>Ga0326726_10003639_pt1 | contig 14135 bp, 11 predicted proteins | sample MHFenrmetagenome_2_FD_207603 | JGI IMG/M metagenome (GOLD analysis project Ga0326726, IMG submission 207603) | Lab enriched peat soil microbial communities from Michigan Hollow, Ithaca, NY, United States - MHF15MN | ecosystem: Environmental > Terrestrial > Soil > Wetlands > Peat | place: USA... | reverse complement strand
ATTCTTGTCATTCCCGTGAAAACGGGAATCCAGAACCAATGAAAAGAAAATACTGGATTCCTGCTTTTGCAGGAATGACAGCAAGGGATTTCCCAAAATTTTCAAATAAATTTGGCTAGACTTAAGAAAGATTTTTTCTTACGCTATGCGCTATGCGCATTCCACAAGGAGGTTACAGTGCGTCTTCCAAAATTTGAATACCTGGAACCGAGGTCGCTGAAAGAGGCTGTAAAGACTCTTGCTGCAGATCCAGGAGGAACCGTTCTTCTTGCTGGGGGAACGGACCTTCTCGTTAATATGAAGCTCGGGGTCATTCAGCCAAAGCGCCTCATCAATCTCAAGGCCATCCCGAAATTGGCTTATATCTCGGATGGAAAGGATGGATTGAAAATTGGCGCCTTAACCACTCTTCACGATCTCGCTTCTTCTCCCCTGATTCAGGATAAATATTCCACTCTCAGCCAGGCTGCCAAGGAGGTTGCCGCGTATGCTCATCAGACGATGGGAACCTTGGGTGGAAATCTCTGTCAGGGAAACCGTTGCCGTTTCTATAATCAATCGGTTTTCTGGAGGGGCACCAGATCGATCTGCTATAAAGCAGGAGGAGAGGTTTGTCATGTAGTTCGGAAGCCTAAAGAATGCCATTCAACTTACTGCGGAGATATGGCCCCTGTCCTCATTGCCATGGATGCCAGGATTAAGCTCGCTGGTCCTGTAGAAGAACGGACTCTCCCCCTTAAGAGACTCTATACTCAGAATGGGAAAAAACCTCTATTTTTGAGGAAAGGAGAAATTCTCAAGGAAATTTTTCTTCCCTTCCCTTCTGGTAACACTCTCTATCTCAAATGGAGACTGAGAGGTTCCCTTGAATTCCCTATTGTCTCTTTGGCATTCCTTATTGAGAAAAATGGCGATGGTAAGACCGAAAAAGCAAAGATTATCTTCAGCGGGGTGGGGTCTGGACCTGTAGAAGCCTCTGAAGCAGAGAAAATGCTCAAAGATGTTTCTATCAACAGTCAAATCATCGATAAAGTGTCAAACGAAGCAACGAAAGAGATCTCACCGATGCGAACCTCTATTGCCTCTCCCGCTTATAAGCGTAAGATGGCTGGAATTCTTTTGAAACAAGCGCTCGAACAATTGCGGAATGCGGAATGATGATTGCCGAATTTAGAACCTAATTAAGATTTTACATTCCGAAATCCGCAATCCGATTTCGAAATACTCCCCTCACCCTCCCCTCTCCCCTCGGGGGAGAGGGTGGAGGTGAGGGGGAAAGGGAGTTTATATGAAACATATCCTAAAACTTCATGTTAATGGTGAAGAGTTTGAAGTTCTTGCCGGAACCAATAAGACACTTCTTGAAGTATTAAGAGAGGATCTTGGGCTGACAGGAACAAAGCGGGGTTGTGATTTGGGCACCTGCGGGGCATGCACAGTGCTCATCGATGAAAAACCCCACCTCTCGTGCCTCACATTAGCAGCAGCCGTTCAAGGGAAGAAGATTATGACGATTGAGGGGCTTGCTCAAGAGGGGGAACTCCATTCCCTCCAGAAGGCCTTCGTCGAAAGGGGGGCGATTCAGTGTGGATTCTGCACACCCGGGATGATTTTGACAGCAAAAGCTTTTCTCGATGAGCATTCTCATCCTTCAGAAGGAGAGGTGAAGAAAGCTATCTCCGGAAACCTCTGCCGTTGTACGGGCTACGTAAAGATTCTTGAGGCTATTATCTCTGTAACAAAAGACTCATAGCAGGTCAGCGAAGCTCCCCGCCCACATGGGGCGTTCTGCAGCATTTTCATAATTCTCAATAATTTTTTGTGGCATTCGAAAAAGGGGAAAGCACTGTGAAAGAATATGACATTATAGGAAAACCACTTCCGAGGGTGGATGGAATTGAAAAGGTAACGGGACAGGCCAAATTTACTGTGGATATGGCCATGCGCGGCATGCTTTTTGGAAAATTCCTGAGAAGTCCGCACCCTCATGCCAAACTACTCTCCGTCAATGTGGAAAAAGCGAAGAAACTCCCAGGGGTAAAGGCGGTCATCACTCGTGACGATGTGGCCGGCATCCGATATGCCTTTGTGGACACGCCCAGGTATCCTGCAGATGAGACGCCCCTGGCCGTGGACAAAGTCCGATATATCGGAGATGAGGTGGCCGCCGTGGCAGCCATCGATCCCGATACGGCTGAGGAAGCAATTCGTCTGATTGAAGTAGAATACAAACCTCTGACCCCGGTCTTTGATCCTGAAGAAGCGATGGAAACCGGGGCTCCGGATATCCATGAGCCCTTTGAATTAGGGTCAAAGACCGAATGGGAAGACTGGGGTGTGCGCCGCGATCGGAGAGCACTGGACTGGAGAGATGCAAAGAATCTGAGTGGCCGTACGAGCGTTGTCTTTGGCGATGTCGAAAAAGGATTTGCCCAGTCAGACTATGTGAGAGAGGATCGTTTCGAGACGAAGGCCACCGCTCACTGTGCTTTAGAGCCCCATGCTGCTCTGGCTTCTTTTGAACCCTCTGGAAAGCTAAGCATGTATCTCTCGAGCATGGGGATCTTTTACAAGCGGTTCATCCTCGCAAAAGCTCTCGGTCTTCCGATCAGTCGAGTCCGGATTCTCAAAACCTATGTGGGCGGAGCCTTTGGTGGAAAGATTGACCTCTTCCCTTACGAATTCTGTGCGGCCTTTCTTTCTCGCATGACAGGAAAGCCTGTCCGTTTTGAGTTGGAGAGAGAAGAGGTCTTCACCAGCACCCGACAGCGACATCCAACGATTATCCATATCAAGACCGGTGTGAAGAAGGACGGAACCATTCTGGCCCAGAAGACAAAATTTATTGCCGACAATGGAGCATACCGCGGCTCTGGCGCCATTGTCGTTTACCTCGGCCATGCCTTCAGCATCCCTGTCTATTCCGTTCCCAATTATCACTACGAAGGATATTCCGTCTATACCAACAACCCCATTCGAGGACCTCAGAGGGCTCACGGCTCCCCTCAGATTCGATTTGCCGTCGATTCCCAGATCGAGATGATCGCTGAAGAACTGGGACTCGATCCACTGGAAATCATGCTCAAGAACGCACGGAAGAAGGATGATATCCTTCCTAATGGCGATGTCCTCAAAAGTTGCGGCCTTTCTAAATGCCTTGAAAAAGCGGCTCAGACCTCAGGCTGGAAGGAGTGGAGGGGAGATCGAGCGAAAAGAACTCAGGAGCGCGAATCGACATCACGATATAAAAGAGGGCTGGGAATGTCTGCCTGTTCCATGTTTAGCGGCGCGCCCTTTTACCCCTTTGCCTCCTCAGCCCTTGTCAAGCTCCACGACGATGGAAGTGTTACACTTTACATCGGCGCAACCGAAATGGGTCAGGGCTCGGATACCACCATGGCCCAAGTCGCTGCTCAGGAGTTGGGACTCCAATTGGAAGACATACGGGTCGTCTCTGGAGATACTGAACTCTGTCCCATTGACCATGGCCAATTCTTAAGCGGTGGAGCCTTTGTGACCGGCAATGCCGTCAGACTGGCTGCTGCCGATGCCAAATCCCAATTATTAAAATTGGCTGTTGAGATATTGGGTGCAGATGAACCAGATCTTGGGACAAAAGAGAAACGGTTTTATGTCAGAGGAAACTCCGATAAAAGTGTCGCCTATGCTGAATTGATCCAGTTGAGTGTTCAGAGGAACAATGGAAATCCGATCATCGGGAAGGGAAGCATGAAGGCTGTTCAGGAGGCGGAATTCTATCCGAGTCTGGCAAAAGCCAAGGGCCACTTTACTGATGCTTATGGATTTGCTGTGCAGGTCGCCGAGGTGGAGGTCGATACTCAGACCGGTCTTGTCAATATCCTTAAGACCGTGACTTATCACGACTGCGGATACCCGTTGAATCTATCTATCGTGGAAGGACAAGTCCATGGAAATGTCTCCATGGGATTGGGACAGGCTTTATGGGAGGAGATTTTACTGGAAGGGGGACAGATTCAGAATCCCACCTTTCTCGATTATCGAGCTCCTTTGGCAACTGAAACACCCAAGATGATCAGCGGAATGGTAGAAACACGAGATCCGGGCGGTCCGTACGGAGCCAAGGAGGTAGGTGAAGGCTCCATTTCCGGGATCTTAGCAGCGGTGGCGAATGCCATTTACGATGCTATCGGTATTCGCTTTACCCGGCTTCCGATCACACCTGAAAAAGTCTTGGAGGCTCTCACCCTTCCCCTCTCCCCCAAGGGGAAAGGAAAGGTGTGAAAAAATCGCTTCAACTGGAGAGGGCGTGGGAAGGATATCGGAAAAGTTTTACAGCGGCACCTTTTCGCGTCAACTACTGGAGATGGAAAAGTTCAATATATGCAGGCGCTTGTGCATGACTTTGTTACCCTTACCCTCTTAAATATCCGCTTTGTAAAACTTTGAAGATATTCTTGCCCGACCGGCTGTTTCAATAATTTCACAGCTTCAGGGGGGCGAGGGGAAAATTTTGGAGGCTTTATGGAAAAAGTGATCATGTTTAAACCAGAATTGGAGACCCTGTCGAGGGAGGCATTGCTGGAATACCAACTCGGCCTCTTCAGAAAGCAGATGGCTTATGTCTACGAACGAGCCCCCATGTATAAGAGAAAGTTTAATCAGGCCGGCGTCCGACCTGGAGATATCAAGACCATTGATGATGTTCAAAGAGTTCCCTTCACAGTGAAAGAAGAACTAAGACAGAGTCAGGAAAAATATCCTCCCTTCGGAGACTTTCATTGCATTCGTCCGGAAGAAGGCGTGAGAGTCTTTCAAACCACGGGCACAACAGGTATCCCTGTTCGTTCTCTCCTGAGCAAAAAAGACTGGTATGTCAACTACTATGAGCAATTCATGTATTTCATGTATGGGTATGGGATCACGAAGTCTGACATGATGTTCGTTCCTTTCAACTACGGTCTTTATCTGGCCTGGTGGGGACTTCAGGCTGCTTTTGAGCAGGCTGGCGTTCTGATCGTCCCGGGAGGAGGCCAGACTTCGGAAGATCGCATCAAGAATATCATGGAGTGGAAACCCACGGTGGTCTGCGGCACACCCACTTACATTCTCTTCCTCGGAGACATCGCCAAAAAGATGGGGGTCGATCTGTCAAAGACCAACGTTCGGATCGTCATTACGGCAGGAGAACCTGGGGCACAGGTTCCCTCAACGAAGAAACAGATCGAAGCCACTTGGGGGGCGAGAAATTATGATGACATCGGCTCAACCGAGATCTCAAACTTCGGTTTTGAATGTGTCGCCCAGAAGGGAACCCATGCCGTGGAATCGATGTTTCTGGCGGAGGTGATCGATCCGGTGACGGGCAAAAGCCTTGGCCCGGGTCAGGAGGGGGAATTGGTGCTCACAAACCTCTGCTGTGAATCCATGCCTTTGATCCGTTGGCGGATGGGGGACATCGTCAAATTCGATGTGAAGAAGTGTGATTGCGGCAGAACATTCCTCCGATTAGATGGCGGAGTCATCGGTAGAGCCGATGATATGTTCCAGTTTGGCGGAGTCAATATCTTTCCGTCGGCGATTGAGAATTTCGTTCGCGGAACAAAAGAATTCTCGAATGAATATCAAGTGATCGCTCCTAAAATGGGATCGGGAAAGCATCTGAGAGTTCGAGTGGAACCCTCCTCCCCTGCCCTCTCCAAAGAAGAAATGGATCGGGCGGTCAAGGCCTTCAAAGAAACCTTCAAATTCCGAATCGGTGTTACCCCGAATGTGGAAGTGGCCAAAATAGGGGAACTTCCCCGTTTCGAAGGAAAGGCCAGACGCGTTATTCGGGAATGATCTTTCTTCCCATCGTTGGCCAGTCTGTTTTCTACATGAGTTTTGAGAAGTCGGCGATTCTGAGGAAGACGTTCCCGATTCTATCCAAGAGGGCAAGACTATTATTCCGGATTGTCTCATCCTCGACCATCACCATAATCCCATCAAAGAATTCATCGAAGTGTTATTGCTCCGGGGAAGCTGAATGGATGAACTGTTTTGCCACTTCGTCCTTCATGACCTTTCCCATTCTATTTCTTGGAAGTTCTTTTAAGAGGAAGAACTCCTTCGGGCATTTCCAGTCCAGGAGATGTTCTTTACAGTAATTCTTTATCTTTTCCCTGGTTAACGCAGCGCCGGGCCTTAAAACGACCCCGGCCACCACCTTCTCCCCCCATCGCTCGTCAGGGATCCCTACGACACAGGACTCAAATATTTCAGGGTGGCGATCAAGAACCGACTCCACCTCCTTGGGTGAAATATTTTCACCTCCGGAAATAATGATGTGTTTCAAACGGTCTGTAATATAGTAGTATCCATCCTCATCCTTCTTGCCGAGATCGCCGGTACGAAACCATCCCTTCACAAATACAGCCTCCGTCTCCCGCGGTTTCCTCCAATAACCGGGGCTGACATTGGGCCCTCTCAACCAGATCTCTCCGACATGGCCTGGGTCCACGTCCACGAAGGTGTCAGGATCTACGATTCTGACCTCCACATGGGGAAGCGAAAGACCGATGGAGCCAGGTTTCTTTACACCTCGGAGGGGATTCGAAAAATTCATTCCTGTCTCGGACATCCCTTCTCTCTCCACAGGCTCCTTCCCAAAAACCTTCTTAATCCTCTCAAACTCTTTTGGAGGCAGCGGAGCAGAACCCGAAGCCAACAGTCGAATATGGTTAAAATTCCTATCCTTCCCTTTCAGCCTTTCAATCATCTTCACATACATGGTTGGAACGCCCATGAACATCGTGCAGGCCAGTTCTCCTTCCTTATGGGAAAGAATGTCAATCGTGTGCTCGCCAGAAAACTCGTCCAGGAACACCATTTTCGTTCCAGCGATCAGGGAAGTATGGAGTGCAAAACAGAGACCGTGAACATGGAACAGCGGAAGGGCGTGGCAGAGAACATCCTTCTCGGAGATCTCCCAAATTTGGATGATGTTTCTGGCATCCTGGATCACGTTCTGGTGGGTGAGGATTGCCCCCTTGGGCTGGCCTGTCGTCCCCGAGGTATAAATGAGGATGGCAAGGTCATGGGGGTTCCCCTCGCTGGGGGATGCCAGCGTAGGTGCGGACGGGAATAATTTCTCTTTTGAGAAAGGGGATTCCGTGTCAATAGGCAGGATCGTCCTTTTCGCATCAATGGATCGGATGAAGTCTTCCTCCTTTTTCCCAACAGCGATGATCTTCGCATCCGTATCTTTTAAGAAATAGGCCACCTCATCTTTTTTGAATCCCGGGTTAAGGATCACGGAGGTTCCACCGGCCTTTTGGATCCCCAGGTGAATGGCGACGGCTTCGATGCTCTTGGGCATAGAGAGAATCACCCTGTCCCCCTTTTCCAGTCCCATTTCCTTCAAGCCATTTGCGACCCGGTCTGAAATTTCCTTGAGGGAGGAGTAGGTGATTCGACTCTCGATATTCCCCTTTCTTACAAAAAGGATGGCTTCCTTTTGGCCAAACCGGAGAGCGGTTTGATCAAACAGGTAGCTTAATGTCTCACTCATGTTCTATATCCCTCTCTCGGTCATGTACGGTTTCATAACAAACCCCGAAGCTATGTGTCAAATAATAACGGGCTGTTGCTCAAATCGCATTTTATGCTTCGACAAGCTCAGCATGAACGGAAAAGTCAAATGATTTCAAAACACCACCGCTCGCCCTGAGCCTGTCGAAGGGCAACCGCTGGGTTTGGGCAATAGCCCGATAAGGCTCGTATGAAAAAGTATTACCAACTTACTCCTGACTTATTTTTGTCTATATGGTATACATTTATGGAAAGTTGCACAGGAGAACGGTATGGAGATAGCTGTGACCATCAAAGGACAAGTTGTGATCCCGGCAAAGATCAGACATCGTCTGGGAATCAAGAAGGGAGCCAAGCTCTATGTCGAAGAGCGAAAAGGGGAAATTATTCTTCGCCCCTTGAATAAAAAATACTTTCAAAAGATGAGCGGTATCCTCAAGGGAGGGGGACTCCTTAAGGCATTAGAAGAAACCAGAGCAGAGGATCTTGAGCGAGAGGAGGAGAGAATTGGCCGCCGCAAAGGCTCTCGATAGCTGACCGTTCCTATGTTATCTGAGCAGGAACCCGGATTCGAAAAGATGATTGCAAAGCTACAAGACGGATGGCGTATGCCGATTGTTTTGCTGTCGCCCTCGCCCGCCTCAGAAAAGCACAGCTTTATACTGGAGATCCTGAGTTTAAGGTGGTCGAAAAAGAAATTAAGATTGTTTGGCTCTAATCGGAATCGTAAACACGAATATGCATTCGCCCCCCACATTTAGTCTTGATAACTTTCTGAAATCCACAACCTGTTATTTTGGTGAAACATGCTTGATTTCAATTGGAAGTCATCGGTGCTCCTTGTGCTTGACATATAACTTCCTTTATCCTATATTCAACTCATACCAAAGCAAGTTCTTATCATTATTTTTTACTCCTGACAGTGGGTGGCGGGAGTAAAGACGATTTCTTACTGAAGAGGAGGGTTTGCCATGAAGAAGAAAGGTTTGGTTTTGTTGGCGTTGCTGGCGGCGCTTTGTTTCGCGTCCAGCGCGTGGTCGGCGGCGGAGCCCCAGAGGTCGGACGTGATCTTTGAGGCATCAATACAAGATCTCTCCGCTGCCATGAAAGAAAAAAAGGTAACATCTGTTCAGTTAGTTGATTACTATCTTAAGCGTATTGCTGTCTATGACCCTCTCATTAATTCCATAATCACCGTCAATCCCAAGGCTAGAAAGGAGGCCGCCGCCTTAGATAAAGAACGGGCCGCTGGCAAAATCCGTGGTCCTTTACACGGCATACCTATTATCTTAAAGGATAACTTTGACACGAAAGATATGCCAACAACTAGCGGAAGCTTAGCCCTAGCCAAGCTGCAGCCTCCAAAAGATGCCTTTACAGTTGTCCAGCTTCGTAAAGCGGGAGCAGTAATTATTGCCAAGGCCAATCAGACTGAGTTTGCCCGCCATGGAATGGGCGGGGGCTCTATGGTCGGTCAAACCATTAATCCATATGATTTGATTCGCACACCAGGTGGCTCATCCTCAGGGACTGGTGCATCCATCACCTCTAACTTTGCGGTTGCTGGAACAGGGTCAGATACCGTTAATTCGATACGATCACCAGCCTCTGCAAACAGTTTGGTTGGTCTTCGCCCTACTATCGGTTTGGTTAGCCGCACGGGCATATCTCCCTGCGCTATGACCCAAGATGTTGGTGGCCCCATCACCAGAACAGTAACGGATGCCGCTATAATGCTAGGCGCGATGGCTGGCTACGATCCCGCTGATCGAGTAACAGTGGCAATCAAGGACAAGCCAATACCAGATTACACCAAGGCTTTAAAGAAAGATGGCCTCAAGGGGAAGAGAATAGGTCTACATATGGTTAACTTCGGCAACGATCCTGATGTCCGGGCAGTTATGAACAAAGCTATTGCCGACATCAAGGCCCTAGGTGCTGAGGTTATTGAAATCAATGAACCCAACCTATCCTCTGCTAAACTCATCAAAGATAATGATGTACAATTATACGAATCAAAACCTAACATGAATGATTACTTTGCGATGCAGGGATCAGGTTCGCCAGTTAAGAACCTGACAGAATATCTAGCTACAGGCAAGCTAGACCCCTCCATTATCAAAGGACTGCAAGAAGCAAATGCTCAGGTAGACCCGCTGAATGATCCAGAGTATAAGGCCAGGCTGGCACGAAATGAAGAGGCCAAAGCCCTCGCTCTGAAGATCATGCAAGATAACAAGTTTGATGCCTTCATGTATCCTCTGCAATCTATTCTAGTAGTTCCTATCGGTGACCCTAGGGGACAAGCTGGTCGTAATGGCATTGTTGCCTCTGTAATGGGCTGGCCTGCCATCACCCTGCCTGGTGGCTTCTCTGCCCCCTCTTCCACTGCTCATCAGGGTGTACCAATAGGGGTAGAATTTATGAGCAAACCATTCAGCGAAGAGCTGCTGCTGGAAATTGGCTTCGCCTATGAGCAAGCAACCAAAATGCGCAGGCCGCCTGCAGGTCTTCCCAACCTTGACTTTAGTAGCGTTAAAAAATAGCATCCTTTTCTTATAAGGGTGTAAACCTCAAGCAAGAGGAGACCCGGTTAGGCTCTCCTCTTGCTATTATTCCGATACTTCCTGGCATTCTTCTGCAAGTGTCGCTGCTTTCAACTGGTAATATTCGATGCTTTTTTCGCATCCATTCTGAGGCATTGTAGATCCCTCAAAAAGAGGCTATATTGTCAGCGCACGGAATTCCCCATATCTTTAGGCTGCACGAGGTCCTATAATCTCCCTGAATCCCAAAGACCTCACAAGCCAACAATATGGAGGTGTGCCATGACTACGAAAGAAGCGATAACACTCTTCAATTATTATCTTCAGTCAAACCATAAACAACGGACCATTGAAAGTTACAATCTACTACTTGGCAGGTTTGAGGCTATTTATGGACAGAGGCCCTTGGATTCCATCGCTCCTGATGAAATATTCCATTTTCTGGAAGACCTGACAAAGGATATGGCCAAATCCACACACATGAATGGATGGTTTGAATATTTGCGTCACAAATACCGTATTGGTATGGAAAGTGAACATCGAAAGCTTCAAGAAGAAAAAATACTTTTAAGACACCAAATTGAGGAGCGCGAAAAAGCAGAAAAGGAAAAGGAGCTTCTCATCACTCAACTCCAACAGGCGTTATCAAAAGTTAGGCTATTGAGTGGCTTTCTGCCTATTTGTGCATCTTGTAGAAAAATACGTGACGACAAAGGATATTGGAATCAAATCGAGGCTTATATTCAGGATCATTCGGAAGCGGATTTCAGTCATGGTATGTGTCCTGAATGTTTGAAAAAGCTTTACCCTGATTTAGTTGATTGAGTGAAAAAGTATAAAGGCAGGATTTGAAACCTTTATATACTAGAAATTTCTTTGATCTACATTATAGTCTATTTCAAATCGTAATCCTTAACTTCTATAGTTGTACTATAGTGAAGAGTAGTAGGCGTTATTCGTACCCCCTTTTCTGAGAACTCCTTCCTGAAAGATTCCCATAAATTCAGTTGGCTACTTTTCATAAAATAGGTATATTCCGACCAGGAATCCGCAGGATGGATAGAAGGCAGTTGATGAGCGGCACCTTCACTTGTTCAAGGAAGAAACACGCGGAAGACCATCAAACTGTAGATGAATCCAAGTGCAACCCAACCCCACAGCGGCAGTAAAAAGTGAGTTTTAGCTCTGTATTGTTCAAATGTCCTGCCAAAGAGAGGCAGAAGCCTTCTGGCTTCTTCGTACTTTCCGCCAATGGCCGCCATCCCTAACACAATCGGGGTTTCAAGGTAAACCTTAAGTGCTCCACAAGCCAGAGCTGAACCACCAATCAACAAGAAGTGGCTCAAATACATGGGATGCCGAACCCACTGATACGGACTTTCTACCACCAATCTTTCGGGTAAAGACCGCATCTGCCCAGGTACCCGAATGATAGGGAACAGGGCCGTAGCTAACAGAAGGAGTCCGATTGCGACTATGAAGAATCCAAGAACAGCCACAGGTCCGATCACTAAATGCCGCGTAGCAATGATGGCAATAGCCCAAGGGGTATACAGGAGCAGGGCGTTGACCAAGGCTAGAATCGTCGCCCAACCGATCCAAGCAGCTTTTGGAAGCAACCGGCCCCCAGCCACAATATCGGAAGTATGAAGAAGGAAATAAATGGCACGAGTAAGAACTGATTTACCATTTTTGTATGAAAACCCAATTCATTACTCTCAACCTATCATTTTTGAGAAAGCCGTTCAATCAATAAAATTAGTAGGAACCAGGACTTAAGATAAAAAAAACCCCGGAGGTAAAAAAAGGTCTCTATTCTCTACCGGCTAATCTTGCAGAATTGGCAGAAGACAATTCCATTTAATTCTTCCTGTACTCTTGTTTTTTAAATCTTGCCACACAATACAGTATTTCAAATAGCAATAAACAAGATCAATGGCCTCAAACCCCTTCGAAATATTCTTTTCTTGCGAGCTTCCCCTTTTTCAAACGAATTTTTTGATGCTAAACATTTTTCAGACAATTCATTGAATTTGACTCTAAGATTTTCAGCCCTCTTTTCTTCCAAAGACAATTGATAAGGAAATTCGTGGTAACAAAATCTGCATATTTTCTCCTCGCCCTTCACTCTTTTAGCACATCTAGGACATTCTTTTTCTCCTTTTTCCTTCAAATAGATTGCCAAATAAACCATAAGGCAGGCGAGGTACAATATTGCCAATGATATATGATACCAATCTCTCCCATAAACCGTTGCGACATAGATAATGATAACAAACCCGATATAAAAGAGAATACGGATTTTCCGTTTACCTGATAATGCTTTCATCTGGATGACCTTCTTTCTCTCTCGATCTCCCCATTAACCTTTCCGGTGGCGAAGGAATTCAATGATTCCAGGCAGAATTGAAAGAAAAATAATTGCAGCGATGACTAATGAAAAGTTGTGCTTAATAAAAGGAATGTTACCAAAGAAATAGCCTCCAAAAACGAAGATCACAACCCAAGAAATCCCGCCTACAATATTATAAGCAATGAAACGCCCATAAGTCATACTTCCAATACCCGCCACGAAGGGTGCAAAGGTACGTATAATAGGAATAAATCGAGCAAGAATAATCGTCTTTCCTCCATATTTTTCGTAGAATTGGTGAGTACGCTGAAGGTACTCCTTGTTGAGGAAACGTGATTTCTCTTTACTAAACACTTTTGGACCAACAATATACCCAATCCAATAATTCAATGTATCTCCTCCAATGGCTGCAATGGACAGAAGAATGACTAACCACTTCGTATCTAATGAACCAAGGGCGGCAAAGGTACCAGCAGCAAAAAGCAGGGAATCTCCCGGAAGAAAGGGGGTAACCACTAATCCAGTTTCAAGAAAGATTATTAAAAAGAAAATACCATATGTCCAAAAGCCATAGTTCCGAATGACCAAATCAAGATGTGTATCAAGATGCAATAAAATTTCAATAAACCCCTTTATTAATTCCATATCCTGCCTTTATTATTACTTGAGTTAAGTCCTCCCTTTACCATAATGTTCTGGTAAGTGAAACAATAATCCCCATTCCTCTGCCGGAAATAGGATTACATTTCGTAGTCTGCCCGTACACCCGCCAATAGGTTAAAGGTTATCGTCAGAGGGCTTCAGTTTCGCTACAAACCTACCAGAGACGTTCGGGGAAGTCAACGAAGACTTTTGGGGGGCATAAATTGGGCTACCTTACCTACCGGCATCCCTTTCTCCGTGACCAATTGCACTGCATCTCGCCTACTACGGTTTCCTAGGCATCGACTAACTTCACCTAACCGATAAACAATTTAGGGATCTTTTGTGGCATTCGCTGATCTATAAGCGTTATACTTCCTTTCCAACGGAAATCATCAACCCTTGACGCAGGTCGATACTAATACAAACGCAATAAATAAAGTGACATCACCCCCTCCCTAACCCTCCCCCCTTGAGGGGGAGGGGAGGGTGGGGGGTAACATAAATTAATACGTTTGTATTAATTGTTTGTAGATGAAAACAGTTGTCCTGAAAATCTCTTTCAATTCGAGTCTTCAGTTTTCTGCAGGGAAGCTCTCTGTCCACCGAGTGGGGGGTATGCATTATTTTCGTAAATGATCTAACACAAACGCATTTAGTATTTTGACACCACTCGCCGTCATTGCGAGCCCGAAGGGCGTGGCAATCTCATAATTCACTGGATTGCTTCGTCGCCCTACTAAAGCTGGACTCCTCGCAATGATAACCTATTTGCTGCGTCCGTATCAGGAGAGTTTTGAGAAGTCAGCGATTCGGAGGAAGAGTTTTCCGATCTCGTCGAGGAGAACAAGGCGATTATTCCGGATCGCCTCATCTTCAACCATCACCATCACTCCATCGAAAAAGTCATCAATGGGCTTCTTCAACTGGATCATCTCAAGCAGTGTAGAAGGATAGTCTCTTTTGTTGAGATGGTGATCGATTCTCTCCTTCGCTTTAAGGAAAGATTGATAGAGGTTCTGCTCAGCAGATTCGACAAAGAGAGA
>Ga0326726_10003638_pt1 | contig 14135 bp, 12 predicted proteins | sample MHFenrmetagenome_2_FD_207603 | JGI IMG/M metagenome (GOLD analysis project Ga0326726, IMG submission 207603) | Lab enriched peat soil microbial communities from Michigan Hollow, Ithaca, NY, United States - MHF15MN | ecosystem: Environmental > Terrestrial > Soil > Wetlands > Peat | place: USA... | reverse complement strand
ATCCCCCGGTCTTGTCCTGGAGTTCCCGGAGCCTTGTCATATGATCGATCCTGTGAGCATAATTTTCTATATGACCGTAAAGCATTGTGGCATTGGAAGGTATCCCAAGATTGTGTGCAGTCTCATGGATTTCCAGCCACCTTTCTGATGAAGCTTTTTCAGGACAGATCTCTTTCCTGATTTCCTCATTGAAGATTTCAGCGCCTCCGCCGGGAATAGAATCGAGACCATGTTTTCTGAGCTCCGCTAGACCCTCATATACCGTCATACCAGATTTAGTAATCATATAGTCGAGCTCTATTGCAGAAAATGCCTTTATATGCAGACCCGGACGGTATTGTTTTATTTTCTGAACAAGCTCTCCGTAATAATGAATATTATATAAAGGATGCACTCCTCCCACAATATGGACCTCCGTAACTTCCTTATCGTCAAATTGTCTTACCATGCCAAGCATTTCATCATGAGTGTATTCCCAGCTTTCAGGATCGCCAGCCGGTCTATGGTAGGAGCAGAAACGGCAGTTATAAATACACTTGTTTGTCGGTTCAATATGGAAGTTCCTGTTAAAAAAAACATAATTTCGATTTTGTCTTCTTCTAACGATTCCCGACAACATAGCAAGTAATGATAATCGCGCCCTGGTGTAAAGTACCAAACCCTCCTCTGCTGTGATCCGGTCTCCTGTTGCTATTTTAACAGCTATTTCCTTCAAACGGGGATCATCAATATAATCTTCAAGTATTTTCATTTAAGACAAAATGCCTGGTAAAATTAACGAAAAAAAGGTGCCTTTTTTGAAAGCACCTTCATCATGAATATAATATCTTCTGATTATTTCAATTTGAGTTCAGGAGTGACTGAGAGTTTTTTCCTGCCCTTGGCCCTGCGTGAAGCAAGAACCCTTCTTCCATTGGCAGTGGACATCCTTTCCCTGAAACCATGTTTATTTGCTCTTTTTCTTCTTGAAGGCTGATATGTCCTTTTCATTTATGCTATTTTTAAATTGTCGGTTCAGTTTTATTTTGAGATCGCAAAGATAGTTGTTTTTGAAATAAATGCAACGGTTATGCCATTTTTTTTAAAAATCAAAACGGCAGATACAATATCTTTTTTGTTTCAAAATATGGCTCAGAAAAGAAGTCAGTAATATTACGGATAACGATTTTTTTTATATATGCTCCAATTTCTGCGGAAAGATCTCCACCTTTAAGATATATGATACCGTTCCTTATTCTATTCTTATTTTCCGGGGCAATGTTTTTTTTGGTTAGTTTTACAAATTCCGGAAAAGCTGTAACAGCCCGGCTGACAATGAAGTCGTAACTGCCTTTCTCCTCTTCGATCCTTTTTCGGATTGGCTTAACGTTAGTCAAATCCAGTTCATCCGCAACAGATGAAACAACTCTTATTTTCTTTTCTATTGAATCGAGAAGAAAGAATTCAACCTCAGGGAACATGATTGCCAGGGGAACACCGGGAAATCCACCACCGGTACCGGCATCAAGGATTCTTGTTTCATCCGCAAAATGAATGAATTTTGCAATGGCCAGGGAATGAAGGACATGATGGATATAAAAATTATCAAAGTCTTTTCTGGATATAATATTGATTCTGCTGTTCCATGTCTGGTAGATCTCCTTAAGCCCGGAAAACCTGCTGATCTGAGAATCGGAAATATCCGGGAAATATCTGAGAATAATGTCAGTCACTACCTGTTCCCGGTTTTTGTGAAAATATTGAACAGGAGTGATTTTGCCCTGTAAAGCTGTGCTTTTACGGTTCCTATTGGCAGTTTCAGCTCTGATGCAATTTCTTCATATGAGTACTCCTTGTAATACCTGAGTTCGATCAGGTTCCTGTACCTTGGTTTAAGCTGGTTGACGATGTCGCGCAGAACAGCAATCTTCTGATCATTGATCAGTGTTTCTTCAGGATCGGGAAGATCCGACTGTATATTTACCGTGAGGTGTTCCAGATCATCCTGCAACTGATCAATAGGAGTGGGAGAGATTTGTTTTTTCCTTATAAAATCAATGCAGTTGTTCGTAGCTATCTTGAAAAGCCATGTGCTGAATGCAAAATCAGGAGTAAAAGAGTCAAGACTCCGGAATGCTTTACCAAATGCTTCAATTGTAAGGTCTTCAGCATCGGAAGCATTGTTCACCATTTTAAGAAGCATGAAGTATATCGAATCCCTGTACCGGTTCAACAGGTTTGAAAAAGCCTTTTCATTCCCGTTCTTTGCCAGTTCGACAAGCAAAAGGTCATTTCTGGCCTTGTCCGATAAACCATTGCTTACTTCCATTTGTTCTTACCAGTACCCTCGCGTAGACTCCCTGTATATAATACAGCGTTTATAAACGGAGACAGAATATCAAATATTGGCAGCCAGGGTAATAATCCCTGCTCGTTGAATTTTTTCTGATTCAATGTGAAAACTGTGAGTTGGGTAATGAACCTTGCTGCGAAAACACCAAGCACCACCGGCCACAGAAAGAGATTGGAAAGAAGTATAATAAATAAAACATAAAACAATATCCTTGAGACAGGTTCAGTCATTAATGCCACTTTGTCCCTTAATTTGTAATGATTGGCGGTTGTCAGGTGTCTCTTCTTCTGCTTGTAAAATTCATAGATGCCTGAGGCTGTCACGGAACGGGTATGTGCTTTCTTTCTGAATTCCACGGCAATGTTGGTTCCTGAAGCATTTGAATTTACAAACAGATCATCATCACCCGAAGCCAGGTGGGCATAATTGCCAAATCCCTTTTTACCAAAAAATAGTGAACGCCTGTATGCAAGGTTCCGTCCGACTCCCATGTATGGCATTCCCCTTATGGCCATTCCAAGATACTGCATGGCTATCGTCATGGTGTCGTACCTTATATATTTGTTAAGCAATCCCTTTCTGCTTAAAAAACCGCCATAACCAAGCACAAAATCAATCTTTTCGTCAAAACGGGATGCGATTATCCCAAGCCATTTATCACTTTCAGGCCTGCAGTCAGCATCAGTAAAAACCATTATCTCATTTTTCGCCGCTTTTATCCCAATGAACTGAGCAAACTTTTTGTTATGAGTAAACTTCGGATCTTTAATGATATTTGAAACTTTCAGGTTCGGATATTTCTTCAGGTACTCTCCCAGCACGTCATAAGAATCGTCCTCCGAGCAATCATTCACAACGATCACTTCAAAATCGGAATAATCCTGTTCAAGTACAGCCGGAAGGAATTTCCTGAGGTTTTCCTCTTCGTTTCTTGCACAGATAATTACAGATACAGGCTCCTTTTTTGGTGAAGATTCCGGATGCCTGAACATTGCTGGTGCCAGGTAGTAAAAAAAGTAGTAAAAGGCCTGGACTAAAAAGGAAAGGCCGAAGACAATTAATAAAGCAAGAAGAAATGGATGGTCGCGGAGTATCATTTGACTTCCAAATATGGCTGCAATATTACTAAGATAATCTGAATGCAAAAAGATAGTTTTATATATCATCCTGTAAAAACGGAATATCAGCCATAAAAATTATCGACATAATTTTCAACAGGCGGATGAATGAATTACCTTTGGCATCCGTAAAAAGGCTGATTTTATGTTTACACTGAAGAGAAGGGATAAGGAAACCAGGGCAAGAACAGGAGAACTGGAGACCGCCCATGGTACTATTCCTACCCCGATCTTTATGCCCGTGGGTACTGCTGGAACTGTAAAAGGAATACTTCAGAGGGATCTGACCGATGATATTGATGCAAAGATTATTCTGGGGAATACATATCACCTCTACCTTCGACCAGGTACGGACATATTGAAAGCATCAGGAGGACTCCATAAATTTATGAACTGGAGCAGGCCGATACTTACTGACAGCGGAGGATATCAGGTTTTTTCCCTTGCACCGAACAGGAAGCTAACAGATGAAGGTGCTGTCTTTAAATCGCATATTGACGGATCGAGGCATGTTTTCACTCCTGAAAACACTATTGACATTCAGCGAATTATCGGTGCAGATATAATGATGGCTTTTGATGAGTGCGCACCTTTCCCTTGCGATTACAGGTATGCTGAGAAATCAGTCGCACTTACTCACCAATGGCTCGACAGGGCTGTGACAAGATACAGGGAGACAGATCCATTATGGGACTATGACCAGCTTCTGTTTCCTATTGTCCAGGGGAGTACTTTCGATGATCTGAGAAAGATCTCTGCTGAAAAAGCAGCTTCGGCGGATATGGCAGGAAACGCAATAGGAGGGTTATCGGTGGGAGAACCTGCTGATGAAATGTATCGCATTATTGAAATTGTCAATGAAATACTTCCTGAAAACAAGCCGCGTTATCTTATGGGAGTAGGAACTCCTGTCAATATCCTGGAAGCAATTGAAAGAGGCATTGATATGTTTGATTGTGTTATGCCTACCAGAAATGGACGTAACGGAATGCTCTTTACCAGCGAGGGTATTATCAATATCAGGAACAAGAGATGGACCGATGATTTCAGTCCCATTGATAATTATGGGCCTTCAGCCGTAAGTCTTTATTATTCAAAGGCCTATCTGAGACATCTTATCATTTCCGGTGAAATTCTAGGATCTCAGATAGCAAGCATACATAACCTTTCGTTTTATATGAAGCTGGTTTCAGAGGCAAGGAAAAGAATTGAAGATGGCAATTTTAAAAAATGGAAAGACCAAGTGATCATAAAGTTATCGGCTCGTTTATAGAATTACTTGGATTAAGGATAATCGACCGGTATATTATCAGGAAGTTCCTGGGCACGTTCTTCTTTTGTCTGGCGCTGATCCTTACGATTGCAGTGGTTTTCGATTTTGCCGAAAAGATCGATAACTTCATGGAAAAAGAGGCCCCTGTCAGGGCGATAATTTTTGATTACTATCTGAACTTCATCCCGTATTTTGCAACTCTGTTTTCTCCTCTTTTCGTTTTTATCTCTGTCATTTTCTTTACATCAAAAATGGCTGCCAACAATGAGATCATTGCGATCCTGAACAGTGGCATGAGCTTTAAAAGGATGATGTTGCCATACTTCCTGTCAGCCCTGGTTATTGCACTTTTTACTTACCTTCTGACCAATTTCGTAATTCCCAAAGCGAACCTGAACCGGATGGATTTTGAAGATAAGTATTACAGGGCCACCACCAGGAGGGTTCCTCTCATGAATATTCACAGGCAGGCATACAAGAATGTTCTGGTTTATATGGAATCATTTAATCCGATCAGCCAGACAGGAAGGAACTTTACGATTGAGAAGTTTGATGAAGATGGCAGGCTTGAATCCAAACTGTCTGGTAACATGGTCAGATATGATACCGCATCAAGCAAATGGGTAGTTTTAAATTATTATCTGCGAAAGATAACTGACAAGGAAGATATATTAACCCAGGGCGACAGGATAGATACCGCTCTTACAATAACACCTTCGGATTTGTCAATTGGCCCAGGTTTTGTTGGAACCATGACCTATAATGAGCTGAATAATTATGTAAGTCAGCTGAAGCTTCAGGGCTCAGATGAGCTCAACCTGTTCCTTATTGAGAAATACCGTCGTTTTGCAAATCCTTTTGCTGTCTTTATCCTCACACTCATCGGAGTATCCCTCTCATCCCGGAAGGTGAGGGGCGGAATAGGCATGAATATAGGGATCGGACTTGGTCTGAGCTTTTCATATATACTCTTCATGCAGTTTGCTTCACAGTTTTCTCTCAAAGGAAACCTTGGACCGATGCTGGCAATGTGGATACCTAACATCATGTATGCAATTGTAGCACTGGTTCTTTACAAACTTGCACCTAAATAAGTAAAATCTTCGATCGAAAATCTTAAATTGCACCTTAGTTTTGATTTTCTTACACAGGTCAACTTTAAATCACATAAACTTTAATGGCAGTAAATAAAAAAATACGGGAACTTCAGGAGAAGCGCAGAAAAATTCTTCTTGGCGGAGGAGAACTGGCAATAGAAAAACAGAAAGCCATGGGCAAAAGGACGGCCCGCGAGCGGATCATGGCGCTACTGGATAAGGACTCCTTTATGGAATATGATCTCTTCGTTGAGCATGATGCCCGTGATTTTGACATGGATAAAAAATCACTTCCAAGTGACGGTGTAATAATAGGATCAGGGACAATATACGAAGCACCGGTGGCAATTTTTGCGCAGGATTTTACAGTTGCCGGAGGATCACTCGGGCTTATGCATTCGAGGAAGATAACCAAAATAATGGACTATGCTCTTAAGATGAGGATGCCGCTGATCGGGATCAATGATTCAGGGGGAGCAAGAATTCAGGAGGGCGTTAACTCCCTTGCAGGCTATGGAGAGATATTTTTCCGGAACACCATTTCAAGCGGGGTAATTCCCCAGATATCTGTAATTCTTGGTCCATGCGCAGGAGGAGCAGTTTATTCTCCTGCCCTTACAGATTTTGTCTTTGTTGTTGACAAGATCTCGAAGATGTTCATCACCGGGCCTGAAGTAATCAAGACTGTCCTTGGAGAAGAGATCTCGATGGAGGACCTTGGAGGGGCAAGGGTGCATAGTGAGATAACCGGGAATGCGCATTTTTTTGCCAGGAGTGAAGAAGAATGCTTTGAGCAGATCAAACGACTCATAACATTTATCCCCTGGAACAACAGCAGGAAGGCAAAATCATTTGAACCGGGAGAGCCTGATAAGAAATACGATCCCGAAAAGATTGTTCCTGATGATCCTACGCTGCCATATGATGTTAAAGACGTGATAAGGTCTGTAGTCGATAACTCCGACTTTTTTGAGGTTATGGAATTATATGCGAAAAATATCGTAATAGGTTTTGGCAGGATGGGTGGCAGGACAACCGGGTTTGTTGCTAACCAGCCTCTGGAAATGGCAGGTGTCCTGGATGTTGACTCATCCGACAAAGCCGCCAGATTTATAAGGTACTGCGATGCCTTCAATATTCCTTTAATAACCCTTGTTGACCTTCCGGGTTATCTCCCGGGGGTTGATCAGGAATATGCCGGAGTGATACGCCATGGGGCCAAGGTGCTATATGCATACAGTGAAGCAACAGTTCCGAAAATCACAGTAATAATCAGGAAAGCATATGGTGGCGGATATATAGCAATGAGTTCACGCCACCTTAGGGCAGATTTTGTATTTGCATGGCCAACTGCCGAAATTGCGGTTATGGGACCGGAAGGGGCTGCAAATATTATCTTCAGAAAAGAAATTATGTCTTCTGATGACCCTGACGAAACCAGGAAACAAAAAGTTGAGGAGTATAAAGCCAAGTTCGCCAATCCATATGTTGCCGCTGCACGCGGATATGTTGACGCTGTGATTGAACCTAAAGAGACAAGACGATTCCTTTTGCATGCCATTAAAGCGTCAGAAAACAAGGTGGTTAAATTACTTGAAAAAAAGCACGGGCTTCTTCCGTTATGATAAAATACCAGGCAAACTGAAAAGAGCGCTATGAAAAAAACTGAAAACCTGCAAGTTTTAAATATAGATTCAACATTGTATAAAACCAGACTTAGCCATAAGTTTATAAACAGAAAACCGTACAAGCCTTCCAGCCCTAAAATAATAATGAGCTTTATTCCCGGAACTGTCCTTGATATTCTTGTGAAAAAGGGTCAGAATGTAAAAAAAGGTGATGATCTTGTGATCCTTGATGCAATGAAAATGCAAAACAACATGAAAAGCAATATCGATGGCACAATTAAAAAGATTCTGGTAAATAAGGGTGATAAAGTTTCCAAGGGGACTATTTTGCTTGTGCTAAAATAGGCTGGAGAATACCCTCACAGATGACAAATTTCCTCAGATTACGCGGAATTAAAGGTTTTTCATAAAAGATCCCATAGACAGTAGATCCGCTTCCCGACATTGAGCTGAAAATTGCTCCCGAACTGTATAAAGTCTGCTTTATCGATCTTATTTGCGGGTAATTTATAAAAATTGTTTTTTCAAAATCATTTACTATCAGATCTTTCCATTCTGAAACCGGACTGTTAATAAGCTCTTTCAGGGATCTTTCCGGCTTTGACAGAGTGCAATTTTCATAAGCTTCCTTTGTACTGACTGATATTCCCGGATTAACAAGTACAACATAAAAACCGGCGAGGACATCACCCACCGGTGAAAGGATGTCACCTTTTCCCGAGGCAAATGCAGGCTGACAATCGATGAAAAACGGACAGTCGCTTCCCAGGTTGGCTGCAATGATTTTCAGTTCATCGACACTTAGTGACAGACCGAACGTCCTGTTTATTGCTCTGAGCATGCATGCCGCATCTGATGATCCGCCACCAAGACCGGCACCTGCTGGTATGTTTTTATGAAGATGGATCCTCAGAAATGGAACGGGTAAGGCTTCCCTTAGCCTGCTGACTGCCTTGAGAACAATATTATCTTCCTTCCTGCCCGGTAATTCAAATCCGGTCAAGGTCAGTGTATCCCTTTCTGACCCTTTCGAATCTGCTACCATCTCCAGCGCATCGCACAGGGTGACAGGATAAAAGACAGTCTCAATGTCATGGTATCCGTCGGGTCGTTTACCTGATATCCTTAATCCCAGGTTGATTTTTGCTTTTGGAAAAACCAGCATCTCAGGGTATTTGGTACAAAAATACCATATGAATCGGATATTGGTACTGAAGAAGAATAATTTGGTTTTTCAACAAGTTTTTAACATAATAATGTTTGTAATAATAGAACCCATTTTTGATTATTCAATATGGTTATTTTTACCTTTGGTCAACCCTGACTGAAAGTAATTTCCGTCTTGTAAATATCATTAAATCAGCACTATAATATAGATGGCAAGACAAAAACCGGGTGCAAGACCAATAATCACTCAATTACCGGATTTCGGAAAGGTACCACCCCAGGCGATCGATATGGAGGAGGCCGTTCTTGGAGCAATAATGCTTGAAAAAGAAGCGGTGATCACAATCCTGGATATCCTTAAACCGGCCAGTTTCTACAAAGAGGCTCATCAGAAGATTTTCAAAGCTGTATCGGACCTTTCATTGAGAGAGTATCCTGTCGACCTGTATACAGTTACTGAAGAACTAAGAGCTCACAATGAACTTGAGAGTGTAGGCGGACCTGTTTACCTGACCCAGCTCACATCAAAAGTTGTATCTGCGGCCAACGTCGATTACCATGCAAGAATAGTGGCTCAGAAGTATATACAGCGTGAGTTGATCAGAGTCTCGACCGAGATCCAGAACAAGTCGTTTGATGATTCAATTGATGTTACAGAGCTTCTCGACTTTTCAGAGAATGAGCTTTTCCAGATCGCTGAGGGAAATATAAAGAGGGAGGTTTCTCCGATCAATATGGTCATCAGAGAGGCCATAAAGGAGATTGAGGAAGCCGGCAAGAGAGAGGACGCTCTTGTTGGCATACCTTCAGGTTTTACAAAGCTTGACCGCCTTACTTCAGGCTGGCAGAAATCGGAACTGATAATTATCGCTGCCCGTCCGTCAATGGGTAAGACTGCCTTCGCCCTTTCAATGGCACGCAACATGGCTATTGATCATGGAAAGAGGGTTGCCATCTTCTCGTGTGAAATGTCATCAATCCAGCTTGTAAACAGGTTGATAATTGCCGAAACAGATATTCCTGGGGAGAAAATTAAGAACGGACGTCTCTCTGAAGAAGAGTGGAAACAACTTGATACCAGGATAAAGAAACTGGTTCAGGCACCGATCTTCATCGACGATACTCCTGCAATTTCGATTTTTGAGCTCAGGGCAAAATGCCGGCGTCTTATGGCTCAGCACAAGCTAGATATTGTGATAGTTGACTATCTACAGCTGATGTCAGGTCCTGAAAACGCCGGAAGCCGGGAGCAGGAAGTAAGCAATATTTCAAGATCACTTAAAAGTATTGCCAAGGAGCTCAATGTTCCGATACTTGCTCTCTCGCAGCTTAACCGGTCGGTTGAAATGAGAGGAGGTATGAAGAGACCCCTTCTTTCTGATCTCAGGGAGTCTGGCGCCATTGAGCAGGATGCCGATATGGTTGTATTCATTCATCGCCAGGATAAATTCGGAATCCTCACTTTTGAGGATGGCAGTTCTACCAAAGGGATAGCAGAAATAATCCTGGCTAAAAACCGGAACGGTCCTGTTGATGATATCCGACTGAGGTTCCGTGAAGAGAGGGCTCAGTTCGTGGATATTGATGATTTTGATATAGACAGCAATCCAGAGATCAAAGAGGGCTCGCAAAGTATAACTCTAGGTTCGAAAATGAACCATGACAAGCTGAGACAGATGGGGGATAAATTTGATCAGGAATCGGATCTGCTTAACGAACCTCCTTTTGCCTAAATCCATCTGAGATAAAAAGATCCCTCACTTCGTTCGGGATGACATGCTGACCTAGGGTCAGGGAGAAGGGAGAGGAGCAGGTTCGCCCGGCGAACCTGCTCCTCTCCCTTCCAAAACCCAATTTGAACTGTCATTCCGAATGGAGCGTAGCGGAATGAGGAATCTCCTCAATGAACTGCTGAACAATCTAAGGTAGATGGTTCATAAATTCTCATGATTTAACTTTCTTGCGGCACCGGGATACCAGCGTTGATTTAATTAATCCGTAAAGTTATTTTTACGCTAAAGCTTTTATATTTAAGATCATCGAATCCCACAAATACTCCAACTTCCCCAAGGAAGAATATCTCACTGAGACTATATCCTATTTCTGAATAATTTTTGTGGAAGCGTGATCCGAGATATGAAAAGGAGAGGTTTTCACGGATCAGAGTGTTGCTTAATCCGGGTAAAAGTTTCAGGAGCAGGTAAGGTGTTGTGTATTTCACATGAGCCTCTCCATAGAATTCAGGTGTGCTTAATGAGTAGAAAGCAGGGAGCATAAAAGCATCATCATAATCATCAATCAGCAATCTGATTGGCTGGGAATTAAAATGGAAGAAGTCAAAATATGATAAATTCCTGTTGTCGGCAAATCCTCCTGTTCCTACTCTCCACTTAAATTCGCTGAATGCTCCTGTTTCGCGCTTTTGCGAAATCTCGAGTCTGAACATGTCAAAATGCCGGTATTTATCTGATAATGAAGGAATCCTGTTTGCTCCATGCTTCCATGTAAAGACAAAAGTCGGCCAGTCAGAACCCTGTGGGACTTTGTTCCCACCGTAGACCCTGTATTTCTGGTATGGTGTAAATGTAACATTTGTTACAAATTCAATATGTTTCTGGTCAGTCAGAAAATTAATGATATTTACACCTGGTCCAAGGTATTCATTTACAGGCATGTTGTCAGTGTACTCCCTTTTGGTTTTAATTAATGAAAATGATGTATTGTTCTCGAGCACTTTTCTGTTTTCAAATCCGCCTTCTACCTTCAGTTTCAGCCCGTTAATAATTTCTGTTTCGTACCCAAGGGTTAAGTACCGGCTTTCATAAAGTTTCATGTAATTTTTTTCCATCAGCAGGGAAGCAAGACTGTTTATCAGCGGATTTATTCCTCCTCCCGTATTGATATCCTTGCTTGTCATTCCGGATCTGATGAAGAGTTGCTTTGGCTTCATTCCTCCAATGGAATAGTTGGCATTTAACCTCCACATGATTTTCTCTCTGCTGAAGGCATAACGGAAGTCCGGATAAAACGCAAGGGATTTTTGGTCTTTGAGTCTTTTATTTATTCTGAAATCGATTCCATAAACAAAGCCGTCGACAGTATTAAAGCTTAAATTATTCAGGTCGATCACTCCGCCGTTGGTGAAACTGAATCCTGTCGTGTCTGACCAGGTATGGCCCATCATGAGATGGTTCAGTGCTCTTCCAAGTCGACTTGATTTCTTTAATTTGTCTTTTGAAACAGTATCTGTAGCTGATTCCTGTATACCGGAAATTTCAGCTTTAATACTGTCATTTTTTTCAATGCTGCGGAGTTCAATATCTGAAAGCGGGATCGGTCGTATTTCAGCCCAGTAAGTGCTGTCTTTTTTTCTTGCATCCTTTTCAACAATTTGGGTTGTATTGTCTTTTATTTCAAGGCTTTTTGCAGCGCTGTCGCTCCTCGTATTTTTAGTTTCTTTATCCATCAGCCTTCCAAGCTTTATCATATCGCGGTTTGTCAGATCTTCTTTCTGAAGGATCTGGTTTATCTCCCTGTTTGTTTTTGTCGCTGACGTATCAGGAAGATACCTTCCTGCAAATCCGGTTGCCAGATCCTGGGGTTTCTGAAGCTTATCGTTGGGTTTTACATCAAGATATTTTATTGAACTGACATATCCGACATCAGCCCTTATCCCAATGATCTTCAGATCGATGTCAAACTGGTGACTGACAGGCATCCAGATCTCTTCCTGGACCGGAATGTATAATTCCCTGACCCTGATTTTTCCAACAAGGTTTTCATTTGTCAGATCAACACTGTGGAGGCACCAGAGATCCTCAATTATAAAAATTGTTCCTGCAAAAAGCTGCTGGCTTTTGTGTTTTGGGATGACCTCAATTTTATTGATTGTATATTTTCCCTGAAATGTAGTCCCGATGTACTTAAAGTTATAGTAGCTGAAAGCCTGGGGTGAAAGAGGTGAGATAGCCATGTCAGCCAGGATGGGCTGATAAAAGCTTGCCTGGATATAATCCATTGGTGAAACTTCATTTCCCTGTTCCGGGAAGGTGCTGTTGAATGATATAACTCGTTGGACATACTTGTCGGGTGCAGTGAATTCTAATTCATTATATGATTCCAGGAAGAAAGAATCGCCTTCCTTCAGTACACGGGAATCTTTTTCAGGTTTCCCTCCGGCTGAAACTGTAACATTTTCACCCGACTGTCCCATCCGCATTGATCTCTCAATAAGTTTCGGGATCCTGTTTATGAGAAGGTTCCCCTTAAGGTAAACCTCTGCTTTATAATAATTTATATAATTAAGATAGTAGGGAGCAAGTCCAATAACTTTCCTCATTATGGACAGTGCAGGATCTTCACCTGAAGGAGAGATTCTTACCTCGGGTATCTCATAGACCTGTTCAGGCAATGTAATATTCCTTAAAACAATTGTGTCTGAAATATTTATGCTCTCAAATACCGGTTCGTACCCGAGGCTCTGGTAGATAACCATATAATTGCCTGGCAGGAGCCTTATTTCATAATCACCCTTTGTATTTGAGGTTGTTCCCTGCTTTAGTTCCTGGATATAAACTGTTGCATATTGCACCGGTTGTCCGGATTTATCGATTATTTTGCCTTTTAGCACCTGGGCATCAGTCAGCTGACCAAAGAAAGAAATCAGCATTAAAAGCTGAATAAAAAGCTTCATCCTGTTTAAATATGGTGCTGTGTAAGACCTGGTCATTATCTTTTACCGGCAACTACTATTGCAATTTCTCCTTTTGGGGCATGTTTTTTAAAATGATCAGAAAGAAATGATAAAGTGCCCCTGATATTTTCCTCAAAGACTTTAGTCAATTCCCTTGAAACACATGCTTCCCGTTCCGGACCAAAATAGGCACTCATGTCCTGAAGGGTTCTGATAAGCCGGTAGGGTGATTCATAAAATATCATTGTTCTTTGTTCGTCCGATAAGCCTGAGAGTCTTTTATTTCTTCCTTTTTTGGGAGGAAGGAATCCCTCAAAACAAAATCTGTCGCAGGGAAGACCCGAATTGACGAGTGCGGGTATTAGTGCTGAGGGGCCCGGAAGAGTCTCAACAGCAATTCCTTTTTCAAGGCATGTTCTTACAAGCAGGAATCCAGGATCGGATATTCCCGGGGTACCTGCATCCGAGATCAGGGCAACGGTAGTACCTGAAAGGATCTTTGAACATACTGCTTCCACACTTTTATGTTCATTGAACATATGGTGAGACTGGACCGGAGTTAAAATATTGTAGTGGTTTAGAAGCTTCCTGGCCTGCCTTGTATCCTCGGCAAGGATAAGATCAACACTTCCAAGGACTTCCACAGCCCTGAAGGTAATATCCCTGAGGTTTCCGATCGGTGTGGGAACCAGGAAAAGTTTACTCATGAGCAAGGAACTTACGTTTTATCAGATCAAGAAGCTGCTTAATAGCTTCATTTCCAGTATTTTCTCCAGTGTAGCTCATTATCACTGCCATGGCATCGGAAAGACTTCCGACAGACTCCA
>Ga0326726_10003637_pt1 | contig 14136 bp, 12 predicted proteins | sample MHFenrmetagenome_2_FD_207603 | JGI IMG/M metagenome (GOLD analysis project Ga0326726, IMG submission 207603) | Lab enriched peat soil microbial communities from Michigan Hollow, Ithaca, NY, United States - MHF15MN | ecosystem: Environmental > Terrestrial > Soil > Wetlands > Peat | place: USA... | reverse complement strand
GCTCACCGACTTCACTAAAGAAGAAACTGCCCGCCGGATGCGCGCCGCGCTCGAGAAAGTGCGTGGCCAACTGGGCCGCGAGTACGACCTGGTCATTGGAGGCAAGCGGGTCAGGACCAGCGACAAGATCAAGTCCATCAATCCGGCCCGGCCCTCGCAGCTGGTCGGCCTGCACCAGAAGGCCGGCAAGGAGCACGTGGAGCCGGCCATGCAGGCGGCGCTCGAAGCCTTCGCTAGCTGGAGCCGGACATCTTTTGAGGAGCGCACCAGCCTGCTCTTCCACGTAGGGGACGTGCTGCGGGAACGCAAGTTTGAATTCTGCGCCTGGCTGGTTTTTGAAGTCAGCAAGAACTGGGCGGAGGCCGATGCCGATATCGCCGAGACCATCGACTTCTGCGAGTACTACGCGCGCGAAGCGCTGCGCCTCTCGCGGACCGAACTGCCGGTACAGATGCCGGGCGAGCGCGACACCCTCATGTACATTCCGCTGGGCGTGGGCGCGGTGATTCCGCCGTGGAATTTTCCCTGCGCCATCATGGCCGGTATGACGCTGGCCTCGATCGTGAGCGGCAACACGGTCATCCTGAAGCCCTCAAGCGACTCGCCCACCATCGCGGCAAAGTTCGTGGAACTGCTCGAGGAATGCGGTCTGCCCGAAGGCGTGGTGAATTTCTGTCCCGGCGCGGGCGCCAGCTTCGGCAACGCGGTCGTCGCCCATCCCAAGACCCGCTACATCGCTTTCACTGGTTCGCGCGAAGTCGGTCTCGACATCAACAAGAGCGCAGCCACGCAGGCGCCGGGCCAGATCTGGATCAAGCGCACCATCCTCGAAATGGGCGGCAAGGATGCCATCATCGTGGACGCCGACGCCGACGTTGACTCGGCTGTCGAAGGCGTCGCCCAGGCCGCATTCGGCTTCCAGGGCCAGAAGTGCTCGGCCTGCTCGCGCGCCATTGTCGACGAACGCATCTACGACATATTTCTGGAAAAACTGAAAGCGCGAGTAGAGAAAATCACGGTTGGCGATCCCGTGGAAAATGCCAACATGGGCGCGGTGATCAACGAAGGCTCCATGAAGTCGATTCTGGAATACATCGAGGTCGGGAAAAAAGATGGACGCATTATCACCGGCGGCGGCCCTGCGAAGAGTGCCGGCGAAGGATATTTCCTGCAACCGACCGTCATCGCCGATATTCCTGCCAAGTCGCGTCTCGAACAGGAAGAAGTTTTCGGGCCGCTGCTGGCCGTGATCAAGTCGAAGAATTACGATCAGGCGCTCGAAATCGGCAACGACACCGAATTCGGCTTGACTGGCGCGGTGTACACAAAGTCGAAGGACAAGATTGCGCGGGCCATTCAGGAATTTCACGTGGGCAACCTTTACATCAACCGCAAGTGCACCGGCGCTACTGTGGCTGCTCATCCTTTCGGCGGATTCAATATGTCGGGCACGGATTCAAAATCCGGTGGGCCGGATTATTTGTATCTGTTTACGCAGGGAAAAGCGGTAGGGGAGAAGATCTAGGGCCTCAACAGCCTAAGTATCCAAATCAGGCATAAGAGGCTGCCGGCCGCTACTATCCAGACCTTCAACACCTGCTCCCAGTCGAGCGGAAGGCGTTCTAAGTATGTCATTTCAGTGGACAGGAATTCTTTCTTCCTCTCCACGAAGTAGGTTCCGGTGGGTAGCAGCGGAAGCCAGAACAACACAATGAATACGGTTGTCTTGAACCGCTCCATACCCGTTTCCGAACTAAACTCGTAGTCGGCCTTTCCGAAACGTTTCCGACCGATCCCGAAAGGATGAACCACAAACAGCGATCCGGGATTCTTCCTTCGTTCAGCTTCGCAATGCTCTCTTTCTGCGCGAAGGACATTTAGTTTCTCGGTGCCACTGATTCGCCGTTTCGCGAGTTCGTTATTTAGAGCTGTAGTTGCTTCAGGTGTGAGTTGTTCTGAATCCAGCGCCAATCGCAACAGTTCGTCGTCTGTCTTGGTTTCGTATTCCTTGATCAAGTCCTGTATTTCCATCGCGCGGAATGTTAGTCCAGCGTGGATGCCTGAGACAAGCACAACTATTCCGCAGCGATCCTTCAATACTCGCTTGTTCCGATGGGGTCTGCCGTGCAGGAGAAGCGCGAACTGTTTGTCCGAAACGAAAGTAGTTTGTAACACTTCTGTAAAACAGGCTTTCTCGCAACCCTTCGTAAGATTCATTTGATTCCACTAAGTTGCACGAAAAGGTTTTATCCCCCTGATCGAAAATTGCAATTCGACATCCCGGACCTTGCCTCCTATCGTTCAAGCATGTCCACATCATTACCTCTAGACGATTCCTCTGTAGATTTTCTTCATGAACTTGGCACTCAAATGGCTTCCGCGGACGCGCTGCACGAGGTCCTCGCGCGAGTTGTGGAGTTTGCATCAGCCCTGGTGAAGTGCGATTCCTGCCTGATTTATGTGCTCGAAGATGAACAATTGCTGTTGCGCGCGTCGAAGAACCCGCATCCGGATGTAGTCGATCGCCTGAAACTCAATGTCGGAGAAGGCATCACTGGCTGGGTGGCGGAGCATCGCGAGCCGGTTGCGGTCTCGAAGAACGCTTCGAAAGACCCGCGCTTTCAATTCTTCCACGAATTGCCCGAAGACACTTACGAAGCCTTTCTCTCTGTGCCTTTGATGTCGCGCGGGCGCGTGGTGGGCGTGATCAACCTGCAGCATCGGCGTCCGCATGTGCACAACCAGCGCGAAATACGTCTGATCTCGACCGCGGGCTTTCTGGTGGGAGCTGAGATCGAAATGGCCCGCCTGGAGAGCGAGAACACGAATCTTTCGCAACAGCTGGAAACGCGGAAAATCGTAGAGCGCGCGAAAGGTATTTTGCAGCGCGACCTTGCAATCGATGAAGAGCAGGCCTACCTCGCCTTGCAAAGGCAGAGCCGGCAGACCCGCAAATCCATGCGGCAGGTGGCGGAAGCGGTGGTCGTGACCGATGAACTGCGGCGCAACTCGCGCACGAACTAGATCGCGAGGGAGTCGTTGGCCATTGGTCGTTGGTCGTTGGCTTTAAAAATCAGCCACGGATTTCAGGATTCACACGGATCAAACAAGAGAAGTTTAGAGATCTATCCGTGTTAATCGATGAAATCCGTGGCTGATTTTGTTTGGCCAAAGGCCAAAGACCAACGGCCAACGGCGATTTCCTTCCCTAGAAAAACAAAAATGCGGAAGCGGCCGCCAGGTTCGATAGTCGCTTCCGCATGGGGAGTTCATTTGGCGGGTTGAGACTCAGCCATGGGCGCCAGTTTGGCCGATTCCGTTGCTCCCTGCGACTTGGGCGCTGAATAGTGGAGACTCAAACCGAGATCTCCGAGGTACAGCGCGCTTACGAACGATTCTCCGGCCGCATTGCGATTCAGCATCAGAGTGCTGCCCGGACCGAGTCGTTCTGTTGAGACCTCGGCCGGCAACACGATTGCGACCTGCGCAGCTCCGGTTTTGCCGACCATAATGGCCGCCGGCAAACTCGGAGACTGCAGCGAGAACGAGTATGTCCCGGGGGGCAGAAGCACATTGCCCCAGCAGGCATCGTGCGTAAGGGTGAACTTTCCGGCGGCGGACTGCGCCTGGGCGGGTCTGGCGGATGCGGCCAGCACGCCGATGGCAAGGATAACCACTTTGAACAGCATGGAACTGCGAATTGATTTCATGACCTGATCTCCTCTGTGGTTGTGGCGAGCCGACACACCTGCGCTTATGTCGAATGTGCGCCGCTCGCGTGATTTGTGTTGGGACGACGAGGTCAGGAATGGAACAACGTCAAACGCCAGGAGTTAGGGAACGAACTTCAGAGTTCGCAGCACCTGAGGTTGCCGTCTGTTTCGCACAGACGATTGGACACTCCTACTGTGCCAGCGCAAGTCGCCGAAGTCCAACGCAAAAAATCAATTGTCGATATCTTTCAAAGCTTTGTCATCCTGAGCGGAGTGACGGCTTCGCAGGGCGAAGTCGTCGCGCAGTCGAAGGACCCCTACGACCTCTGATACCTCGCGACACTTGCGGGCCAACATTCCTCCAACTTCATTGAACAACGCCGGCATTGTGGCACTGCTAGGGGTCCTTCGACTTCACCATCCCATTCGCACGCGAATGGGATGGTTCCGCTCAGGATGACACTGGAAGGGCGGGGCCGGCGCAGATGGCCAGGGCTTGCGGAGCTTCGCTCCGCCGGGCGGGGGCGCCCGCCCCTACGTGTTTTGGGTAAAACAAAAAGGCCGCCCGCGGGCGGCCCTTTTTCGGCAGACAAAGTTTTACGACGTGACTCCGGCTCCAGCCTGGGGAGTTGCCGCTGCCGCGGTCGCGGCTGCTGCTTCGTTCAAGATGCGGTGATGGATGGTGAACAGCGCCAACTCCAGCCGGTCGGAGACGCCGATCTTGTCATACACGTTGCGCAGGTAATTCTTGATCACTTGCTCGGTGGTTCCCAGCTGTGACGCGATCTCTTTGTTCTTATAGCCCTGCACAATAAGAGCGACGATGCGAAGTTCTTTCGCCGTCAGGCGGTCGCGAACCCTGAGGCCCACCATGTCGTTCTCGGTCAGCTCGCTGGGCACGGCAATATCCTGCACCCAGTTTTCGCCACGGGCCACTTTGCGGACACAGTCCACCAGCGCGGCGCTGGTCACGTTGCGATAGACCACCCCGTTGGCCCCGGCGCCCATGTAACGCTGCGCACTTTCGCCGGTATCGGCCAGCACTACCACCCGGGTTTTGGCTTTGCTGGCGGCCTGCAGTATGCCCGTGAAATCGGAATGGAACCCGCCCGCTACCACCAGAACTGCAGCGCGAAATTTGTCCAGAGCCATGAACATCTGCTCCTGGGTTTGCGCCTGCGCCACGATGCGCATTTCATCCTCAACCGCCAGCACTTTGGCGATGCCCGCCCGGAAGATGGCTTGATTGTCGGCCAGAATCAATTTCAGCATCTCTGTTAGCTCCTCGCCTCTAATGGCGAACGAAATCGTAGGAGTCAATCACGCAGGCCACACCGCGCGCCTCCGTGGGACCGCCGGCAGGTTCGTCGGTGCGCACCACGCGCCCCCGGCATTGGATGACTACACCTTCTTTGGCCCCCGTCATTTCTGGCGGTAATGTAATCTCGAATTCGACGGTCGAGCCCATCTCCAGCGCAGCGTCAGCCTTGATGTACACCCCGGCAGCGCTCAGATTTCCTGTGACGCCGCTGTGCTCGCCGCCTTCTTCTGATTTGTGGATCTTAATCGGCAATTCCAGGGGGAACCGCTTCCCCGTGCGCGCGTCGGACACAAGACCTCCTCGCTCCTGCCCATTTCCAGCTGCGAAACCCAGCTCCATGCCGGATCTCCTGAATAGAGCCACAACCATCTGCTTGCGCGGTTATATCACGGATGACACCCCTCGGAACAGCCTGATAACGCAACAGAAAGGGTAAGAACTAGGTTCCCCCCAAGGCGCTGGACTCGCAGCAGGGCCTCCCTGTTGCGAGCCATCGGCTGAAACTGCCGGAAGCTCGACCTGGTGCGAGGTGACAATCCGGCCCCGTTCGACGCAAGTCGCCTACCCTGATCACCTTAGACAAGCAAACTTCCTGCGCTGGACGGCAACCAATACCTGTGAATCCATCCCCGGGATATTTCCTCGCTGTTCTTGTTCTGTTGACCGCTAACGGGGCCGGTCAGATGCTGCCTGCGCAACCTGCAGAAGCATACGGCAATGCTGCGACTTCCTATCAACCCATCACCGGCGGAGAGCGGCTCCATTGGATGGCAAACAGCACCATCGGTCCCGAAAGCGTCGCCGCCGGCCTTTTCACCGCAGGCTTCGGCACTGCCAGAGGCAGCCCACGTGAATACGGCCCTCATTGGGATGGCTTCGGCAAGCGCCATGGGATGAGACTTACCGGCATCGCCACCGGTAACGCCATGGAGGCGGCACTAGGCTCACTGTGGGGAGAAGACCCGCGGTATTTCTCCGCCATCGGCCAGCCCTTCAAAGGACGGATCAAGAACGTAGTGGTGATGACTTTCGTCGCGCGCCGGGCTGACGGGCACTTGGCTCCCGCCTATGCCAGATACATCGGTAACGCCGGAAATAACTTCCTTTCAAATACGTGGCGAGCCGACAGCGAAGCCGGCGCGGGAGATGCCTGCCTGCGCATAGCTCTCGGCTTCGCCGGTCGGATGGGGAGCAACGCCTTTGCCGAATTCTGGCCCAGCGTGCGCAAGCACCCGTTGCACAGGAAATGATCGCGGAAGCAGTGTTTCTTTGCGATCTTTGCGGTCAAGATATTTATCGCAAAAGACGCTAAAAGAATCCACAAAGGTCGCAAAGAAAGCCCGCATCCGACGAGGGAACCTCTCAAAACGCGCTACCACCGCCGCCACCGAATCCGCCTCCTGAGAAGCCGCCTCCACCGCCACCCCCAAAGCCTGAGCCACTGGAACTCGACCGGGGCGCGGAGACGAATACCTGATGCATGTCCGACGCCATGCTATGCATGGAGCTCGAGAAAAATATGGGATTGAAACCGGTCATGCCATTGGGCGACACATACCAGTTGGGCGGGTTCTGGACGATTCCGGAAAAGGCCTGCGCCCAGTGATGCTCCACGCCGAGCGCCATGGCATAGGGTAGATATTTTTCAAAAGTATCCGGCGGCATGCGCTTTAAGCGATCAGCGTCCACGCGATTCATGAACTCCTGGAATCCCAGCACAGCAATACGGGTGCGCGCTCCCTGGAGCGTTTTCGCCGACATCTGGCGCGCAAACAGCCACCAGATGATGGCGGAGATGATGCCGCAGGCGATGAGAAGAACTACCGAATTGAATACTGGTTTGTAACCGCCGAACTGCACAATGAGAAACGGGGCGACAATCAACAGGGCCGCTCCGATGCTGTAGGCGTTCGCCGAATCAGGATCGAGCAGGTACATGCCTTTGTTCTTCAACGCCGCCTTGATGTCCTGCTGTATGACTGGAATCGTGGTGTAGAAGCGATTTTTCAGGCTGGACAGCCGTGTCTGCTGCCCGCCTGCGAAAATAATATCCAGCATCACGCGCTCGTGGGGCGCCAGCCCCTGCCATTCGGTCGGCGGCTTGACCAGGTGAAAGATGTAGTCCTTGGAATGGAAGACCAGCAGGGTCGTGTCCACGGTCTCTTCAATCTTGATGTAGCCACGCACTGCAAGGTCCACGATTGTGGATGTAATGTCGCGGGGATGGATGGTGTCATCTATCAGCGTGCCGGCTTCGGCGGGAGACATGCCGGGCGGAGGTTCGTACATGGGCGCGACCGAACGTCCGGGATCGGGATCGCGACCCTTGTACCACCACAGCACGTACATAACGGCGAACACAACGAAGGGCAAGAACACGATAGGGTTGCTGCCCAGAAACCAGAAGGCCCGGGTGGTCGCACCCGGCTCCTTAAGAATCCCCTTGGGAATGAAAATATCAACCGTCATTCCGCCGCGCATGGGCAGGGGGTTGGTGGTCTCGAAGGCAACGTCGGCGCCGTTGACCTCGGAGGTGGCATCGCGCTGGGCTGAGCCGTAAACTCCGGTGAATGCCTGCGCCCGCAACCGTCCCGCCGCTTGCTTGGGTAAATAAACATGGGCCTCGGCGTGATCAATGGGCACCGGCCAGTCGTTGCCCGTAACGTTCCAGTAGAACTCGTCGTGGTCCTCAAAATAGCGGATGCCGTTGCGGACGATGTAACTGATCTCCACGGTGCGCGTAGTGTCCACCGCGTCGGGGATGTAGATTTTCAGGTCGCGGTACCCGCCGGAAGTTTTGGCGTCATACTTCAGCTTCTGGCCAGAGCCGTCGGTGACAGATGTGACATCAAGAAACAGTGTGTAATTGGTGCCCTGCGGGCCCGGATACTCGACGGGAATGGTGCGGTGGATGCCGTGCCACTGGCCGATGAAGACCAGGCTGATGCGTTCTTTGACCAGGGCGGTGCCGTCCTCGCTGACCAGGACGGTGTCGTGGAAGTCGGCGATCCGCCAGCTCTGGGCAAACAGCGGAGCCCCAACCAACAGCACACCGACCAGCAGGAGAATTTGGGTGGAGCAGCGCTTCAGCGCTGCAATCCAACTTCGAGGACGATCGGCTTTAGCCGCTGGGATCATGGACGCACGGACGCAGATTAGAAGGCACTTCAGCGGCTGAAGCCGCCCGTTAAATTGGCCATGAATGCAGCGCTGAAGCGCTGCTCCACCCTTAATCAAAGGCCGCTCAAACTTCAATCGGAGGTCGCCCCAAACCTGAAGGCCTGTAGCGGACCAGTGCTTCGACGCCTAGAACTTCACCGCCACTGGTTCGCGGTCGGTGGCGGCTACCTCAAAGAACTGCCGCTGCTGGAAACCGAACATTCCGGCAAGGATGTTCGTCGGAAAGGACTGGATCTTCGTATTCAGGTCGCGCACCACGGCGTTGTAATAGCGGCGCGCATTCTGAATCGTGTCTTCCGTCTGGCTGAGCGAGCCCTGCAGCTGGGTGAACTCCTCTGAAGCCTTCAGCTGAGGATAATTTTCCGCCACCGCAAACAGGCTTTTCAGCGCTCCACTCAGCTGGTTTTCAGCCTGGGCTTTGTCACCCGGAGTGGTGGCTTGCATGGCCTGGGAGCGGAACTTCGCGATGTTCTCGAATGTGCCCTTTTCGTGGGCAGCGTAGCCCTTTACCGTCTCGACCAGATTGGGGATCAGATCGTGGCGCCGTTTCAGTTGTACGTCAATGTCCGACCAGGCGTTGTCGCAGCGGACACGCAACTGGACGAGGCTGTTGTACATCCCAACCAGCAGGATGACGATGACAACCAGAATGCCCAGGAAGGCTAAGACCATGAGCGTCTCCCTCGCGTGGAAATGGGGAACAGGGGCGACGGTAGCACACGGCGCACTTCGGTGCAATCGCGGCGGCCGCAAAACAGGGTATCGAGGGCCGTCTCGAACAGTTTAAGATTGTTGTGACTCATATTATTCTGACTGATAGGGTCCCGAGGTGGAATATCGGCTATCCAGGGAACATCACGAAATGGCTGGCGACGCTATTGATCTTTTCGCCGGCAATCATGGCTCGCGCCCAGACCTGCCAGACCGTGAGCGATATGGATCCAGCCACCGCATCCGCGCTGGCCGCGACGGCCCGGCGCTTCTACGATATGGCCGCACGGGGAGACTCGGCGTCGCTGCGGCAGAATGCGATCACCAGCCTGGCATCGGCTTTTTCCGGCATCGAGAGTGCCGTCAAAGAGAACCAGCCCAACCTGACCGGAGTGCAACCGGCGCCGCGTCCCCCATTCCTGCTCAAGGCTGAGGGAACGGAGCCACTGCAGCGTGCCGAATTCCTATGCGGCGTTTTCGGGGCCCAGGGACAGACTCGAGACAGCGCGGTTTTCGTGATTCCCAATCTGCCACTGGGCAATTACGGCATCGTTACTCTGGATGCGGCCTCCCCTCAGGGCGCCTATACCGTGTCTTTCGTTTTGCAGCAGCAGGGGAACGAGTGGAAGTTGGGCGGATTTTACGCCAAGCCTGCCCAGATTTCGGGACATGACGGCAACTGGTTCGCCAACCGCGCCCGCGAATTCAAGGGCAAGGGACAGCTCCACAATGCCTGGTTTTACTTTGGTGAGGCCCGAGAACTGCTCGTTCCGGTCCCGTTCATGGCCACCGCAACCACCGATAAGCTGTATGACGAGATGCAGGCGCAGAAGCCGGCCGACCTGCCTCCCCTCGATCTGACGGCAGGCGGTAAGACTTACAAGATCACTGATCTGTTCCCGGTCCCGGTTGGCCACGACTTCGACCTGGTGGTCAGATACCAGTCCCCGGATGTCTCCGACAGCGGAAAGACTTTTCAGGACAACACCGCAGTGATGAAGGCGCTGGTGGCCAAGTATCCGGAGTTCCGCGATGCCTTTGCGGGAATTGTGGCTCGTGCTGTGGAGCCTTCAGGCAGGGACTACGGATCGATGCTGGCGATGAAGGATATTCGGTAATTTTTCAGTTTCTGGTCTTCGTTGTTTGGGTTTTGAAACTGGAAACCAGAAACTAGCCGCTGATTAATCATCTCTACTGCTGCAAAACACACTCCTTGGGATCTTTGTCCTCTCGTAGCCTGAGAAAAACGGGAGCGCGCAACTTCATGCCACCGTCGGCAGTCTCATGAGTCCACTCGGAGAACTTGATCTCCGCCACCAGCTCAGGCTTTACCCAGTGCACTTTCCGCAACGCTTCTACTCCGTGGGGGAAGGGAGTGTTCTTTGTCTCCCGCTTCTTGAGCACTTGCCAGATCTCCTTGAGCGTGGCCTGGTCGAATCCAGTGCCGGCCTGGCCTACATGAATGAGCTCACCGTTCTTGTCGTAGAGGCCAAGCACGATTGAGCCGAAGTATGCGCGGCTGCCCTCGGGATCGGTGTAACCGCCGATGACGCAATCCACAGTCTGGGTGATTTTGATCTTCAGCCACTCGCGACTGCGGCGCTCCTCGTACACACTGCTCCGGCGTTTGGCCAAAATGCCTTCCAGACCTTTCTGTCTAGCCACGGCGAACAGCGCCTTACCCTGGGAAAAATGATCGGAGTAGCGCACCGGACCGCTCGCGCTGGTGATTTGCGCCAGCACGTCTTTGCGCTGTTCCAGCGAGACTCGCCGCAGATCGTATCCGTCCAGGTAGAGCAGATCGAAGACGTAGTACAGCACGGGCATGTCCTGGCGAGAACCAGTGCGCCGGCCGCCCTGACGAATTCCCGTGCGCTGCTGCATCAGGCTGAACGACGAGCGCCCCTGCTCGTCGAGCGCGGCTATCTCGCCGTCAAGAATGGCGGTCTCCGCCTTGATAGAATCGGGGATACTATGCAGCTCGGAAAATTGCGCCGTCAGGTCGTTCTGATTGCGCGATACCAGGCGAACTTTGCCTTTGGCGATAAACGCAATCGCGCGGTAACCGTCCCACTTGATTTCGAACAGCCAGTCGGGATCGTCAAAAGGGTCATCAATGGAAGTTGCCAGCATCGGGTGAATCGCGGTGGGCATGGGACGTTTGACGGCGCCCGCTAAATCTTTAACCGCAGAGGACACGGAGGAAGACTTCCCGGTCCGTGCGCCGGGGCCGGCTGCGGGAGTAGTTGAACCGGTTACTGTCTTATCTTTTTCGTTTTTTTTTATTTTGTGTTTCTCCGTGTCCCCCGTGTCCTCTGTGGTTATTTTCTTCTTGCTCTTCTTGTCAAACTTGGCGATTGCGTCGGCCAACCATTTCGCCTTCACCGCCCCGCGCGAGGCTGGACGGCTGCTCGTCCACTGCGCCGAGCTCTGGTCGCCCGCGATCTCGGCCATGGTGCGACCGGTGAGCGCCGACTCGTCGTACTGATCGATGTCGAAGCCCTTCACCACGGCGTCGTCCTGTTTCTTGATCCACAGCCACTCCGTGCCCTTGGTGCCCGGACGGCGCGAGCGCATGTGAATCAGCGCGAAATCACCATTCAGCTTCTGACCATGCAGCCGGATTTTTAAATCACCCTTCTTCAGCATGGCCGACGCTTCGGCGTCGGTCCCGGGGACGAATTTTCCGTTCACCGGTTCAGGCGAAAGCGGTTCCCACGTGCCCACATCCCAGACCATCACTGTGCCCGCTCCATAATTGCCTTCAGGAATGGTGCCTTCGAAGTCGAAGTACGATACGGGATGATCTTCCACCTGCATGGCCAGGCGTTTGTCGGCGGGATCGAGGGAAGGGCCTTTGGGCACGGCCCAGGACTTGAGCACACCTTCCATCTCCAGACGGAAATCGTAGTGCAGCCGGGTGGCGCGGTGCTTTTGCACTACGAAGCGATGCTGGGACTTCTTGCCCAGCTTGGGAGGTGGCTCGGGAGTGGCCTCAAAGCGGCGTTTGCGTTTGTATTCGTCCAGGGACACAGAAGCATTCTAGCTCTTGCCCGAACGAAATTCGCAGCACCGGACACGACCGTGCTGGGTTCCCTTGCGAACTGAACCAGGACGAACGGTGGACTCGAAAATTGCCCCGGCAGGTCCAACCTCGACGAGCCGGAGCAATCGACAATCAGGCGGCCTTCCCGGCCGCAATGCGGTGGGCAGTCCATGTATCCACGCTGAAAGTGTCGACCACGGGGTCGCGCTTCAGGTTGGGTTTGAGCATCTCGGCAATGCGGTTGTAGTGCTCGCGATGGTAGCGCTCCGCATCCTGCTTGCTGTTCCAGAAGCTGACGGAAACGATCCGTTCGGGATCGTTTTCAGAGACCAGGCCGATCAAGTCTACAAAGCCTGGCTGCTTCTGTAAGATGGGCAGCACGTCGTTGCGCAGCTTTTGGGTGAAGTCATCTTTTTTGTCCGGCTTCACATGGCATTCCACAAAACGGGTAAACATGAGGGTAATCTCCTTTCGCATAGGTTGGAAAATAACTGGGATCAGCCCGCCGTCAAAACAGCTCAACCCACCAGCCAGGACGGCGGGGAAGATTGGTTACTGCTATTTGTCTACTAGAAGAGCGATGAAGATAGAAATTATAGTCCCGTCGACGCGGCGTAGTTTTGCACAGGCCAGCCATCCATGAAACGTGAGTATCCCGATTCCCCGCTCGTGGGCGTGGGCGCAATCATCATTCAGGATGGCCGTGTGCTGCTGGTGAAGCGTGGGCATCCTCCGCTGGCCGGAGAATGGTCGATTCCCGGAGGTGTGTTGGAACTAGGAGAGACTCTGCGGGCAGCAGCGGTGCGCGAGGCCCGGGAGGAGACCTGCCTGACGGTAGAGGCTACCGAACTGCTGGGGGTTTATGACCGCGTGCTGCACGACGAAGCAGGCCGCACTCTCTATCATTTTGTGCTGATCGATTTTCTTTGCCTCCCGCTGGCGGGAAAGGCGCGGGCGGCCGACGATGCCGATGAAGTGCGCTGGTTTACGCCGGCGGAAGCGGGAGAGCTGGGGTTAGCCGAGGACACGGCTGAAGTAGTACGGCTTGGTTTTCAAAAAAGCTAGGCTGGACTGGCCGCCGAATACTTGCATTGCGGGCGTGCGAAAGAATCTCTCATGGTCTGGTTCTTCATATTCTTTCTGGTCTCGGGATTCTGCAGCATCCTCTACGAGATCGTGTGGCTCCGCCTGGCCATGGCCCAGTTTGGAGTCACCAGCGCGCTGGCCTCGATCGTAATCTCCGTCTTCATGGCGGGGCTGGGGCTGGGCTCCTGGGGAACCGGCCGCCTGATCCGTAAGTATGAAGATCGGGTCAGGGCCCCCGCGCTTCGCTTCTACGCGCTGGCGGAGTTATTGATTGGCATATCAGCCTTGCTGGTTCCATATCAATTGTTGTGGGGGCGAAAACTACTGGAGTGGACGGGGGCCTCCTCATCTTGGGCCTACTACCTTGGATCTGGGGTCTGGATCGCTCTCACGCTGGTTCCGTGGTGCGCCTGCATGGGGGCAACGATACCGGTGGCCATGCTCGCCATCCGCCGTCGGGAGGCAGAGCGATCGGAGCGATCGTTCAGCTATCTCTACCTGGCCAACGTACTGGGCGCGGTAATCGGGGCAAGCTTCCCCCTGCTGCTGATTGAACTCTACGGCTTCAGGGACACGCTGAAAATCGGAGCGGCGTGCAACGGGTTGCTGGCCCTGTCGGCTCTGGTGCTCAGTTTGGGGCGGACGAAGGCGGAGCCAACCCGCCCTGCGAAAATCACGGCTGTGGAGGAAAGCGCATCCGGCTACGTCTCGACCAACAGCACCGGCAGCCCCCTGGTTCTACTTTTTCTCACCGGATTGACCAGCATAGGCATGGAAGTAGTCTGGATCCGGCAGTTCACTCCCTACGTCGGCACCGTGGTGTACGCTTTCGCTTCCATCCTGGCGACCTACCTGGTCTCAACTTTCCTCGGCTTGCAGATCTACAGACTGTGGAGCCAAAAAAATCGACGCGAAGGCACTCTGATCTGGGTTTTGCTCGGATTGTTTGCACTCTTGCCGCTGCTCGCCGCTAATCCCGGCATCCACCTCTCCCGTCTCTTGCGCCTTATCGTGGGCATCGCTCCATTTTCCGGCGTCCTGGGATTCCTTACTCCTTTGCTGGTGGATCGCTGGTCGGG
>Ga0326726_10003636_pt1 | contig 14137 bp, 14 predicted proteins | sample MHFenrmetagenome_2_FD_207603 | JGI IMG/M metagenome (GOLD analysis project Ga0326726, IMG submission 207603) | Lab enriched peat soil microbial communities from Michigan Hollow, Ithaca, NY, United States - MHF15MN | ecosystem: Environmental > Terrestrial > Soil > Wetlands > Peat | place: USA... | reverse complement strand
TGGCCCGCGTCGCGTCGCACACGGCGTCGGCGCGATTCGTGACGATCACGACGCGACCGCCGAGCGCGTGAACGCGGCGCGTCAGCTCGAGAGCGCCAGGCACGACGGGCGCGGCCCGCTCGTTCACCCACGCGCTCCAACTGGCCTCCGTGAAGCCGCTGTCGAGCACAAATCGGCGGCGTTGGTACTCCGAGTTGTCGAGCACCGTTTCGTCGGCGTCGAGGATCACGCCCCACGACCCCGATGGGAGGTTGCGGCTCAACTCCGGCAGCCGTTCCTCCGCCACGCGATACGCCTGCCGCGCGAGCGCCCGGTACTCGGCCGATGTCCTGAACCACCGAAGATCGTTGGGCAGCGTGCGCGCGACGGGCGCCGCGGAGGACTGTGGCGCAGCCGTCGTGGGAGCGCCGCCGCTCGCACACGCGGCGAGCAGCATGGCGCCGGCGACGAAGGCCGCCCGCGTCGCACCCGGCTTGCCCATTGGGGACGTCGTTGGTTTCGTCATAGGGCGAAGTCTGGCCTGTCGTCACATCGAACGGAACACGATGACCACAAGATTCTCCGAACGCGTGGTGCTGATTACCGGTGCGGCGCGCGGGCTTGGACGCGCAGTGGCCCAGCGATTCCTCGACGAGGGCGCGCGCGTCGGGGTGCACGTGCGCACCCCAGAGCGGGCCGCCGCGGTCGCGGGAGGATTGCGCGGGAACGCGTTCGCCGTCGCCGGGGACCTCACCGCGCGCGGGGGACCCGCATCGATCGTCGGCACAGTGGTCGACCGATTCCAGCGCCTCGACGTGCTCGTCAACAACGCCGCCGTCGCGTACCCGACGCGCATCGACGCAATTCCGGAAGACGAGTGGCGTGAGACGATCGAGGTCAATCTCACGGCGGCGTTCCTCTGCCTGCAGGCGGCGATTCCGGTGATGAAGCGCCAGCAGTATGGGCGCATCGTGAACGTCTCCTCGACGGCGGGGCGCGCGGTGAGCACGCTCGCCGGCGCGCACTACACGGCGTCCAAGGCGGGGCTGCTCGGTCTCACGCGCGCCGCGGCGAAGGAGCTCGGGCCCCACGGCATCACCGTCAACGCGGTTTGCCCCGGCCTCTTCGACACCGAGTTGGCGCGCGGCGCGGCATCGGACGAGCGGCTCGACGCGCTGAAGAAGAACTTTCCCGTGCAGCGGCTGGGGCGACCGGAGGAACTGGGCGAGCTGATCTGTTTTCTGGCGTCCGAGGCCGCGGGCTACATCACCGGCGCGTCGATCGACATCAACGGCGGCAGCCTGTTCATGTGAGCTCGAGCTGCAGGCCCCGCTGCTCGAGATCGAGCAGCCTGCGCTTTCGGTGTTGGCCGCCGCCGTAGCCCGTGAGGCTTCCGTCGGCGCCAATCACGCGGTGACAGGGCACGATGATGGCGATTCGGTTGTCGCCGTTCGCACGACCCACGGCGCGCGCCGCGCCCGGCTTGCCGACACGCCTGGCGACGGTCTCATACGACGTGGTGGCGCCGAACGGTATCTCGAGCAGGGCGCGCCACACGGCCGTCTGAAACGGCGTCCCGTCGAGGACGAGCGGCATGGTGAAGACCTCGCGCGCGCCGGCGAAGTATTCGTCCAGCTCACGCCGCGTCTGATCGAGGATCTGATGCTCGCCGGGCACCGCGTCCGCGCCGAACACGGCACGCACGCGATCGAGCTGCGCCGGCAGGCGCGCCGGATTGTCGTACTCGCACATCACGAGACCGTCATCGCGAGCGACGGCGCGCATGGTGCCGATCGGCGTCTCGATGCGCTGCGTGACGAGCATGCTCATCCTCGGATCCACTCGTCGCGAAGGATTCCGTACACCGCGACGTCCTCGAACCGGTCCCAGCGCAGGAACGCGTCGCGATGGACGCCCTCGAGCGTCATCCCCAGCTTCTGCATCACCCGACCCGACGCCGGATTCCTGGTGAAGTGCCGAGCCTCGAGTCGATGCAGGTCGAGCGCTTCGAATCCGAACCGCATGAGCGCGCGCACCGCCTCCGTACAGTATCCGCGATTCCAGAACGGCACGCCGATCCAGTACCCGAGCTCGCCGCGCGCGTGAGGCATCGACAACATGATCCCCGCCGCGCCGCGCAGCTCGTCGGTCGCACGGTCCACGACGGCGAACGTCGCCAGCGTGCGGGCCTCCCACGCCGGGGGATGCGTCGCGATCCACATCTCGCCGCCTCCCTTCGGATAGGGATGCGGAATGGTCAGCGTGCCGTCCGCGACCTCGCGCGCGCCGGCGAGGCGTTCGACGTCGGGCGCGTCGCGCACGTCGAAGGGACGGAGCGCGAGGCGTTCGGTGTAGAGGGTGGGTTGCGGCGCGTTCGAGGCGAGCGGCGAAGACATCGATCGTGAACGGAGGAGGCTTACGACACCAGCTCGGCGATGCGGCGGACCGTCGTCACGTTCCGGATCGTCGTGCTGCACTTGAGCATCTTCTCGAGGGCGGGCCCTCCGAACTTCGACTGGCCTTGACCTCCGTCCAGCGACCAGAAGAGCTCGCGGTCGAGAATGCGGAATTCGTCCGTCGGGGTGAGACAGCCATCGACGGCGCGGCAGACGTCCGCCGGCGGCGTCGACTTGAGAAATCCGATAAAGAGGCGGCTCTCGCTCGTTCGTTGGCGCGACCGCGCGAACGGGTCGGCGGCGACAATCGCCGCCAGCGCCTCCGGCGACCGCACGAACGTCGCGACCGCGTATCCCAGCTCTTCCTCGAGGTGGCGCTCGATCCGGCGCTCGAGCGCCGCCACGTCCTTCGCGGCCGCGTCGAACAGCACGTTGCCGCTCGCGATCACCGTCTCGACGTTGCGGAAGCCGATCGCCTCGAACAGCGCGCGCAGCCGGTCCATCTTCACGGTGTGTCCGCCGACGTTGATCGCGCGGAGAAAGGCGATGTGTCGCGCCATGGTCAGGCCCGCGTCGCCCAGAGATAGATGCGCCGGTGCGCATAGCCGCGGCTCGCCCATCCCCGCCGCGGCCGGCTCGTGAGCTGGGTGCGAAGCACGAGCGACGGAGCCGGCCCCGGGCGATCGACCGTCACCCAGTTGAACTTGTACGACGGCCCCTCCTCCGGGGCGACGGCCGGCCGCTCCTGAATCGAGACGGTGAGCAACACGCCGCCGCGCAGCTGCATCATCTGGCGGATCCGCATCGCGACGACCTCGATCTCTTGATTCACTCGCATGGCAAGGCCGTGTTTGGGAAGCGCGATGGGGGTTCGCTCGGACAACTCGACGCGCAGTCCGGGCGGTTCGCTCCGACGCTGCGGGCTCCATTCTCGCTCCTCGAGAATGGTGATCGTTTGAAACGCGAGGCCGACGGGCATACAGTCGAAAGACGTTTGGGGGAATCGAATTCTAGAGCCCTTCCCGGCCCACGCGTCAAGGCACCGGCCCGCCCGTTCTGCGCGTCCGCGGCGACGCCAGACCTTGCGCGATCCTCCCCGCGGACAGTGTTTTAAGTGCCGCCACCGTCAGGAGCTACCGTTGCGTCGTGCGAGCGTCGTGGGCTGGGTCTGTCTCTCGGTCGTCGTGCCGCGGTTCGCGGCGGGCGCGCAGACGCCGCCGCCAGCGCCTGCGGCGCAACTCCCCCTCGGCCCGATCAAGGCGTCCGGCCAGACGGTGACGCCCGCCTTCGAGGGCTGGTATCGAAACGCCGACGGCAGCTACAGCATCTCGTTCGGCTACTACAATCGGAACTCCGAGGAAGCCCTCGAGATTCCGATCGGCCCCGACAACAACGTTTCGCCGGGCGAGCCCAACCAGGGACAACCGACACACTTCGAGCCCAGGCGGCATTGGGGCGTGTTCGCGGTGCGCGTTCCCGCCGACTTCGGCGACAAGAAGGTCGTCTGGACGGTGAAGATTCGCGGGCAGACGTGGGCGATCCCCGGAAGTCTTCACCCGAACTGGCAGATCGACGCGCTCGAGGGCGAAGCGGGATCGGGCAACACGCCGCCCGTGCTCAAGTTCAACGTGCGCGGTCCGGAGGGCGGGGGCCCATTCGGCATCACGAGCGAGACGATGCACGCCACCGTGGGCCAGCCGCTCAAGGTCGACGTCTGGGCGAAGGATGACGGCAAGGCCGTGGGAAACATCTCGCGCGAGGGTCGCGCCGGGCAATTCGTGACGCTGACGTGGTTCAAGCATCAAGGTCCAGGACGCGTCACGTTCGAGCCGCCCAACCCGCGTCCGAGCGCGGGCGAGGGACTGGCCACGACGATGGCGACGTTCAGCGAGCCGGGCGAGTACGTGCTTCGCGTTCGCGCGAACGATGCGTCCGGTCTCGCCGCGGCAGGGCACGCGCAGTGCTGCTGGAGCAACGGGTTCGTGAAGGTCATCGTCACGCGCTGAGCACAAGGAGCGCTTCATGATGCTGTCGAGAATGCTGTCGAGAGCGACGCGAATAGTGGGCATGGCCGCCATCGCGGGAGCCGCGATCACGGCTCGCGCCCGGGCACAGAACTCCGCGTCGGCGCGGCCGCAGGCGACGGTCGCCGCCGCAGCCTCTGCCGAGGAGCCGGTGACGTTCACCAAGCACGTCGCGCCGATCCTGCAGCAGAAGTGTCAGGTGTGCCATCAGCCGAACTCCATCGCGCCGATGTCGCTCCTGACCTATCAGGACGCGAAGGACTACGCCGACCAGATCCGGGAGTATGTCACAGCCCGCGTGATGCCGCCCTGGCACATCGACCGGGCCGTGGGCATTCACGATTTCAAGAACGATCGAGGCCTGAGCGACGAGCAGATCGCCACGCTGGTCCGCTGGATGGACGGCGGAATGCCGGAGGGGAAGCCCGAGGACATGCCGCCGCCGGTGAAGTTCGCCGATCCCAACAGTTGGCAGTTCGCGAAGACGCTCGGCGAACCCGACCTCGTGCTCAAGTCGCCGCCGTACACGATGCCTCCGCACACGCAGGACAAGTGGTTCCGTCCTACGACGGAGACCGGTCTCACCGAAGCGCGCTGGGTGCGCGCGATCGAGATTCGGCCCGCGAGCGCCGAAAGCCGCAAGATCGTGCACCACGTGCTGACGATGCTGGAGCAGCACGAGGAGGGCGGTCTCATGAATCTGGCGAGCAGCGCGCACGACGCGCAGACGAGCGCGGGCTTGTTCATGGAGTGGTCGATCGGCAAGACGGGTGAGCTCTATGGCGCGGACGCCGGCAAGCTGATGCTGCCCGGCTCGAAGATCCGGTGGGAAGTCCACATGTTCGCGATCGGGAAAGAAATGCCCGACCAGCAGGTGGAGATGGCGATCTACTTCTACCCGAAGGGCGTCGTGCCGAAGCATCGCACGGTGCTCCGGATGTTCGACGTGAGCCGCGGCTCCGAGCTCGACATTCCGCCCAACTCGACGGCGATGACCCAGAATTTCTACGTCATGCCGGCGCCGGCCCGCATCGAGAATTTCCAGCCGCACATGCACATGCGCGGCAAGGCGATGTCGATGGAGGCGGTGTACCCCGACGGCAAGCGGGAAGTCCTGAGCTCGGTCAACAACTTCCAGTGGAAGTGGCACGTCAACTACGTCTACGCCGAGGACGCGGCGCCGCTGCTGCCGAAGGGAACGATGCTGGTCTTCACCGCGTGGCACGACAACACCGCGGCGAATCCGAACAATCCCGACCCGAATCAGTGGGTGGGCTGGGGCGACCGCACGGTGGACGAGATGGCGCACGCTTGGGTCGACGTCACGTACCTCGACCAGGCGGAATTCGATCAGCTCGTCGCCGAGCGAAAGGCCAAGAAGGCTGCGCCGAAGGCCGCGAACACACGAGTGACGCCGTCGCCGCAGCGTTGACGGCTCATTCACGCTCGCGAAGCAGCCTCGCGCGCGCCGCGGCATCGAACCAGCGGCCGTTCGCCACGACACCGCTGATGCGCCGCGTGTTCGCGATGTCGCGCAGCGGATTGCCGTCCAACAGGACGAGATCCGCGAGCCGGCCGGGCTCGATCGTCCCCGCGGAGTCGAGCATGCGGAAGTAGCGCGCCGGCTCGTACGTCGCCGAGCGAATGACGTCGAACGGCGACATGCCGCCGCGCACGAGGAGGGCGAGCTCCTCGTGGAGACCAAAGCCCGGCGGGCTGTTGCGGAGCGGCGCGTCGGTACCCGTCAGCACACCCACGCCGGCGCGCTGCATCTCGGCCACCTGTGCGAGACGCTTGGCGAACATCGCGCGCCCCACCGAGTCCGCGCCCGGCGGAATGCTGTCCGCCATCGGAAAGATCTGCGCGACGAAATCGCGCAGCGACTTGGGGAGATAGTGCGCGAGCGAGTCACCGGGCACGCCGTGCGTGGGCCACACCGCCACCTCGTACTGCGCGGTGAACGTCGGCGTGATCCAGGTGGCGTTGCGCACGAAGCGCGCGTAGAGGTCGCCCAGATCCTCCGACGAACAGCGTCCGAGGGCGCCCTGCACCGGGTACCGCGGCGCGAGCGAGACGGACTCCGCGGGGGTGCACGGCGCCGGAATGGCGAGTAGATGCTCGATGCTCCGCTGCCCCGAATCCGACGCGGCGCGCGCGCCGACGAGGCGCGACACGTGCCCCGCGAACGGAATCCCCTTCTCCCGCGCACGCCGGGCAATCGCGAAGTACGTCTCCGGTGTGAGCTGCCCGTGGACCTTCACGAAGTCCACGCCGAGCGCGATGAGCGAGTCGACGCCGGCGCGTCCTTCGTCGGGGGTTCGCGTGAGGATGTGCGCGATGGGGACATCGCCGCCCTCGAGATACGGGCCGGCCGCGACGATCCTCGGACCCACGAGACCTCCAGCCGCGATCTCGCGTCGCCACGAGCTGATCGTGGGCCAATCGCTCGCCATGTCGCGCACCCCGGTCACACCGTTCGCCACGTACAGCGAAAGCATCTCGCGCCCGGCCACGGTGACGGTGTGCACGTGCATGTCCCACAGCCCCGGGATCATGAACTTGCCCGACGCGTCGACGACGCGCGCGCCGGCGGGCACGCGCAGGGACGCGGTCGGACCGGCGGCGGTGACGTGCGCGCCCGTGACGACGACCGTCTGATCGGCGCGCGGAGTTTGGCTGCGTCCGTCGATCACGGACACGTGGGTGAAGACGAGCGGCTGCTGCGCGACAATCGTCGCCCGGGCCACGCCGGCCAGCGCGATCGCGAACAGGCGCCTCATGCGGCGCTCGCGACCGGCTGGAGGTCGTCGCCGGCTTCGAACCGCGTCAGGAGGACGGCGGTCGTCATGTGGGCCGTCACGTTCACTGACGTCTTGAAGATGTCGGGAATCGCGTCGAGCGCGATGAGGATGCCGATGCCTTCTACGGGAAGGCCGATCGCCATGAACGCGGGCGCGATGATGAACAGCCCGGCGCTCGGAATGCCGGGGACGCTGAAGCTCATGGGAATCGACATCGCGCCGAGGAGCGCGAGCTGGGCGAAGCTGAGCGGCACGCCATACAGTTTGCCGAGAAACACGGCCGACGCAATCCACGACGCCCCGGTGTTCACCCGCGCGAGCGACACCCCGAACGGGAGCGCGAAGCTGGCGATGGGTGGTGGAATCGACAAGACGCGCTCCGCCCCGTCGATCATCGCCGGCAGCGCCGCCACCGACGACCGCGTGCTGAACGCCACGAGCTGCGCCGGAAGCACGGCGCGCGCGAAGCGTCGCATCGGCACGTGACCGACGATCCAGGCGACCGGATAGAAGAGCGCGATCACGACGGCGAGCATGCCGCAGTGCAAGCCGACGAACAGCGCCGCGGCGCCGGCGACGTCCGCGCCGACCCGCATCGCCAGCGGCACGGCGAGCGCGAAGACGCCGATCGGCGCGGCCGCGAGGACCCACGTCACGATCACGAGCATGGCTTCGGCGACCGCCGCGAAGAACTGCGCACCCGGATCGCGCACGGCGGCCGGCGTGCGGGCCAGCGACAGCGCGAGGAGCAGCGAGAAGATGATGAGCGGGAGAATCGCTCCATCCGTCGCCGCCTTGACCGGATTCGCCGGGACAAGACTGACGAGCCAGGCCGCGAAGGTCGGCATCTGGGTCGTGACGCCGCCCGCGGACGCGCGAAGCGCGGCGGCCGACGCCGGGTCCACCTGCACGCGCGCGAGGAGCGGCGGCGCGACGATCAAGCCGATGAGCGCGATGACGGTGAGCATCACCACGAAGATCAGGAGCGCTTGCCGGCCCATGCGTCCCACCGCGCCCGGGTCGCGATCGCGCACCATCGTCGACACGAGCAGCGAGACGACGAGCGGAATCACGGTCATGCGAATGGCGTTGACCCAGATCGTTCCGATCGTCTCGAGCCAGGTGGCGAACGATCTCGCCGCCGAGGACGACGAGGCGGCGATCGCGAGCCCGAGGACGAAGCCGATGACGAGGCCGATCGCCGCCCGCGCGGCCGGCGACCGTGGAATGAACCGGCGCTTCGTGCCACTCACGTCGCGGCGTGGCGTGCGGGGCGTCCGCGCAGCAACAGCAGCGGGGCCAGCAGAATGGCGATGCCGTCGTCCGCGCGGCGACCACGCCGATGCATCACCCGCGCGACGGCGACGCTCAGCTCGTACAACAGATACAGCGGAACGGCGAGGGCGAGCGTGGTCGACACGACATCGCCCGGCGACAGAAACGCGGACGCCACCATGATCAGCACCACGGCGTGCCGGCGGTACCGCGCGAGCATCGCCGGCGTGACGAGCCCCGCGCCCGAGAGCATGAGCACGACCACCGGCAGCTCGAACGCCAGCCCAAAGCTCACCACCAGGCTGAACACGAAGCCGAAGTAGTTCTCGGCCGTCACCATCGGCTCGAGCGCGGTGCCGAACAACCCGAACAGGAAGGGCAGCGACAAGGGCAGCACGACGACGAACGCGAACGCGGCCCCGGCGACGAACAGCGCAATACCGCCCGACAGGGCGGCGATGAGGAGCCGGCGCTCACGCGCGTAGAGAGCCGGCGAGAGGAAGGACCAGGCTTGATAGAGCACGACCGGAAAGGCCAGCACGCCGCCGATCCACATCGCGGCGTTGATCGTGAACTGGAGCCCGTCCGTGGGATGCGTGGCCATGACGTGGTGGCCGTTGAGGTACGGCAGAATCGGCGCCTCGAGGCGCCCAAGCACGCCGAAGTGAAGCGTCACGTAGAACCCGATGCCCATCCCGGCCGCGACGGCGGCCAGCGACCAGATGATTCGCCAGCGGAGCTCCTCGAGGTGATCGAGGAATGGCATCTCGACTTCGTTCGGCCGCACCCGTCGCATGGTTCCTCCTCTTCAGTCGAGCCCTCGCTGCTCGGCGGCGACGCGCAGCATGGCCCGGATGCTGCGTTCCACGTCCTCGTCCGTCGTCGCCCACGAGATCACGCTGATCCGCATCGCGGTCCGGCCTTGCCACACCGTGCCGCCGCACCACGACGTGCCGTCGGCCTGGATCCCGGCGATCACGCGATTGGTCAGCTCGGCGTCCCCGAACGAGACCAGCACCTGATTGAGCACCACGTCATTCAATATCTCATATCCCGCCGCTCCGAGCGCCTCGGCGAACCGGCGCGCCTGGCGACAGTTGCGCTCGACGAGCTCCGTGAGCCCCCGGCGGCCGAGCGCGCGCAAGGCCGCCCAGAGGTCCACGCCGCGCGCGCGGCGCGACAGCTCAGGCGTGTAGTCCGACGGATTGCGGTGCTCGCTCACCGTCGGCAGATACTCGGCGTGGATCGACATCGCCGAGCGGAGCGCCTCGCCATCGCGAACGAACGCCAGCCCGGAGTCGTACGGCACGTTGAGCCACTTGTGGCCATCCGTCGCCCACGAGTCGGCGAGCTCGATGCCGTCAGCGAGGTGCGCGCGCGACGGCGCGACGCGCGCCCAGAGCCCGAAGGCACCATCGACGTGAACCCACGCCCCCGCCTCGCGCGCCCGCTCGCAGATCGCGCGCAGGGGATCGAACGAGCCTGTGTTGACGTTGCCTGCCTGCGCGCAGACGATCGTCGGCCCGGAGAGCCGCGGGATCTGCTCCACGATCATCCGGCCCTGGGTGTCGACGGGGACGCGCACGACGCGGTTGCGTCCGAGGCCAACGACCCCGAGGGCCTTGGCGAGCGTGGGGTGCGCCTCGCCGCCGACGACTACGGTGATCGGCGGCGCGCCGAACAAGCCGTCGGCCTCGACGTTCCAACCCGCGCGCGCGAGCACGGCGTGCCGCGCCGCGGCGAGTGCCGAGATATGCGCCACCGTCGTGCCCGTGACGAACGCCGCGGCGCAGTCGCGCGGCAGATCGAGCACGTCGAGCATCCACTTGAGCGCAACTTCCTCGAGCGTCGACGTGGCGGGCGTGCTGTTGTAGAGCCCGGTGTTTTGGTCCCATGCGCCGGCGAACCAGTTCGCGGCGAGCGCCGCGGGCAGCGACCCGCCGATCACGAAGCCATAGAACCTCGGTCCGGCCATCGCCATGGTCGCGCGCGAGCCAATCTCGTCGAGCTCGCGGAGGATCGTCTCCGGGCTCGCCGGCTCGTCGCTCAACGGTACGTCGAAGGCCGAGAGCCCGGCGACCGCCGCCGGGTCAGGCGCGACGGCGCGGTCCGCGAGCCCCTCCAGATAATCGGCCGCCCGTTCAGCGGCCGATAATAGTAGTTTTCTCATACCTTCATTGGATCGAGATGCTTCAGCCTCTGAATACGAAATAGACGGCGCCGACCAGACAGAGGCCCGCCCACAGAAAGTCGGTCTTGATCGGCTGGCGCATGTAGAGGATCGCGAACGGCACGAATACCGAGAGCGTGATCACCTCTTGCAGCACCTTGAGCTGCGCCAGCGTGAGCGCGCCGTAGCCGATCCGGTTCGCCGGAACTTGGAGGACATACTCGAAAAATGCGATCCCCCAGCTCACTGCAATCGCGACTATGAGCGGCTTTGCTCTCAGGTTTCGAAGATGCGCATACCAGGCGAACGTCATGAAGACGTTCGAGCCGAACAGCAGCAAAGTCGTCCGGACGAGAGGCGGCATGTGAGGTGAATGAGAATGTCGGACCGCGCGATGGGGGGCGCGCGAGAAAATTACTTGGCCGGGCTCACCGCCGACCGTCGCTTGGCCACGGCCGAACGCGGCGCGGCCAGCTCCCACGCATCCTCGAGGAGCTCGCGCATCTCGGGTTCCGTGACGCGCGCCAGGCGCAGAAGAATCCACGGATACTCGCGATAGTGGTCGGTGATGTAGAACCGGTCGGGCTGCGCGCGCAGCATGTGATCGCGGCTCATCATGTCGACCTTGAGCACCAACGTCTCGCCGTCCTCCTTGAGCCGCGCGAACAACGACCCCTTCACCTTGAGCGCCGGCGTGCCGTACGATGAGCTCCGCTGCACGCCCGGGAGCTTCAATCCGAGCGCGCACACCTGCTCGAACGACACGCCGCGCTTCGGCCGGGCCATCACCCGCCCACGATCTTCGCGACTTGCTCGAAGATCTTCGTCTCAAGCGTGCCCGTGGAGTAGCACGCGCGAGACGGGTGCGCGACGCCGCTCACGTCGCGCGCGCTCGCCACGGTCGCCAACCCGAGCTTCGATCCAGTGCCGGAGGGCGTGACCCAAGCGATGACGGCGATCTCGAGCCGAAACGAATCCGCGAATGGTCCGGTTGGTCCCTCGCCGCAGTTGTACAGCTTCGACAGCAGCACATTGCCGAGCGCCCGCGACCGCTCGAACCGCTCGCTGCCGATGATGCCGGCCTTCCCCTCGGTGCGCCCGGCCGGAATGTCGAGGTCTGCGAACGCTCGGAGCGTCGCCTCGTAGACCTTCTCCGGCGCCGCGCGCAGCGGGTGGTCCTGGCGCAGCGTGTCGAGGAGAATCGGCTCGTGCCAGGCGCCGAGGCTGATTCGCACCTGCGCGGCGGCGGGTCGCGCGGACGCGGCGATCGCGGCGATCGCGGCGATCAGCGCGGCAGCAGCGATGCCGCGGAAGAGGCGGAAGAAGCGGGGTCCGCGAGAGGTCGGCATTCGCCTATCCTGTCGCAAATCCCCGCCCTGGGCAAGAGGCCGCTCAAGGAACGATCGGCGCTGGTTTCTTGGGCGGCGTGTCCACCAGCTTGACTGGATTCCCGAACATCCACTGACTGTGCTCGCGGCTCTCCTTCGGAACAGCGACGAGGTTCTTCATGATCGGAATGAGCTCGCGTTGCACCGGCGTGATGATCGAGTCGGCGATCTCCGGCTGCTGCCAGAAGACCTTCCAGTAGGCCTTCTGCGTCGCGACGACGCTGTCGAGCTCCGCCTTCCCCGCCCCGCCTTGTCCCCTCGAGAGGAACTCGCCGAGCGGAACGTACACCGCGCGAACCTGCGCCGAGTAGACCGAATCGGCGCGGCGCAGCGCCGTCATCTGCGACGCGCTCAGGAACAACGAATCGGACTCGCTGAGGAGCAGCTTGTGAATGTCCGACGTATTCGAGATGTAGAACGACGCAAGCGAGTCGGCGCCGCGGCGGATCCAGCCCGCCGGACCTTTCACCGGCTCGACCGCGCGGCGCAATTGCTGGAGATTGTAGTCGGTCGATAGATCCAACGAGAAGTCGATCACCAAACGGAACGGATCGCGCAGCACGGTATTCGCCGGGCGCGTGTCGGCGAAGCGCGCGTTGACGTCGTAGAGGAAGCGGCGCGACGTCGCGTCGAAAGCGCGCGGCACGAGCAACACGGGATCGGGCGCGACGGGCGAGCCCCACCCGCGGAGATTGTTGCTGCCGTGCATCAGCTCGTCCACTCCGGCGAGCACGTTCTGCAGATAGACGTTCGGGGTCACCCGCGCAACGAACCGTCCGGGAATCGGCGGGCGCCACTGCACGTTGAGCGACTGCGTCCACGGACCACGGCAACCGTTGCGTTGAACAGCCTGCCCCAGGTTCGCCAGGAGACAATCGCGCGCCGTGCCCGAGCCGGACGCGAGCAACGAGCGGAGCCCCGACGCGAGCGTCGGATCGGGCTCGCGCGCGGGATCGGGGATGAAAGCGCGATCGCCGCCGCGGCCGTCACCATTCACGTCGCCCTGCACGATCGGCGTGAACGGCAGGCCGGACTGGATGCGCGAGAAGAGCGTCACCGATCCCGTCTTCGGCGTCGAGAATCCGCCGGAGAGGACGATCACGTGCCGCGCGTCGTTCGGGTTCGGCGCCCACTCGGTGAGCCGCGGATCGCCGAAGCCGGCGCCATCGAATCCGCGGAACTGGCGCCGCGCCGACTGGATCGTGTAGCCCGCCGATGCGTAGAGTTGCCCGGGCAGCCGCACCTTGAACGGATCGGGGGTGAGCACGAAGGTGAGCTGCTCACCGTAGCCGCGGAGGTCGCTCACGCGCATGCCGACGCGGCCGAACTGGCTCGACTTGCGCGACTCCGTCGCCGAGAGCACCCCGCTCGCCGGATCGATTGACGCCGCCGACACGAAGACCGGACGGTTGCCTTCGTTGGCGAGGGTCAGCACGGGCTGGCCCGCGAAATTCGCGTCGACGGTGCCCGGCTGCGACAGGTCGTACGACGCGAGCGTGCTCACGCGCGTCGTCCAGTTGTGCCAACTCGTCGTCCAGTCCAGGGACGCGCGCCAGCTGCGCGGCGTGTCGAACCCACGATCGATGAGCGTCACCGACGGCGAGCGGTCCGCGAGAAGGCCGCTGCCGTCGACGCACTGCATCGGCACGCTGCTCGGGTCCGCGGCGAAGCGCGACCAGTTCGGCGTGGGCACGGCCGATCCCACGCACGACAGCACGGACGTTCCACCCGCGAGCCCCGTCGACGCCGATGCGTCGGCGAGAATCTGAGGACGAAGGATGTCGCGGAACTCGCCGATGCCGCCGCGAAACACGCCGTACACCCCGCGATAGAAGCGGCCGACCTGGTTCTGACTCGAGCCCGACCCGTTTTCACGGTCGCGATTGTACTGGTACGTGAAGCCGATGCGCGGGCTCACGTGCACGCGGCTCGGCGCGAGCCCCGTCTCGACGCCGAGCGCCTGCTCGAGCGCCGGATTCCGCGCCGGCGAGCTCGTGAACCCGTCGGATTCGACGCGGGCGCCATATAGCAAACTGAAGAAGCGAGTCGGCGCCCACTGATGCGAGAAAGCGGCGGCCGAGTTCCATACGCTGCCCGCGCGCTC
>Ga0326726_10003635_pt1 | contig 14140 bp, 11 predicted proteins | sample MHFenrmetagenome_2_FD_207603 | JGI IMG/M metagenome (GOLD analysis project Ga0326726, IMG submission 207603) | Lab enriched peat soil microbial communities from Michigan Hollow, Ithaca, NY, United States - MHF15MN | ecosystem: Environmental > Terrestrial > Soil > Wetlands > Peat | place: USA... | reverse complement strand
TCTTGGTCCGCGCCGAGGTGGTGGATGCCACGGAGGCGGGTTTTACCGTCAGGAACACGGCGACGATTGCCTCGGCGCCCGCGAACGTCTACACGAAGCTGGTGAATGACATCGGGCGCTGGTGGGACCCGGAGCATACCTACTCGAAAAACGCCGGGAACCTCAGCCTCGACGCCCGCGCCGGCGGGCTCTTCCTCGAGAAACTGGAGAACGGCGGCAGCGTCGTCCACATGACGGTGGTTTTCGCCGCTCCGGGAAGAACCTTGCGGATGGTCGGAGGGATGGGTCCGCTTCAAGCCTTCGGGCTCAGCGGCAGTTTGACCTGGCAGCTCGCCCCTGAGGGCGCGGGCACCCAAGTCGAACTGACGTACGTGGTGGGTGGTTACAAGCCCGGCGGCCTTCAGGCGATGGCGCCCGTGGTGGACAAGGTCCTCGCCGAACAGCTCCGGCGCCTCAAGGCCTACGTGGAAAAGAAGTAAGCCGAGGCCGTCGCCACACTGGGGTAAGAATACTAAGGGCATCGAATAAGTGCCCTTCCAGCCGGCAGGATTGAGGTCCCGCCCTCCCGGGATTGACTCTACACCCCGCGAGTCTTATATATATCAAAAAGGGGTGTTTCGCCGTGACGGGAAGAAGAACGCTTCGTCTTCTCATGGGCCTGTATGCCTTGGGGACGCTTCTTTCCGCCGGGACGACGGGCCGGGCTCGCTTTTGCCTGAATCAGGAAACGGATAAGCCACCCGCAACTCAGGATGAAACTCGCCTGACTCCCCCCGCGGATTTCCAGAATGCCCTTAAATCCGCTGACGAGAACCTAAAGACGAAGAAGGGGAAGCGATACGACGAGACATTCGGGCGCAGCCTTTATACGTGGTTGGGCCCGGCGATGGTTCGGTGGACGTCGGATATCGCTACCGCGACGGGCGTCGAGCCGTTCACAGTTCTCGTCAGGGTCGGAGCAGCGGGGGCGACAGAGGGAATTCTCGCTTGGCCGGATACCAAAGTCGCTCAACGCTTGAAAGCCGAGTTCCCTTTGGCCGGCCACCCAAAACCTCCCGGCCCGTCGTGGTGGGTCAAGCTGGATGTGAAGATTCGGCTAAAAGACGCTGATCGGGGGGGGGAGGCGAAAAAGCCGGCGAATCCACAATTTGATTGGGTGGAAGGATCCGGGGTCGTTTATAGCGGCAAACTCGGGGTCATGCTCTCGGCGCCGAAGGGCTGGGTGCTCGATAATAAGAGCGGAGTCTCACAAGGCACACACGCCGTCATGTACCCCAAGGGATCGTCGTGGAGAAATGCCCCCGAAGTCATTTATGTCACCGTCCATGAAATGGCTCCCGGCGAGACGCTTTTGGATCTTATCACCAGGGATATCGCCAAATTCAAGAAAGAATTCCTGGGCATCAAAGTCGAGGAACTCGAACCAGTCGCCCTCCGGAACGGCAAGGCGGCCTTCGTCCGAAGTTACTCAGGCGGAGCTTACCCCAGCTTTGAATGCGTCGCCTACGCGCAATACGGAACCGGGGCGGCCGTTTATGTCCTCACGTGCCGGACGCAGGCCGGCTACGAAAAGACCGCCGACCTGTTCAGAAGAATAGTGGCCCGGAGTTATCCGGTGAACATGCGGTCCGACGGCAAAACTCCCATCGTCACGCTGAATGAGCCCGAGGCACCGGTTAATTCTGTGGGGGACCAAGGGGAGGTCGAAAACAGCGGTTTAAAGAACGCGGGGACGGCGCCGCCGTTATGGCGCCAGGGCGGCTATTCCTACTGGAGCCGATTTAAGTCCGGGTCGTATGTTACTTTCCGATACAGCTTAAAGTCCGCCGCATCCGCCCCGGATATGCTGAAGACGATCACCCTCAGGGAAGTCCGTCCGGATTCCGTCGTTTTGGAATTCAAGGAATCGTCGGCCGGCCGCCCGGAAAGAACACCTTCGAGCAGCCTGTCCGTCGCTTACCAGAGGAGCCGTTTCGAATTCCTGGCCGCGGACGAGGACTTCCAGAATAAGGACCTCTTCGGCGGCCAACTCAGCTTCAGCCCGACCTATATTCTGGAGGATTCAAGAGGGGAAAAGATCGGGGAAGGGGTTGAAGTTCTTGACTGGAAGGGGGTCGACATCCTGTCCGCGTGGAAGAAGATCCGGTTTGGCGGGCCGAGCGTCCGGACGACCGTCACCATCTGGCTAAGCGAGGCCGTGCCCGGGATGGTCGCCAGAATGGTTCGTGAACTGGAGGGCGGGGCGGCTTTCACGGAAGAATTCGTTATAGACGATTTCAAGGCCATAAGAGCCGAACCCGCGGATATCGAACGGCTCCGGGCCGAGCGCAAGCCTGTCCTCATCGAAATCCCAGCGTCGTCCTACGTGGGAAACCGTTTCCGGTTCACGGAAAACATCGACGCCGCCTCCCGCGGTTTTTGGGACGCCGTTTCCTCTCTTTGGTCGAACGGGAACGCCGACTGGGTTGATGACATGACAAAAGTCTCGCCGTTTCCTGCGAAATTCCGGGACATCGAGCGCCAGCTGGAGGAGGATGAGAAAAGGGCCGCCAAGGAGCTGGAGAAGGACGAGGCGGCAAAGCTGCGGCCGCTTATCGAGCAGATGAAGCGCCTCGCCGGGCTTCATGCGAGGCTGGCGGAGATCGTCGTGGATTTTCTGAGCAAGAGTGCCCTCACCCCTCCCGATCCCTCGCTCGCCGCGTCAATGATGGAGGAACCAAGCAAAATCATGGGGGAGATAACAGCGGCGCGCGCTAATTACCTCGAAGAATACAAAAAGGTCGCCGATACTAAAATCAAGTTCTTGAAAAAACCTGGGGGGTGAGCCGCGGCGGACGGCCCGCGGAACCTTCCGCGCCCGCTCAATCCGGCGAGGTCAGGGCTTCGTAGCTGAAGTTGCGGTAGTGCTCGAGGACGTCGAGGATGAGGTCCTCCTTGGCCAGCTTGAGGACCTCGGCGGAACTCAGCCCCGGCATGAACTCCCCGTCGCACGTTTTGAAATCCGTCTTCAGGCTTTTGCGGCCCTTAGTCACGAGGCCCAGCCGGAGCTCCACCGCGTTCTTGGGCAGGACGATCTTGTACTGGAATTGCTCGTCCTTGCTGCCGGGGAAGGAGAAGCTGAGGCGGATGTCGCGGCCCTTGGCCTTCTGGACGCGGAGTTTCACGCCGAAAGAGGCGATCTCCTCCGCGAGCGTCTCGAAGGCCGGCTCGACGATGAATTCGCAGAACTGATCGAAGTGGAGGACCGTCTCGGCTTGGCATTTGGCCAGAATCCGGACGTTCTCGAAATGGTTCTTGAGTTCCGTTTTCCAGTCTTTGTTTCCCATCGTGGTCCAGCTCCGGGGATTTCGCCCGTATGATACCACAAACGCATCGCGACGAGAACGGGGAAATGTCCCCGCTCGCGCGGGAGGGGAGGTAAGTGCCGGGTGAGGTCAGCAAAAGGGGGGTGATGATTGGAAAATTTTGAGGGAACCCTCTCCACCCGGCAAAAGAGAGTCATATTTATTATATCAGAGCCTAAAAGCAATGCAAGGGAAAATACCAGAAAAAGGATATTATTCGGCCGAACCGGCGCCCGGGCCCAACATATTGGGGATTAGGTGACTTGGGGGCGAGCGGAGAATATGGCCGGCGGGATGGCCAGAAAAAAAACCGGTCCGGCACGTGCTCGGCTCTACCGGCCGGCCAGAAGATCCTGGAGAACTCTCCATACAGGTTCGACGTCGATCCCGGCCAGGGCCGGCCCGGCAAGGACCCGCGTCTTCCCGAAAGGCCGCCAAGCGGGCAGGTTGTCCTCCCGGAAAAGCGCCAAGACCGAGGCCCCGCACGCCGCCGCAAGATGCGTGGGCCCTGAGTCGTTGCCAAGATAGTGCGTCGACTCCGAGAGCAGGCCCGCCAGCGTTTCGGCGGGCAGCCGCGCAGCCTTCGACCAGCCATCGGGGAGCCGAAGCCCCTCGATCTCCGCTTCGAGATCGGTTTCGGCGTGACCGGTCACGAGTACGCCCGGCAGTCCAAGCTGGCCCGACCGGCGGATGACCTCGATAAAATTCGTCAGAGGCCACCGCTTTGCGCGACCCCCGCTCCCGGGATGCACGACGAGTCGCCTTTGGCCCGGCTTGAGCTCGCGGAGGTCGAGGTCGGCCACGGCCTTTTTCCTCAAGCCGCTTGGCAGCGTCAGGCGGGCGCACTTATCGAAGAGGAGATCGAAAGCGGCCGGCCCGGCCATCGTGCCAATCTTCTCCAGGAAATCTCGAGTCCGATCGAAGAAAAACCAGCTCATGGGGACGTCCGGCTCGCTTTCGTAGGCCGTGAAATCCGCCTGACTCATCCCCTGCTTCTGCCACCATTCGCGAGAGGGCCATTGGCCGGGGCGATTCAACCAGCCCATGGCCAGCGAATACTTTTTTAGCCAACTCACGAGGGGGTCCGCTGCGCTCTTTCCGCCGGAGGCGACCTCTTTCGAGCCCCCGAAAACGGCTGTCATCCGGGCGTCCTCAAAGGAAAGGACCTCGTCCACGAGCCCCGCCCATTTGAGGAGCGCGCCATACTCCGGGCGCCCGACGAGACTCAGGAGGAAACGGGGAAGGCCCCAGCGGACGAGAGAAATCGCGGGGAGAGCCACGAGGAGATCTCCCAATCCCCCGATCCGGAAGAGGATGGCCTGTTCCTTGGCGCTCATGACGGTGAGGTCATTCCCGCGGTGGCGCGATCAAGAACAGGCGGACGTCGCAGACGTTCGTCCCCGTCGGACCGGTTACGATCAGGTTCCCGGTTTTCTCGAAAAAACTGTAGGAGTCGTTCTCGCCCAGGAACTTCTCCGGGTCGAGCCCGAGCGCGCTGGCCCGGTCGAAAGTCGCGGCGTCGGCCCACGCACCGGCGGCGTCGGTCGGACCGTCGATGCCGTCGGTCCCGAGGCTCAGGACCAGCCAGTCCAGGGGCCTGTTCCCGGCCAGTCCTCCCCTGTCTTCGGGGAGGGCGCAGGTCCCGCAAAACGACGGCCCGAGGCTCTCCTTCCGCATTTCGAGGAGGGCAGCCAGGACGAACTCCGTATTCCGCCCCCCTATCCCCTTGCCCGTCACCGAAACCGTCAACTCGCCGCCGGCCAGGAGGCAGAAGGGCACGGGGGCTCCGCTCACCGAACAGGCCAGGCTGGCGATGAACGCCGCGTAGCTCCGGGCCGCCGCCCGCGCCTCCCCTGCGTCCTCGGAAGTTAGGATGAACGGTTCGAACCCCCGGCGCTCGGCCTCGCGCCGCGCCCCGCGCAGAGCCGTCAGGTTGTTGCCGATGACGTGCTCATGGACGTTCTTGAAAACCGGATCGTCGCTTTTTAACGTCTCCGGTTCCTCGCCCCGCATCCCCCTCTCGACATGCTTGCGAACTGACGGAGGAAAGCTTTCCCAAAGCCCGTATTTCGCCAGGACGCCGTGGGCTTCGGCGAAGGTCGAAGAATCCCAGTGAGCCGGGCCGGAGGCGATCGTTTCCAGGTCATCCCCGGCGACATCGGAGATGACCAAGGTGATCACCGTGGCCGGGAAAGCCGCCTTGGCCAGCCGCCCGCCTTTGATGCCGGACAGGTGCTTGCGCACAATGTTCAGCTCCCTGATGGAGGCCCCGGCCCGGAGAAGGCCGAGGGTTACGGCCTTCTTCTCATCCACCGTGATCCCTGCCGCGGGCAGACAGAGAAGGGCGGAGCCGCCCCCGGAAATGGCCAGCAAAACGAGGTCTTTTTCGCGGGCCCTCTCGGCCAATTCGAGCGCACGCCTGGCGGCCTCGACGCTGGTGTCATCGGGAAGTGGATGAGAGGCTTTCATTTCCTCCAGCCGAGCGACGTTTGCCGGCGCCGCCGCCCGATGAGCGTCCAAGCCCGGACTCGGGCCGGCTTCGCCCGCGTCCGTCGAAGGCGAGACAACCAGCCCGCCGCTCAGACGATCTCCGAGGACCTCCACAAGCCCCCCGGCCATCCCCGCCGCGGCCTTTCCGAAGGCGATAACATAGAGGTTCTCGAATTCCGCGAGGTCGAAGTTCTCCCCCAGGATCCTGAGCCCGTCGCCCTCCAAGGACAGACTTGCTTTGATGAGGCGCCCAGGGTCCGCCGCCATTAAGGCCGCTTCGTAAATGGCCCGGGCGTTATCAATCAGAGAGGAATGCCCCGGTTCGCCGCCCATCTTGACATCATTCTACCTCTTTCCCGCGGTCCCGTGAAGAAAGGCGGGGGGGGAGGACGAGGCGGCCGGCTTGCCTTTGCCCGCGGAGCTCCTCATAATAGGACGGACCGGGCAAGCGTTACGATCGCAAGAGCCTGAAAAGGACCTGACAGGATACGATGAAAGGCGTCCGCCCAATCGTTCTGGCCCTTCTCGCCGCCGCTGGGCTTCTCCTCTCCCAATCCCCGGCCCCGAAATCCGCCCAAGACCTGCCGGACTTCGAGAAGCGGCTGGCCAAGATCAACGGCCAGATCAGCGAGCTCCGGGCCAGGATCGAGGCCGAGGCCATGAAGGAATCGTCCATCCTCTCGAACCTGACGAGGATCAACCTCAACAGGGACCTGGTCGAGAGGGAGATCGCGGCCCAGAACGTTCAGATGGAAAAGGCCCGTTCGGAGCTCGCCGTGATCCAGGCGAACGTCCGCGTCCTCAACGGCGAGCTCGACAAGGACAACGCCGACATTGAAAGAACGCTGGTCACCCTCTACAAGTTCGGCCGGCTGAACTTCTTCCACTTCTTTCTCCAAACCCAGAACTTCGAAGCCTACACCGCGGAAAGCAAGCGCCTGGCCCTCCTGGCGCGCGCCCAGGAGGACACGGTCGCCGCCTACCTCAAGACCCTGGCCAAGCTCGGGGAGGCCGAAAGCCGGCTGGCCGCGAAAAGAAAGGACATCGCCGAGATCCTCCGGGTAACAGGACTCAAAAAGCAGGAACTCGAGGCGGAGCAGAGGAAGAACGCGGACCTCGTCCAGCAGGTCCGCAAGAACCGTCAGACCTTCGAGCAGACCCTCCAGGAGCTCCGCGACAGCGCCGAGCAGCTCCAGGTCATGATGAAGAAGATCGCCAGCGAGGAATGGACCCTGCCGTCGGCCTTCGTCCCCCTCTACGAAAAACGGGGGAAGCTCGGCTGGCCGCTCGAGGGCCGGGTGATCACGTCGTTCGGCCTGCAGAAACACCCGCGCTTCAACACTATCGTCATGAACAACGGAGTCGAGATCGCCCCGGCCAGGGACAAGTCCCTCATCCTGGCGGTCCATCCGGGCAAGGTCGTTTTCGCGGACTATTTCCAGGGATACGGGAACCTCCTCATCCTCGATCACGGCATGACCTATTTCACGCTCTACGGCCACTGCTCCCAGTTCATGGTGAGCGTCGGGGACATGGTCCGGGCCGACCAGCCCATCGCCCTGGTTGGCGACTCCGGGTCCCTGAACGGGGAATGCCTGTACTTCGAGGTCCGGTACAAAACCAAGGCCCTCGATCCCTTGCAATGGCTGAAGCGAAGGTGATAAAATGGATGTCCGTTTTAAAATGAGAATGCCAAGATACCGCCTGGTCCTTCTTACGGTCTTCGTGGCCTCCCTCCTGTTTTTCCTGATCCAGATGAGAATTCTCCCCGGGACGGCCCAGCGGAACTCGTTTCCCAAGGGATTCGAACTCGTGGACATCCTCATGCAGCTTATCAAGAACGACTACCTCGAGGAGCGCGACCCCGTCCAGACGGCAGAGGGCACCTACAGGGGCATCGTCAACTCCCTGGACCCCGTCTCGAGCTACCTCAACAAGGAGCTGACCGCGAAGTACGCCGCCCGCAAGCCGGGCGACACGGAACCGGGCCTTTTCATCTACAAGAGATACGAGACGTTCCCCATCGTCGTGGGGGTCGTCCCCGGCTCGCCGGCCGAGAAGGCCGACATCAAGCCCGGTGATCTCGTCAGCGCCATCGGCCACCGGAACACGCTGAACCTGAGCATGACCGAGGTCAACCTTCTTCTCGCCGGGACGGACGAAACGCCGGTCGCCGTCAAAATCCTGCGGGGCAACCAGACCCGCGAGCTGTCCCTGCCGCGCGCCGTCGTCTTCCCCCGGGCGTACACATTCACCGCGGCCGCCGGACGTCCGGCCGTGCTGAGCATTCACGGTTTTTCGCCTTCCCTGACCACCGAGGTCCTCAAGAATGTCGTGCCGACTCTCAAGGTCGGGAAGAAGCCGTTTATCCTGGACCTCCGGAATTGCGTCTCCGGGGACATCGAAGAGGCCCGGGCCTTCACCAACTTTTTCCTCAAGGCCGCGCCGGTCGGGACGTTCGAGAAGAAAGGCGGGGTCAAGGACAACGTCGTCTGTTTCGCGACACCCGAACTGAGCGGCATCCCCGTCGTCGTCTGGGCCAACGCGGCCACCATCGGCCCCGCCGAGTTCGTGGCCGGGGTCCTTCAGGAAGTCGCGAAAGTCAAGGTCCTCGGCCAGCCCACGCCCGGCGCTGTCGCGAAAACCGAACAGTTCCCCCTCAAGGACGGAAGCTCGATTATCCTCGTCTCGGGGATATTCTCGCTGCCTTCAAGCCGTTCGCTCTGGGGCCAGGGGCTGAATCCCGACGTCACGATCGCGCCGGCCGACCAGAGCGACAAGGCCTACCTCGCGAAGACGCTTCCCCTGCTTTCCAAACGCTAGCGGATGATCAAAAAGCCACCGCTGAAAATAGGTCAGGAACCCTGGCCGGCGTTCAACCTCATCACCGTCATCATGGTGGCCGTGGCGATCGTCTCGGCCGTCACCCTCGACTTCATCAACTTCCGGAAAGACGAGCGGTCCTATCTCTTCGTGAAGCGCGAAAAGAAGCCGGCCCCGGTCCCCGAGGTCAAACCGGCAGTCGAGAAGACGCTGGTCCAGATCGTCGAAGACAGCCTGGCCGCGGCGGGGATCGTCCGGGATTCCATCACCACAGCCATGGGACCCGAGGGCGAGCCGTTGGTCGGGGTCAGTATGGCGCCCAAGGTCTACGACTCCGCCGAAAAGACGATCGAGCAGGAACTCCAGCGGCAGAACACCCGCGTCTTGGAAAAGAAGAAAGACGCCCAGGAGAACCGGACGGAATACCAGTGGCGGGTCGTGCGGGGAGAAAAGGAGGCGGCCCGGATCCTTTTTGTCTGCCCGGTGGAACCCGTCGCCAGACGGGAGACCGCGCTCAAGGAGCCGCCGAAGAAAGCGGCCCGGGGCCAGGTGGCCCTCATTGTCGACGATATGGGCAACAGCCTGGAAGCGCTCGACGACCTCCTCAACCTGAAAGAGGCCGTCACGATCTCGATCCTTCCCTACAGTCTCCACGCCCAGGAAACAGCCCGGATCGCCCACGAATACAACCTGGAGATCCTGCTCCACCTGCCGCTCGAATCCCTGAACAACCACGACACGACGCTTGACACCGAGGGGATGATCACGGCGGCGATGAGCCCCGGAGAGATCGTCCAGTCCTTCGAGACGAGCCTCGCCCGTGTGCCGTTTGCCGACGGCGTCAACAACCACATGGGCTCGAAATTCACCGCGGACGACTCGCTGATGAGGACCCTTCTGGAGCCCCTGAAGGAGAAGGGCCTGCTGTTCGTGGACAGCCGGACGACGGCGCAGACGGTGGCCTACGACGAGGCCCGCCGGATGGGCATCCCCACGGTTGAACGGAACGTGTTTCTGGACGCGGACGCGGACAGGAGCCGCATCAAGGGCCGGCTCATCGAGCTCTTCAAGGCGGCCCAGAAAAAAGGCGCGGCCGTGGGCATCTGCCACCCCTACCCGGAAACGCTCGAAGCCCTCAAGGCCAATTTCGCGCTTTTCGCGGATTACGGCCTCGAGGTCGTGCCCGTTTCGCGGCTCGCTCGGAAGTAAGGACGTGTCCCTCCGCAGACACATTCCCGGTTCTTGATTCCGTCCAGGTTTCCCGCGCGGTCCGGTTGACTCCCATACAGAATATTGCTACTCTTGCCTCAAATTCTGTCCACGGGCCAAGGCTGGGCCTAAGTTCCGGAAATAGACGAGACCGATGGGAGGATGAGAGATGCTGGACGTTATTCTCAGTTTGCTCTTCGATATGCTTGTCGTTTCGCCATCCATAGTAAAAAGACGATGGGTGGTCCGGGAGGAATGGTCCGGGGCCGTTGAAAAGAAAAAAGCTTACAGGGGGCATCCGCTATCACGGTACGGATATTCCGTGGTTTTCCGAACGGAAGAGGGCAAGAGAAAAAAACTGCTGATGGGGAAAGCGGATTTCGACCTATACCAGGAAGGCCGGAGATACACAAAAAAAGCGGGCGCTTATTTGCCCGACCCTCATTCGGCGATATGACCTTCGGGCAGCCGATGAAAACAGCCGCGGAATCTTCCAGGGGAAGGAACAGACCATGAAAATCTGGGCCATTGCAAAAAGCCGCTATTCCGTTGGGATTCTCCTGCTCATCGCCGTGAGCGCGGCCGTCTCCGCGCAAATCGCCGGGGGCGGCGGAGCCGGGCCGAAGCCGAAAGCCAACCAGGCCGCCTTCAAGGAATGGCAGGACATGCATTTCGGCATGTTCATCCACTGGGGACCGGTCAGTTTGGTGGGCACGGAGATCAGCTGGTCGCGCGGGGGGATGAGGCGCGGCATCGAGGGCAAGGGCGAGATCCCAGTCGAGATTTACGACAACCTCTACAAGCAGTTCAATCCCGTAAAATTCAGCGGTTCGCAATGGGTAGCCATCGCCCAGGCGGCCGGCATGAAGTACATGATCCTCACGGCCAAGCATTGCGACGGGTTCTGCCTCTGGCCGTCGAAGGTCGATAATTACAACATCGCCTACTCCCCCTTCAAGCGCGACATCTGCGGGGACCTGGCGGAGGCCGCTCACCGGGCAGGGATGCCCGTCGGCTGGTATTATTCGCCAATGGACTGGCGCGACGCGGATTGCCGGACGGAGCGGAACGCCGCGTACGTCGCTCGGATGCAGGGCCACCTCCGCGAGCTCCTTGGCAACTACGGGCGCATCGACAGGCTGTGGTTCGACACGGACGGCGGCCCGGCCCCCTGGGACCAGGACAAAACCTACGCGATCGTCCGGTCCCTTCAGCCCCAGATCATCATCAACAACCGGTTGGACATGGGCAACATGGGCGACTATAACGCCCAGCGCGTCGGCCCCCAGGCCGATTACGCGACGCCCGAGCAGCGCGTCGGCGAATTCGACATCGAGAAGCCCTGGGAAACGTGCATGACGCTCGGCACGCAGTGGTCATGGAAGCCCGGCGACAAGATCAAGACGACGGAGGAGTGCGTCCGCATCCTCGTCCAGTGCGTGACCGGAGGGGGCAACCTGCTCCTGAACGTCGGCCCCATGCCCAGCGGCGAGATCGAACCTCGCCAGGTGGATGTCCTCAAGGGGGTCGGCGCCTGGCTCGGCAAGTATGGGGAGAGCATATACGGAACGCGGGGCGGCCGGGTCCGGAACGGCGCCTGGGGCGGGATGGCGCATAAGGGCAATGTCGTCTACGTCCACGTCCTCAAGTGGGACGGGGACTCGGTCAGGCTGCCGGCCTTTAAGGCGAAGATCGTCTCGAGCGAGGTCTTGACGGGAGGCGAGGCGAAAATCGAGCCGGCCGCGGACGGCATCATCATCCGGATGCCCGCGGGACAGCGGGACAAGCTCGACACGATCGTGAAGCTCGTCCTCGACGGGCCGGCCGGCATAGAATGAACCGGCGCCCGGCGCCAAACTAAGAGGAGGTCGCAGTCATGCAAAGATACGGACAGCTCCTCCGGGTCAAGCCGGAGAAATTCGAGGAATACAAGGCCTGCCACAGCAGGGTTTGGCCGGAGGTACTGGCAACGATCCGCCGGTGCCATATCCATAATTATTCGATCTTCCACTGGCAGGGCCTGCTCTTCGCGTATTTCGAATACCACGGCGCCGACTACGCCGCCGACATGGCCAAGATGGCCGCCGACCCCAAGACGCAGGAGTGGTGGAAGATCATGATGCCCATGCAGGAGCCCTTGCCGGGGCGGCCCGAAGGCGACTGGTGGGCCAGGATGGAAGAAGTCTTCCACGCGGACTAGGGAGGACCGATCGGTGATTCGCACGGCCGGCTGCCTTGCCAAGCTCGACCGGATGACGAAGACGCTCCATCACCGGGAGGCGGACCGCGTCCCGGTCAGCGATTTGTTTTGGGGAAGCTTTCTCGAGCGGTGGCGGAAGGAGCTCGGCCTGCCCGCGGGCACGGACATTTATAAATATTACGACCTCGACTGGACCGTCACCGTCCCCAACATGGACCCGCACGTCAAGGCGTTCGAAACTCTCGAGGAAACCCAGGACCATGTCACGGTCCGGACCGGGTTCGAAGCCGTGATCCGGAAAAATTTCGCCGACCCGATGCCGGCCTTCCTGACGTTCGACACGGACACGGTCGACAAAATGAAGGCCCTCCGGTTCGACGACCCTTGGGACGACCGCCGGTACTTCGGCGCGGGCGATAACCAGCTCGCCGGGATGGGCGACGGTTTTGCGCGGAACTCCCCCGCCTGGATCGAGACGGTCCGGTCGCTCCACCCCGACTTCCCCGTCTACGGCAGCGTCTGCGAGGCCCAGGAGATGCTGTGGCGGATCATAGGGCTCGAGAACGTCATGCTCTGGATCGGGCTCTACCCGGACGAGGTTGGGAAGTTCGTCGAAAGAATCGGCGAATTCGCGCTGGGGCTCGCCAAGGCCCAGATCCGGGCCGCCAAGGGTCTCCTCGACGGCATGGTCGTCTGGGGTGACGTGGCCTACCGCAACGGGCTTTTTTTCTCTCCCGACTATTGGCGCAAACACTTCAAGCCCGTCGTCAAAGCCCTAGTTGACGAATGCCATGCCCACGGCCTGCCGGTTATCTATCATGGCTGCGGCAACGTCCAGCGGATCTTCGCCGATTTCATTGAGATCGGCGTGGACGCCTATAATCCTCTCGAGGCCAAAGCCGGGCTGGACGTCGTGGCCCTACGGCGGCAGTACGGCCACAGGATCGGTTTTTGCGGCAACATGGACGTCCTGACGTGGGCCTTGGGGTCGGAGGAGGAACTCAGGCGCGTCGTCCTCACCAAGTTGAACGCGGCCAAGGGCGGCGGCTTCATCTTCCAGTCCGACCACTCGGTGCCCGGAAATGTCTCGGCCCGGAATTATGAGTTTGTCGTCAATCTTGTCCGCGAGCACGGCAGGTACCCGCTCCGTCTCGAGGAGTACGACCTGCCGGATATTGTCTAATCCCTGCCGGGTGAGCGGTTTTCGGCTCTTCCATTGACTGTCCCCCGCTTCGGTGCTATCTTCCCTTCAACTAGCCACAAAGGGAGATGGGGCCGTGAAATGTCCCCGCTGTCATTCCGAGAATAGCGACAACTCGCGTTTCTGCGGCAACTGCGCGGCCTTGCTCGCGGAGGAAGGGCAGCCCCCCGATTCCCCCACGAAAACGCTCGCGACACCGCTCCCCTTCATATCGAAAGACAAGCTTATCGCCGGAAAATACCGGATCGTCGAGGAGATCGGCCGGGGCGGGATGGGTGTCGTCTATAAGGCCGAGGACCTCAAGCTCAAACGGTGCGTGGCCCTGAAGTTCCTGCCTCCCCATCTGATGGACTCGTTGGACCTCAAGGAGCGGTTCCTCACCGAGGCCCAGGCGGCCGCCGCCCTGTCTCATCCGAACATCTGCGTCATCTACGAAGTCGGGGAGAGCGACGACCGTCCCTACATCGCCATGGAATACGTGGAAGGGGAAACGCTCAGGGACAGGATCAGAAAGGGGCCGCTGGCTCCTCATGAGGCCCTGACAATCGCGAGCCAGGTCGCCGCCGGCCTGGGGGAGGCCCACCACAAGGGCATCATCCACCGGGATATCAAGAGCGCCAACATCATGATCACGGATAAGGGCCAGGCCAAGGTCATGGATTTCGGCCTGGCCAAGCTCCAGGGCGGGTCATCTCTCACCCGCAGCCAGACGACCTTGGGCACGGTCGCCTACATGTCCCCGGAGCAGGCACGGGGGAGCGACCTGGACCAGCGGACCGACATCTGGTCGCTCGGTGTCGTCCTCTACGAAATGATCGCCGCCAAGATGCCGTTCCACGGGGACCACGACCAGGCCGTGATCTATTCCATCCT
>Ga0326726_10003634_pt1 | contig 14143 bp, 12 predicted proteins | sample MHFenrmetagenome_2_FD_207603 | JGI IMG/M metagenome (GOLD analysis project Ga0326726, IMG submission 207603) | Lab enriched peat soil microbial communities from Michigan Hollow, Ithaca, NY, United States - MHF15MN | ecosystem: Environmental > Terrestrial > Soil > Wetlands > Peat | place: USA... | reverse complement strand
CTCAGTCGGGGGAAGTTTAAACACATCCAGGGTCGCATTGACGTGTCCCATGAATGCCATCCAATCGGCTTCATTGATCTTCATCCCTTTATGAGACACCTTCATGTCTCGCCCGGTGTAGTACATGGGACCACCCGAATTCGCACAGAGAAAATCGATCAGGAGTTGCTTTTCACGGTCGATGCCGTCCTGTCCTCGATGGTCCCAGAAGCGTTTCAGCCGGGAATCCGACATGAGGCGCGGCAACAGGTTCCCCGAGACCGCAACGATCGCGTCATAGCCCCCGAGGCGTTCATAGAGTGACTTCGTGCTCATCGCTAACTCTCCCTCCTGTTAAAAATGGGGAATAACCAGAGCTGGCCCGACACCGCCGACCGCCAGCCCGTCCTACTCAACACGTCGGCGCCAACTTTACTGAAAATGCCAAACCAATGTCCACTGCTTCCCATGCAAACCCGGCCCTCGCGACTAAGGTTCACGGCGGGTGGCAGCACTATGACTGTATGTGCGCACCTTGGGCTAGCGCGTAACGTGCCTCGGACATCGGGAGTAAGCACTAGGTATCGAGCATGTCCCACTCGTCACCCAATGCCCATCGAAGTGCAGACAACTTGCCATTGACCATACCCCACTCGAAGTTATCCCATGGCCCGAGGTTTTTCCTGCCGTATCTACGTTCGACCTCACGTGCGGCCTTTAAAGCCCCGTTCCACACATCCCGCTGGATTGTCTCTCGCGCCCCGCGTGGGCGCGGATAGACCTCCTTTTCTACGATCTTGACCTTTCCCTCCTCGACGCGGATTCGCAGGTTCCAGTGCCGGTTGTACCAGACCTGATGGAACAGCAAGTCCTCGGCTTCAAGAATCTCTGTCAGGCCTCGCGGTTCTTGGACCCAGGACTGCTCAAGCATAATGTCCGTAACAAGCGATGGCTCAACGCGACGGAGTGCCTCTGGCAAGTTGATAAAGTAAAGCGACTTGACGCGCGAGAAGAGATTCGAGAAATCTGCATGTGGCGTCCTGTGATTGCCATCCTGAATGCTGAAGTCGCTCTTGTTGTGAGTGACAAAGACGAACCGCACGCCCGACGCTGCCTTGCCACGTAGACATGCGGCGTACGTCTCGATGAGGATCGCGTCGGCCATTGCATTCTTCTCACGATGGAATGGAGCCTTCCGGTCTAGCGCTCGTTGAGCTGCGCCGAGCTTGACCGCCTCGCTCGGCTCGATGATAGGCGCCGCCGTGAGCAACTTCTCGATACGGTCTAGCGTTCCCGCGGCCGCGCCACCGAGGATCGGGAGCTTATGATTCACATCGTCGAGATGAGAGAGGACGACCCGCATTTTTCTCTTGTCGCCAGCTACCTTTCCAACCGCTTCCTTCACGAGCCGGAAATGCGCCGAGAGGCTCCTGGCACTTTCCTTTGCAACGCGTTCCCGATTTCTCCGGAACTCGTCGATCACGACACGTGGAACAATAAGCGAGAGCAAGCCACGCTTGACCATTTCCTCAACGACGCCAAGCACCGACACCTGCTTTTGATCCTTAGCAAGGTCAAGCCATACGCACGTGTCGATTAGCATTCTGAACATGTAGCTCACTCCAAGGTGTAGGTCGTGGCGGGCCGCAGAGCCATGACGGCTGCCCAACGTCGCCCATAATCGGCCGAGCAAGCGGGCGAAGCCTGCTTGCGAAGGTCCGTCTCTATGGGCCGGTTAAGGTACTGACATCCCACGTGGGTGATTCAATTGAGGCAAGACCTTGGCGATCAAAGTACTGCGCAAATTCCCTGCGAGGAATCGCATGACCCGCTTTGAATCGTGCGGGAACGCATCGGTAACCACCCCGACTCGGTTTGTTGAACTCACTGATTGGCATATATGCGATTTGCTCAGGGGCTGCGCCTCGTTCATTAGCCGAAAAGAAGGGGAGAACTAGGACCATCTGTTGGTGGATAGCAGACAACTCCCCCTTGTACCCATATGAAGTTTTGTCGCCTTTGGCGGCTGTCGGGTAAAGGCCCTTGACCTGAATTGGACGGATGAGGACTTCATCATTGGCTGACTTAGAGACGATAAAGTCGAATCCAACATCGCGTTTCGGGAAATACACCGCCCAACCCGCATCGCCAAATAGCCCGGCAACGTAAAGTTCAGCAAAATAATCACGAGTGTCGGGTGCGGGGATTTGCAAGCGCCTAACCATTAAGTGAGCTGCGGGGACTATGTTGTTCAGTGGCGGCCTATCTCAACAGCCTTCACATTCCTACATGCCGGATTGTCGAGCATTGTCATGCACTATTGAACATGTGTCAATGAGGCTCCCCAGGATAAGACCGTCGACCTGGCAGTCTACGATGATCCTTCCAAGCTTGCTCGTGTACCTTATCCCAGGGATGGCCCGGATGAGTCCCCCCCACCGCGCGCTTGTGCGTATCCCTTCGAACTCTCTTCATCATTCTTCAAGGGAGTGGCCAAGGTTGTCCTCAACTGCGCGCATCGAACGAGCACATTCTTATCGTGCGCGTTCTGCGAGCAAAGAGGGCACCTGGCCGCCCACTTATTCTTCTGAGATCTCTTGTTATCTCTTCAAGGATGGGGGCTGATTGATCTTCCACTGCGCGCGTCCAACGAGGGCCTTCAGAGGCCGCGCGTTGCGCGAGCACAGAAGATCATCAGTCTCCATCCCTCCCCCCTCTTGAGCCGTTACCGACCGATGAGCCATACTACCCGCCCATGGAAACGCAACCCGCATCTCCCTGCGAAACTCTTTCCGAGCGGTATCAAGCTCTGTTGGAGGTTGCGCAGGCGATCTCTGTCCACCGAGATTTGCACGCACTTTTTCGAGATCTTGCCCGGCGCCTTCCTCGAGTGGTGCATGTCAATTTCGTTGCCCTGACGTTACACGATCCTGTCCGAAACACGATGCGGTTGCACGCCATTCAGGCGAACGTGCCGGCCGATCTCGTGGGCGGCCATGAGGGGCCGGTCGAAGAGAGTCCCGCCGGATTGGTCTGGCAGACGCAGGAACCCATCATCGTGCCGGATCTTGCCGAAGAACGTCGTTGGCCCAAGGTTGTCGGGCACATAAAGGAGGACGGCGCGAATTCATTTTGTTTCGTTCCCCTGACCACGGCAGTGCGGAGGCTGGGCGCCATGGGGTTTTTGAGTTTACAGAAAGAGGCTTATGGTGAAACGGACCTGGAATTTCTCCAGCAAGTCGCCAAACAAATCGCTGTGGCGGTGGACAATGTCCTCCATCATCAAGACCTAATCCATGGACGAGACCGATTACGTCTCCTGCTGGAGGTATCCGAGTCCATTGCGTCACACCGAGACCTTGAAGAGTTGTTTCGTGATCTCGCTCAACGGCTCCCTCAGATCGTCCCGTTCGATTACATCAACGCAGTTTTGCATGAGCCCGCGCGCGATGTCATGCGCCTGTGGCTCTTGGTGACCGCAACACCCAGCACGATCAGACCAGGTTTGGAGTTATCCATCGATGAATCTCCCGGGGGATGGGTGTGGAAAACCCAACAGCCTTTGACCGTGAATGACATCACGCAAGAGCGACGCTTTCCGAAGCTGATGGCCATGCTGCGCGAGAACGGGGTCCAATCCTTCGGTGTGGTTCCTCTCACAACGGCGCAGCGTCGTTTAGGGGCGATGGGGTTTGGGAGTTATCAGCGGAGAACCTATCAAGAGGCAGAGATCAACTTCATGCAGCAGGTAGCGAATCAGGTCGCTGTTGCGGTGGACAATGTATTGCACGCGGCGAGCGCCCAATCCGCTCAGCAGCAGCTGAAATACGAGCGGGATCGGCTCAGCTTGGTGCTGGAGATCAACAACGCCGTCGTGTCGCACCTTGAATTGCGAGAACTCCTGAAAGCGATCTCTGCCTGCCTCCGTCGTGTGCTCCCGCACGATTTCGCATGGTTTTGTCTCTATGATCCCGCGACGCACCAGTTGCGGTCCCATGCGCTGGATTTTCCCAGCCATCAAGACTTTGTCGAGGCGGGAGATCCCATTCCGTTGGAAGGAACCCCGGAAGGGTTGGCATTCACGACCCAACAAACAGTCCTAGTCAGAAGTCTCGACCTCACGGAGTTTCCTACCGAGATCATGAAACGGGCAGAGGCCGAAGGCCTGAAATCGGGATGTGCTGTTCCACTTATCTTGCACGGACGAGCGCTAGGCACCTTGAGCGTCGTCAGTATGCAAGAGGGTGCGTTCACCGACGACGATGCGAAATTGCTCAGCCGGATCGGCGCGCAGATCGCGCTCGCTGCTGCGAACTCGATGGCCTATCAGGAAATTTCATTGCTGAAAGACAAGCTCGCAAAGGAAAAACTGTATTTGGAGCAAGAGATCCAGACCGCGTACAACTTCGAGGAAATCGTCGGGGACAGCCGGGCGCTCAAACTGGTTCTCAAAGAAGTTCAGACTGTGGCTGCAACCGATTCGACGGTCCTGGTCTTAGGCGAGACAGGGAGTGGGAAGGAACTGGTCGCGCGGGCGCTCCACAATCTCAGCAATAGGCGGGAACGAACGTTCGTGAAGCTGAATTGCGCCGCGATTCCTACTGGGCTGTTAGAAAGTGAACTCTTCGGCCATGAAAAGGGTGCGTTCACCGGTGCTATTGCCACCAAGGTCGGCCGATTTGAATTGGCCGATCGCGGGACGATCTTCCTCGACGAGGTAGGGGAAATTCCGCTGGAGTTACAAGTGAAGTTGCTCCGCGTGCTCCAGGAACAGGAGTTCGAACGATTGGGGAGCACTAGGACGATACGCGTGAATGTTCGCATACTTGCCGCAACCAATCGCGATCTTGGTCAAATGGTGGAGGAGCAGAAGTTTCGCAGCGACCTCTATTACCGTCTCAAGGTCTTCCCGATCACGGTGCCTCCCTTGCGTGAGCGCCCGGAAGATATTCCCTTGCTGGTCCGGCACTTTGCTCAGAAATTCGCCCTACGGATGAAGAAACGCATCGAGACGATCCCGTCGGAGGCCATGAAAGCGCTCCAAGCCTATCACTGGCCCGGTAACGTGCGGGAGCTGGAGAATTTCATAGAGCGAGCAGTGATTCTTACTCAAGGGTCGGATCTATTTGTGTCGCTCGAAGAATTAAAGCGGGCGCCGGGTCATTTAACGAACTCCGGGACTACGACGCTTGAACAAGCCGAACGCGAACACATTCTCAAGGCCCTTCATGAGTCGGAATGGGTCATCGGTGGCACTGTCGGGGCTGCTGCCAGGCTTGGGATGAAGCGAACAACCCTGCAATCCAAGATGCAGAAGCTCAACATTTCACGACCACGATAACCGTGCCGATCATCCGGCATCTGCCGGGATATCGGCAGATCGTTCTCGGCGCTCCTCTGTTTTCGCGACAGACACTCCTGAACAGAACCGCTCAATCCCCTCTAATATCAGTGACATCAATGATCCAAGTCGGGCGATAGCCTGCTGGAACGTGAGTTGCCATTAGACCTCGTTAGAAATGGCGTGAGGTAAACCGGTGGATCGCTGAGGGAGGCAACAATGGGAACGGCGCTGGCGATGACACAACAGCTATCAAATGAGGCTACGACTCGAAGTTGGGTAAGAATCCAGAGCGAGGATCGTTGTCCGCGCTGCAGCGGACTCATGGTCGCTGAGTGGTGCGAGGATCTATCGGACTATACCGCTCAGCGCTGCGTGCAATGTGGCGAGATTGTCGATCCGGTGATTCTGCGCAACCGAGGAGCACAGCAAAGAAACGGAGATCGGTTTCTTCTCCCCGTCGAGGTGGACGCCGCAAATTCTCGCAGCGTCTCCCGCTGAGGCAGATAGGCCCCTCTCTACACCCCGGAAGGGCCGTCTGCTCGGTGAGCCACAGAGACGGGTGACAAGAATAAGTTGGATTGTCGGCGGTGATGAGGAGGGCGATATGGAGCAGATGATCTTGAGTGCACTCGCAATAGGGGCGTTCTGTTGGGGCGTCCGTGTCATGCCATGGGAAACGGTAAAGGCACGTGTGCGCGTCTCCCAGGGCTTCTCGTTGCGTCGTTTGCGGACACGGCGCTGACTGGATCGTCGAACGGAACAGGCCGATGAGGGGGACGGCGGCGGCCCCGGACGGACGATCCGCCAGAGACGACGCACGGGGATCGCTGAGTCGCACGATTCTACACAGGAGGGTTTGGCCATGATGAAACACGTGACAGGAATAGGTGCGACGGGGCTCATGCTTCTTGCCGTACTGTCCAACCCCGGCGTCGCCGCGGCCCATGGCACAGCGAGCGGAGAAGACGACCCGTGCCTACGGCGGGTTGGGGAGAAGGTGGTGCATTTCAACGCCTATCAGCCGCAGTACCAGTCGAAAGATCAATACTGCACGGATATTCCCCAGGAAGGCGAGACCTTCCTGGTCGTAGACCTCGTGGACCCGGCGTTGCGCAATGAGCCGGTCGGTATGAGGATCGTGAGGGGTAACGGGAACAATGAGACAGAAGGTGAGATTGTTGCAGATATTCGTCCGAGCACCCACCCGGACGGCGTGCTCAGAGGAGTAGTCCGGCTGGACGAGGGCCTGTATAGGGTTATCCTTGCGACAGAGAAGCAGAATCTGATGAAGCGCCCGCAGTATCTCTTGCGGGTCCACATGACCGACTATCAACAGCTGGTCCGGACCATCGTCGTCCCACTGCTCGGCGTGCTGCTCATGGCTTGGATCGGGTACAAGCTGCTCCGATCGATGTGGCTGCGGAAGTGGTGGGCCGTCCTCCGTTCCTAGGACACGAGACGCTTTGGCTCACGATCAGATGGTTTACAAAGGAGAGAAGGCGCAGGCGCGTAATTCTGATATTTGTTTTCTAGCAAAGGACATAACCGATGACAACTCCGAATCGTTACCTGACATCCTGGGAAAGTTTTTGGAGCACCTCGACCGGAGCACCAGGCGAAATCTTTTGGGATGCCGATCCTGCTCATGCGGCCCAACAAGATTTGGTGCTGTTCAGAGGCGATGTGGACCCACAGCTCCCGTTGATCGATCTGGGGTGTGGCAACGGGACGCAAACACGCTTTCTTGCGAATCACTTTCCTAGGGTGCTGGGCACAGAAATTTCGCCCGCCGCAGTCGAAATTGCCCGGACGAAGCATGCGGCGCCTAACGTCTCGTACCGGGTTCTTGATGTGCTTTCTCCGGATGCTGCTCAAGTCCTCCACGAGGAAATCGGTGATGCCAATCTCTACATGCGAGCGGTGTTGCATCAACTGTCGCCCACAGACCACGCGACGGCAATACAGAGTATCGAGCGGCTACTGGGGAGAAAGGGCGTGTTGTATCTTGTCGAACTATCGTCAGCGGCTGAGCCCTTCTTCGCCCAGCTGATTCAGCAGTATGGACCACCTCCCGGCCTTGCGCGGGTATTTGAGCATCAGATTACGCCAGGCATGGTGAACGAAAACGACTTAGAGAGACTGTTTCCGCCGGATCGGTTTACGCTCATTCGCACCGGCAAGAGTCATATTCAGACGGTGCATACCCTCCCGACGGGTGAAGTGGTGAAGGTGCCGGCGTTTTATGCCCTCCTTCGGCGATTGCCGAACTGAGCGTACCGAGTGCTATGTGATGGAATAGCCTCTGCGGATATACAGGAGCGAGAGGGACAGGACATGCTGAAGATTACGGGACAGCGAGATACAGCGCCGGACTCCATGTCACTCATACTTGAAGGAAAGCTCGCAGGTCCTTGGGTAGAGGAACTCCATTCCTATTGGCGTCAGATCTCCAGGAACCAACAGCGTTGCACCATGATCGACTTGACCGGCGTGACGTTCATCGATGCCAACGGCAAGGAGCTTTTGACCAGGTTGTGGCAACAAGGCGCGGAACTTCATGCGGTCGGCTGTCTGACCAGATGTACCGTAGAAGAGATTACGAAAGTTGGCCGTGCCGGTTCATCTTACTTAAGTCTAAAGGACAAACGAAAAGAGAGCTGAGCGCACTCATGTCTTGGTTGGTTGTGTTCATGACCGTCATTTTCCCGCTCTTGCCGGTAATGGACCTTGTTGACCTTGATCCTAAACAGATAGAATCACCATTCTTTCAGGGCAAGGACAAGATCCATCATGTGTGATGCAGCCAATTGTACGGAGAACGCAGTCATGTCCAGTAGCGAGCGAACGAGTCGATTTGTTGCCATCTTCCTGGCTAGTCTACTGGTAACCAGCTGGCTCGGCTGCAAGCAGGAGGCGGCCTCCACGCCGGCTCCTCCCATTCCGGAGGTGCCGGTGGTCACGGTATCGTCTGGCACGATGCCGGACGAACCGGAGTTCATCGGTCAGACCGAAGCGTCGCGACCGGTCGAAATCCGTTCCCAGGTGACGGGTATTCTCAAAGAGCGGTTTTTTACGGAGGGGCGCGACGTCAAGCAAGGTGACCGGCTCTATCAAATCGATCCGATTCCGTTCAAAGCGGCCAAGAGCAGCGCCAATGCCAGGGTGGCGCAGGCAGAGGCTAGGTTGGTGCAAGCCAAGCAAAATTTTACTCGCGTGAAACCGCTGCTGGCGGAACAGGCGGTTAGCCAAAAAGACGTGGATGATGCGGTGGCGGAGGAATTGGCTGCCAAGGCGGCGCTGGAGGGAGCCAAGGGCGATCAGGTGAAGGCCAAGTTCGATCTCGACAACACGCTCATCACTGCGCCTATCAGCGGCCGGATCGAGCGGAGTCGGCTCTATGAAGGGCGCCTCATCTCCGCGCAGACCGATCTGCTGACCACGATCCACCAGTTGGACCCCATGTATGTGAACGCGAGCGCCCCGGAAACGTTTGTCCTCAAACGTTTCCGGGACCGCGCAACAAATCGGATCCAAGGCGCAACACTCTACGAACTGCGCGGTGTCATCACATTTACGGACGGCAGTACCTATGCCCATGAAGGCAAGTTTGATTTGCTCGAAGTCGGTGTGCGCTCGGCCACCGGCACCAGAGACTTTCGCGTGATCTTTCCTAATCCGGATAGTGTCCTGTTCCCAGGACAGTTCGTGAAAGTCCGTATTTTGGGCGCCGTGAGAACCGGCGTCATCCTGGTTCCCCAGAGCGCCGTCCAGCAGGGACCCAAGGGACCCATCGTCTTTGTCGTCGGGGCTGACAATAAGGTGGAGATCCGTCCTGTTCGGGCCACATCCTGGCGCGGCAGTCAGTGGTCCATCGAAGACGGGTTACGCGAGGGAGAGCGTGTGATCGTCGCGGGATTCCACATGATCGCACCGGGCGCGCCGGTGAAGACCGTTTCGTATCATCAATCTGACCCAGCCGCTTCCGGCCAGCCGACAGATGCGAAGCCGGAGCAGGAAAAATGATCCCGCACTTTTTTATCGATCGGCCGATCTTCGCTTCGGTCCTGTCCATCGTGATTGTCGTCGTGGGGTTGGTCGCCCTACAAGGCCTGCCTATCGCCCAGTTTCCGGAAATCACACCGCCCGTCGTCCAGATTGATGCGGACTATCCTGGCGCGAGCGCGGAAGTGATCGCAAATTCAGTCGCGCGCCCGATCGAAGTGCAGCTTCCCGGCATCGATAACCTTCTGTACTACGACTCGACCAGCACCAATGACGGGCACATGACCATCAAGCTCACGTTCGAGATTGGGACGAACGTGGACATCGCGCAGGTACAGACTCAAAACCGCCAGAAACTGGCGGAGCCCCAGTTACCGCCCGAAGTTGTCCGCCAAGGCATTTCGGTCAAGAAAGTGTCGCCGGACCTGCTGGCCGTCGTCGCGCTCAGTTCCAGCGATCCCACGAAAGATACCGTCTTTATCTCCAACTACGCGCTCCTCAACGTGATCGATAATCTCAAACGGTTGCGCGGTGTCGGAGACGCAGTGGTCTTCGGCGGGCAGAATTACTCGATGCGCCTGATCTTGGACCCGACCAGGATGGCACAACTCAGCCTCACTCCCACCGACATTGCCAATGTTGTCCGTGAACAAAATCGAGATTTTCCAGCTGGGACGATCGGGCGAGAACCGGCGCCGAAAGGCACCGAACTGACGATCCCGGTGATCACACAAGGCCGTCTTACGGACGTGAAAGATTTCGAGGAGATGATCGTCCGGGCGCTGCCCGACGGGTCGATGATCCGTCTAAAAGATGTAGCCCGGATCGAGCTGGGCGCTCAATCCTATAGTCTCGAGGGCCGGTGGAACGGTAAACCCAATGTGTTTCTCTTGACCTTCCTGTCGCCAGGCGCCAATGCCCTCGACACGGTGAAGCGAGTTCGGAAGGAAATGGACACGGTATCTAAGAGCTTCCCACAGGGGGTCTCCTACGATATTCCATACGATACGACCAAATTTATCGAAGTGTCCATCCAAGAAGTGGTCAAGACCTTGGCGGCAGCGATGGTGCTGGTCATCCTCGTCGTGTATCTGTTCCTCCAAAGTTGGCGCGCGACGCTGATTCCGGGCGTGGCCGTACCGGTCTCCCTCATCGGTACCTTTGCCGGCATGCAGGCACTCGGCTTTTCAATCAACACCCTCACCCTCTTTGGGATGGTCCTTGCCATAGGGATGGTGGTCGACGACGCCATCGTGGTGGTGGAGAACGTCGAGCGCCACATAGGAGAGGGACTCTCGCCGAAGGATGCCGCCAAGAAGGCGATGGATGAGGTAACTGGACCGGTAATCGCAATCGTGCTTGTTCTCTGCGCCGTGTTCGTGCCGGTGGGTTTTTTGGGTGGCATCACGGGCGAGCTGTACAAACAATTTGCCATCACCATCGCCATCTCCGTCATCATCTCCGGGATCACGGCCCTCACGCTGAGTCCAGCCCTCTGCTCCCTGGTGTTGAAGCCAGGCCACAGCATGCGGAGAGGTTTTTTCGGTGTCTTCAATCGATTCTTCGGTTGGACGCAGGCTCGCTATACGACCATCGTGGGGACGATCCTCAACCGCTCGGTATTATCCTTGGTGCTCTTCGGCATCATCGGTCTCTTCGCCGTTGGGTTATTCAAGGTGATTCCCACCAGCTTCTTGCCGGAGGAAGATCAGGGCTACTTCATCACGATCGTCCAGCTGCCGGACGGTGCGTCGAAGCAACGGACCGATGCGGTGCTGAGTAAAATTGAAAACTATTTTCTCTCAGTTCCCGCGATCCATTCGACCGATGCGCTGTCCGGCCAGAACTTCGTCTTCGGCACCAGAGGGCCGAACTCGGCGACGATGTTCTTGCCCTTGCATCACTGGGATGAACGGCGGGGACCTCAGAACCATGTGAAGGCCCTGATCGGCGCCGCGTATGGAGAGTTCGCGAAGATTCCGGAGGCGCTGATTTTGGCCTTTAATGCCCCGTCTATCCGAGGACTCGGCGCCACGGGCGGGTTTTCTCTCCAGCTTCAAGATCCTAGCAGCGGGGATTTCAACAAGTTCGCCGGCGTGGCCCAAGAGTTTCTCGCCAAAGCCAGACAGCACCAGGCGATTGGAGCGATCGGCTCCAGCTTTCGCGTAAGCGCGCCACGAATATTCGCCCATGTGGACCGAGAACGAGCCAAATCGTTGGGCGTGCCGATCTCCGAAGTGTTCGACACGCTGCAGGCCTATTTTGGCAATCTCTACATCAATGACTTCCTCAAATTCGGCCGTGTCTATCGGGTGCAGACGGAAGCCGAAGCACAATTTCGATCCACGCCGGAGGACGTCGCCAAGATCTACGTGCGTGCCGTGAATGGGCAGAGATCCACCATGATTCCGCTCGATACAGTGGTGACGACGGAATTCACCAGTGGACCGGATCCGGTTACCCACTTCAACGGATATAACACGGCCCTGGTCTTGGGAGCAGCGGCTCCGGGGTACAGTTCCGGTCAGGTGCTCGATGCGCTGGATCAGGTAGCCAAGGAGGTGTTGGTTCCCCAAGGATACGGGATCGACTGGAGCGGGATCTCTTACCAGGAACGGATGGTCGGGCAGCAATCGCTTTTTGTCTTTGGCTTCGGCTTGCTGATGGTGTTTCTCGTGCTGGCCGCGCAGTACGAGAGCTGGGCCGTGCCCTTTGCCGTGCTCCTTGCCGTGCCCTTTGGTGTGTTCGGAGCCTTGTCCGCCGTCTGGGTGATGGGGATGTCCAACGACATCTACTTCCAAATCGGATTGGTCACGCTGATCGGACTCTCTGCCAAAAATGCAATTCTGATCGTCGAGTTTGCGAACAAACGCTATGAAGCCGGACACTCCCTGGTCGATGCCACGATGGAAGCCGCCAGGATTCGGTTCCGGCCGATCGTGATGACCTCCATGGCCTTTATTCTGGGCGTCGTGCCATTAGTCCTTGCCAGCGGCGCGGGCGCAGCCAGCCGTAATTCTATCGGCACCGGCGTGTTCGGTGGCATGTTAGCTGCCACGTTCCTGGCCATCTTCTTTGTGCCGCTCTTTTTCACCCTAGTCCGCAAACTCTCACAACGGATGGGCGGGCGCAGACCGACGGAGTTAAGCGTGGTCGCGGCGCACAAGGAGGAAGAACAGTGAGGCGCAGTCTTGTCGTGGCAGTGCTGTCCCTCCTTCTCCTGTCCTGTGCGGTGGGACCGGACTACAAGCGCCCGACGACCACTTCCCCTGACTCGTTCCGAATGGCAGAAAAGGGTGAAGAAGCGACGTCCATTGCCAATCTGCCTTGGTGGGAGCTGCTGAAAGACGAAGAACTTCAAAAGCTGATCCGGATTTCGCTGGAAGAAAATAAAGACCTCAAACGGGCTGTGGCCACGGTAGAGGAGTTTCAAGCGCGCGTGTTCATCGCGAGAACGGACTTTGTTCCGCAGTTGAGCGCGAGCGCCAACGCTCCATCCTTCGCCCGAAAATCGGGCTTTCTGGTTCCCGGGTTTCCCAATCCCTTCAACTACTATCTGCAGGGAAATCTCTCCTGGGAACTTGACATCTGGGGTCGCATCCGTCGATCGAATGAAGCGGCTCGTGGGGATTTACTTGGACGAGAGGAAGGCCGTCGGGCTGTAATTCTCCAACTCGTCAGCGGTGTGGCCGAGGCCTATTTCGATCTCCTTCAGTTCGACATGCAGTTGGATATCGCCAGGCGGACGCTTAAGACTTGGGAAGAATCGGTGCGCATCGCGCAGGCCCGGTTGCGGCAGGGAATGACCTCGAGGCTGGATGCTGACCAATTTGAAGCCGAGCGGGCAAACGCGGCAGCGCGGGCAGCTGAGTTGGAACGACAGATGGTTCAGAAAGAAAATCAGCTGAGCGTGTTATTGGGGCGCGCCCCGCACCAGATTCCGCGAGGGCGCTCGTTGACCGAACAGGTGATGCCGCCCGCGGTGCCGCCCGGGCTTCCGTCGGAACTGTTGCAGCGGCGCCCCGATATCATCCAGGCCGAGCAAGGTCTCGTGGCGACGACGGCGAGAATCGGCATGGCTAAGGCGGACCGGTTCCCGAAGCTCAGCATCACGGGAATTCTCGGCGTGGCCAGTCCTCATTTGTCTCGTCTCGTGGCCAACGAGACGGCATTCGGTGTGCTAGGCCCGAGCTTGGCAGGGCCGCTTCTCAATGCGCAGATCTTAGGATTTCAACAAGAGGCGGTCGAGGCTCAGGCTCGCCAGGCCGTTGCTCAGTACGAGCAGTCGATCCTTGTCGCATTTCGAGAAGTCGAGGATGCGCTGGTGGCGGTGCGCACGGCTCGAGAGCAGCGTGAAGCTCAAGTGCAACAGGTTGGGGCGTTGCGTTCGGCGTTGCACCTCGCCAACCTTCGCTACAAAGGCGGCCTCGCCAACTACCTGGATGTCCTCATCGCCCAACGCAATCTCTTTGAAGCCGAACTCGCGCTCACCGGCACCCATCGACTCCATCTGGTCTCGGTGGTGCAACTTTACAAGGCTCTTGGCGGTGGCTGGTCTCCTGAGATGGACCGGCCCAAGGGCGACAGCAAAGGATAGAAGAGGCCATGGAAAAACCGGCCGATACACAGAACCAGATCCATGACCTGTTGCGTCGGCGTTGGAGCCCACGTGCCTTCGACGAGCGGCCTGTCGAGCCGGAGAAGCTGCGGAGTCTCTTCGAAGCGGCACGATGGGCTCCCTCATCGAATAACGGGCAGCCCTGGCGATTCCTGGTTGCGACAAAAGAGCACAAGGCCGAATACGATAGGTTGTTCAAT
>Ga0326726_10003633_pt1 | contig 14143 bp, 14 predicted proteins | sample MHFenrmetagenome_2_FD_207603 | JGI IMG/M metagenome (GOLD analysis project Ga0326726, IMG submission 207603) | Lab enriched peat soil microbial communities from Michigan Hollow, Ithaca, NY, United States - MHF15MN | ecosystem: Environmental > Terrestrial > Soil > Wetlands > Peat | place: USA... | reverse complement strand
GTCGGTCGACGTGCCCAGGGCGATCTTGCCTCGGCCGCGCAGCATCACGCTGTCGCGGCGCAGCAGCATCTCGCGGTCTCCCTCGATGGCGACGTAGGTGCCGTTGGTCGATTCGTCGACCAGCACGTATTGCACGCCGCGGCGCTCGATGCGCGCGTGCCGGCGCGAAGCCGTTTTCTCGCGGACCACGACGTCGCAGGTGTTCTCGCGCCCGAGTATCAGCACCGTCTTGTCCAGGGGAAAGCCCATGGTGCGCTCGCCGACCTCCAGGGTCAGCTTGGCTTGGACCTTGGCGCTGGAGGCGAGCCCCGCGACCTGGGTAGCGTCCTCGGTATCTCCCCACATCAGCTCGAACACGCGCACCGCATCATGCTTGCCCTTCACCGAGATCGCGTCCAGGTCGCGCAGGTTGCTGCGCTGGATTCCCGGCAGCGAGTTCGCGGTGGCCCCGGTGGTGAGGATCTGTCCTGCCTTGGCGAGGCCGGCGAGGCGCGCCGCCGTGTTCACTCCGTCCCCCCAGAAATCGCCTTTGTCCTCGAGCACCAGGCCGAAGTGAAAGCCGATGCGGATGGCGAGCTTCGCGCCGGCGGTCGGGGGGAGCGCGGTTATGCTTTGCTGCATCTCGCGGGCGGCTTCGCAGGCGGCCTCGGGGGTGTTGAACACCACCATCAGCTCGTCGCCGATCGTCTTGACCACCTGCCCGTCGCGCCTCGCGATAACCTCCCTGAGCACGCCGAGGCAAGCGTCGATCGCCTTGGCAGCAGGCTTGTCGCCGAGCAGCTCGTAGAGCGCCGTGCTGCCGCTGATGTCGGCGAACAGGATCGCGCGCTCCTTGGAAACGAGGGTCATCGCAGCGGGCCGACCTTGGGATGCGGCTCGCGCTTGGGCGCATGGGCCGTAGGCATTTTGGTAAAGTATCACCTATTTTCCGGGGCCTGCCTACGGCCGCACTCCTCCCGCGGGGATTTTCATGAATGCAGACATCAAGGTTGCAGAGCGCAAATGCTTCATCAACGGCCAGTTCATCGCCAGCACCAAGCAGTTCGCCAAGATCAACCCGGTCGACGGCACGGTGGTCGCGCAGGTGCACGAGGCCGATCGCGCGATGGTCGACGCGGCGGTGCGCGCCGCGAGGGCGGCCCTGAAGGGCCCCTGGGGGAAGATGGCGCTCCAGGCGCGCGTCGATCTGCTGCGCAAGGTCGCGGAAGGCATCGAGCGCCGCTTCGACGATTTTCTCCAGGCGGAGGTCGCCGACACCGGCAAGCCGGTCTCTCTCGCGAGCCATCTCGACATTCCGCGCGGCGCGGCGAATTTCCGCGTCTTCGCCGACATCGTGCGCACCTACGGCACCGAGTCCTACTGGCTCGATACGCCCGACGGCAAGGGCGCGGTTAACTACGCGATGAGGAAGCCGCTCGGTGTGGTCGGGGTGATCGCGCCCTGGAATCTGCCGCTCCTGCTCCTAACCTGGAAGCTCGCGCCAGCCCTCGCCTGCGGTAACGCGATCGTGGCAAAGCCCTCGGAGGAATCGCCTTCGACCGCGACGCTGCTCGCCGAGGTGATGCAAGAAGCCGGGGTTCCCCCGGGCGTGTACAACGTGGTCCACGGCTTCGGGCCGGATTCCGCGGGCGAGTTCATCACCACGCATCCCGGGGTGAACGGCATCACCTTCACCGGCGAGACGACGACCGGCGCCGCGATCATGAAAGCGGTGGCGCCCACGGTAAAGCCCATCTCCTTCGAGCTCGGAGGCAAGAACCCCGGCATCGTGTTCGCGGACTGCGATTTCGACGCGGCGGTCGCCGGCATGGCACACGCCATCTTCTCCAACACCGGCCAGGTGTGCCTCGCGCCCGAGCGGCTCTACGTCGAGCGTCCGATCTTCGAGCGCTTCGTCGCGGCGGTCAAAGCGAAGGCGGAAAGCCTCGTGCTCGGCTGGCCGCAGGATAAGGCGAGCAACATGGGGCCGCTCATTTCGAAGCAGCACCGCGAGAAGGTGCTTTCCTACTACGAGCTGGCGAAAAAGGAGGGCGCGAAGGTGCTCACCGGCGGCGGCGTGCCGAAGTTCGGTGACGCGCGCGACAACGGCGCCTGGATCCAGCCGACGCTGTGGACCGGGCTGCCGGAGAGCGCGCGCTGCGTGCGCGAAGAGATCTTCGGCCCCTGCGCCCACATCGCGCCGTTTGACAAGGAGGAAGAGGCGGTCGCCATGGCGAACGACACGCCCTACGGCCTCGCCTCCACGGTGTGGACCACCAACCTCGCGCGCGGCCACCGGGTTGGCCAGGCGATGGAAGTCGGCATCTCCTGGGTGAACTGCTGGTTCCTGCGCGACCTGCGCACGCCCTTCGGCGGCGCCAAGCTCTCCGGCATCGGTCGCGAGGGCGGGCTGCATTCGCTCAATTTCTATTCCGAGCCGACCAACGTCTGCATCAAGCTCTAGCGCCGTGCTCAAGGCCCTCGATTTCCCGAGATGGATCGAGGCGCACCGGCAGCGGCTCAAGCCGCCGGTCGGTAACGCGCAGGTCTGGGAAGACCGGGATTTCATCGTCACCGTCGTCGGCGGACCGAATCTCCGCACCGACTTCCACGACGATCCCTACGAGGAGTTCTTCTACCAGATGAAGGGGAATGCCTTTCTCAACATCATGGAGAACGGCAAGCCGGGTCGCATCGACCTGAAAGAAGGCGCGATCTTCCTCCTGCCGCCGCACCTGCGCCATTCCCCGCAGCGGCCCGAAGCCGACAGCCTGTGCCTGGTGATCGAGCGGGCGCGGCCCGAAGGCGTGAAAGACGGCTTCGAGTGGTTTTGCCTCGAGTGCCATGCCCTGCTCTACCGCGTGGAGGTCCAGCTGAAGAGCATCGTCCGCGACCTGCCGCCGCTGTTCGAGCGGTTCTACGCAGACAAGACGCTGCGCTCATGCAAGAATTGCGGGACCCGGCATCCGGGGAAAGGCTGAGAGCAGGGAGAGGATCACAGTGGGCAAACCGTTCGACTCCAGCGTCCGCGCCTTCGGCGTCTGCACGGCGCTCGCCGCGCTGTCGGCATGCGGCAGCATGCCGCAAACGGCTCAGGAGTTCCGCGAGGCCATCCCCACCGCGTTCACGGGCGAGGTGCAGCACTTCGAGGCGAACCGGCCTTTTCGCGAGGTCGCGAGGACCTTCCAGGCGAAGGCGCCGGAATGCCTCAACGTGAGCGTACGGACCGTGTCGCAGACCGGGACCAGCTATCAGAACATCGTCGCCGTGTACCGGCCCACAGTCCTGGTGAGCGACAAGAAGGCCGAGCTGCACGTGCAGCGCAAGTACGAGAAGGGTGTCATCTCGCCCTACAAGGAGCCCGAGGGCGGGCACTACGTGCTGGTCGCCGACGCCACGCCCGTGGATCGCGGCAAGACGCGCGTCGACATCTACGGCCCTTCCAAAGGCCTCGATGTTCTGATCAAAGCCGTCAAGGGCTGGGCGACCGGGCAGAACGTCGGCTGCCCGGACATGACCAAGAACTGACGCGAGACCGGATGAACCGGCATGTCGGCTGCTTCCTCCTCGCGCTGGCGGCGGGCTGCTCGGGCATCAAGACCTATCCGGAGAGCGGACCCCGGAACGTGCTGGTTCGGACCGATGTTTCCAAGGTGGAGGCGGCGCTCGACATCCACGATGTCGGCCTCGACTGCCATACCACCTATCGCGGCACGGTCCGGCTCGACGAAGCCGCGATTTCCGTCGGAATTCCGGCGGACCGGCTCAGTTACTTGAGGTTCAACTTCGCGAGCTCCTCGTTCCTGCGCGGCTCGAGCAGCTCGAGCGTCGGATCTCTGCTGAAGCCGCGGCCGGGCTACAGCTACGAAGTCCGGGTCAGTTACCGGGACGACATTTACAGTGTAGCGATCCGGGAAACGGATCCGCGCAAGTCTTCCAGACGCGAGCTCCCGCTCCGTGGCCTGGAAAGCTGCGGGTCCTCCTAGTCCCGATTTTTCGCCCGTGATCTCGCCCCGCGTCGACCAGCACCGCGAAGCCGCCGCCCACGCGGGCCTCGCCTACGTCACCGACGGGAGCGCCGGCATCCGGCGCGAGCGCAACGGCAAGGGCTGGAGCTATTACGCGCCCGACGGCGCGCTCATCACCGATCCGGCCGAGAGGAAGCGCATCAAGGCGCTGGTAATACCGCCCGCCTGGACCGAGGTGTGGATCTGCCCCGATCCCAACGGCCACATTCAGGCGACGGCGCGCGACGCGCGCGGCCGCAAGCAGTACCGCTACCACCCGCTGTACCGCGATACGCGCGACAAATCGAAATTCCGCCGCATGCTCGAGTTCAGCGAAATCCTTCCCGAGATCCGCGAGCGCGTCGAGCGCGACCTGCGCGCGCGCGACCTCACGCGCCGGCAGATCCTCGCAACCGTAGTGATGCTGCTCGACAAGACCCTGATCCGCGTCGGCAACGACGAGTACGCGCGCGACAACCGCTCCTTCGGCCTGACGACGCTGCGCGGGCGGCACGTCGAGGTGAAGGGGGCGAAGCTGCATTTTTCGTTTCGCGGCAAGAGCGGCGTCGAGCACGCTATATCGATCACCGATCGCAAGCTCGCGCGCATCGTGCAGCAGTGCCAGGACCTGCCGGGATACGAGCTGTTCAAGTACATCGACGAATCAGGCAATCGCCAGACGATCTCTTCGGACGACGTCAACGCATATCTGCGCGAGATCACCGGCCGCGACATCACCGCCAAGGACTTCCGCACCTGGGCGGGAACCATGCTGGCGGCGCGCGAGCTGTTCGCGCTCGGGCCGGCGAAAAGCCACCGCGAGGCCGAGCGCAACATGGTCCGCGCCATCGACGCCGTTGCGAAGCGCCTGGGCAACACCCGCGCGACCTGCCGCAAGTACTACGTGCACCCGGGCCTGGTGCGCGCCTATCTGCAGGGCCTCACCGCGCCTCTCCCGACGAGTCCGTCGACGCATGCGCGCCGCGACCATCCGGCGGCGGCGCTCAGAAAGCACGAGGTCGCGGTGCTGCAGTTCCTCCAAGAAGACGCGCGGGACACGTGACTCTGCTCGACGCCGGCCTCTTCGCGGCCGGATTCGTGAGCTGGACGGTCAGCACGCTGTCCGCGGGCGGCGGAAGCATGCTCATGGTCGCCGCCGCCGGCACCATGCTCGGCGGCCACGCCGTCGCCCCCGTGGTCACGTTCACCAGCCTGATCGCCGCCCCCGCGCGCATGGTGTTCTTCTGGAGCCACATCGACTGGCGCGTCGCGAGGTGGTATCTGCCCGGGGCCACGGCGGGCGCGATCCTCGGCGGATGGATCTTCACGCTCCTCAGCGCGCAGATCGTGCAGACCTGCGTCGCGCTCTTCCTGATCAGCACCGTATGGCAGTACCGCCTCGGCGACCGCACGCGCTCCTTCCGCATGCGCCTGCGCTGGTTCCCGGCGGTGTCCTTCGTTTCCGGATTGACCTCCGCGGTCGTGGGCGCGAGCGGCCTGCTCGCCAATCCCTTTTACCTCAACTACGGCATGGTGAAGGAGCGCATGATCGCCACGCGCGCGGTGAACTCGCTCGCGATCCAGATCGCGAAGATCGCTGCCTACGCGGCGTTCGGCGTTCTGAGCTGGGAGGTGCTGCGCTACGGCCTGTTCGCAGGCGCCGGCGCCGCCTTCGCCATCTGGGTCAGCCGTCCCTGGCTACGCCGACTCCCTTCGCGGCGCTTCCGCCAGTTCGCCGTGCTGGTCATGCTGGTGAGCGGCCTCCTCGTCCTCTGGCAACAGCGCGCCTGGCTGCTCGGACTCCTCGGCCGCGGCTGAGGGCGGCGCGATCGCCGACGGCAGTGTGCCCGCCTTCAAGTCGGTTGGCGTTTTCGGCTGCGCTTGCGCCGACGCCCTGATCGGCTTGAACGACCACGTCGCACCAGAGCAGAATGGCGCACCAAGGAGGAAGGGGTCTATGAGACACACGCGCATCATCGTCACTCACTACGGCGGACCCGACGCACTTCGGGTGGTTGAAGAAGAGTGCCCCGAGCCGAAGAATGGTGAAGTGCGGGTGCGAGTGCTGGCCGCAGGCGTCTCCTTGCCCGACGTCATGGCGCGCGAGGGCATTCATCCCGAAACGCCCCTGGTGCCCTACACGCCGGGGTGGGACCTGGTTGGCGTGGTGGATCGGCTCGGCGACGGCGTCTCCGAGATCGAACCGGGCCAGATAGTTGCCGCGATGCCGATCAGCGGTGCGTACGCGGAGTTCGTCTGCCTGCCGCAGCGTGAGCTGGTTCCGGTGCCATCCGGGTTGGACGCCGCCGAGGCCGTCAGCCTCGTGCTGAACTACATCACGGCGTACCAGATGCTGCATCGCTCCGCCAAGGTCAAACCGGGCGAGCGCGTGTTGATTCACGGCGCGTCGGGCGGGGTCGGCACGGCACTCCTGCAGCTGGGGCGCCTCGCCGGGCTGGAGATGTACGGAACCTGTTCATCGCGAGGGGCGTCGGCCGTTTCCGAGCTGGGCGGTGTCCCAATCGATTACCGGAATCAGGACTACGTGAAGGAAATTCACCGCCTCGCGAGCGAGGGTGTCGATGCTGTCTTTGACGGCATCGGTGGCACCCATATTTGGCGTTCCCGCAAGGCGCTCCGTCCGGGCGGGAGGGTGGTGGCCTACGGCCTTACTGGCTCGCTACGTGGGGGCCGATTGGCTTCAGGTCGTTCAGGTCGTCGTGATCGCTTCAGTGGAATCGCCATCTTCGCGTTGTACATCGCCGGCGGCTGGCTTCTCCCGGGCCGGAAACGGGTGGTCCCCTACAGCATCCAGACGCTCAAACGGCTGAGACCGGCATTGTTTCGACAGGATTTGATCGCCCTGCTCGACCTCCTTCAACAGAAGAAGATCAAGCCGCTCATCGCGCAGCGATTTCCTCTTGCCGAGGCAAGACAGGCGCAGGAGTTGCTCGGGAAGGGAGGCGTGATAGGCAAGATCGTCCTCGTGCGCAACGGGTCATCGCTTGAATCAGGAGCGGCGTAACATCGGCATGCAGCGGACGGCGCTTCGCGCCGCCGCCGATGCGGAACGTTGGGCGTCACAGCTCATTCTCAAACCGTGCGGAGGAGGACTCTCATGCACCCGGACAAGACCGTAGTTCGCGACAAGCTCACTCGGCGGTCGTTTCTTGGTGCGGGCGTGGCCACCGCGGTGCTTGCCGCCGGCGGACCCGTCCTCGCCCAGCAGCCGAAGCCCGGCCAGCAAGCGCCGCGCGTCAAGGGGCCGCGCGTATGGCTGGACATGGACCAGGCAGAGCTGGACGCTGCCTACGACCAGAGCGCCTACGCGCCGAACCTCCAGCAGCTCGTCAAGCGTTACGGCACCAACAGCGAGTTCGTGCGTGCGCGCCTGGGTGCGCCGCGACGATACGCCTACGGCCCCACTCCCATCGAGGGCCTCGACGTGTACATGACCAAGCGCCCGAACGCTCCGATTAACATCTTCATCCATGGCGGCGCGTGGCGCGGGGGTCTCGCCAAGGATTATGGCTTTGCAGCCGAACTGTTTGTCCACGCGGGCGCGCATTACGTGGTGCCGGACTTCACCAATGTCATCGAGGCCGGCGGCAACCTGATGCCGATGGCCGAGCAGGTGCGCCGCGCGGTTGCCTGGGTGCGCCGCAATGCCCGGAGCTTCGGCGGCGATCCCGACCGCATCTACGTTTCAGGCCATTCCTCTGGCGGGCACCTCGCGGGCGTGATCCTCACTACCGACTGGCGCAAGGACTTTGACCTGCCGACCGATACGGTGAAAGGTGGGCTGTGCTGCAGTGGCATGTTCGACTTGAAGCCCGTGCGCTTGTCGGCGCGCAGCTCCTATGTCAAGTTCACCGACGAGATGGAGCAGGCGCTGAGTTCGCAGCGCCATCTCGACAAGCTCAACGTCCCGGTGATCGTGGTCTACGGCACGCTCGAGACGCCCGAGTTCCAGCGCCAATCGCGCGACTTCGCTGCGGCGGTAAGAGCGGCGGGTAAGCCCGTGCAGCTCCTCGTCGGCGAGGGCTATAACCATTTCGAAATGGCGGAGACCCTCGCCAACCCCTACGGTCTCTTGGGCCGCGCGGTTCTGGAACAGATGAAGCTCGTACAAGCATGAAGCTGGTGTCGCTCAACCCAGCGCTCCGGTGGGCGAGCTAGCGCGTCCCCGTTTGTTAGTACGGTTTTGAGAGATGCTCGAGATCAGACCCACCTGTGAGAACGGCAAGAAGGCACTGCCTCCGGACTCGCTCGAGGCGCGCATTTGCGATGAACTCCGCTCGCCGTCACACCCTGTCCTGGGCGCGCCCGATTTGATCTGGATCAATGGCCGCAAAAACGATCTAGAATAGCTTCTGATCCAATATCGTACTGAGCTCCCATCGTGACCAAGGCCGCACACCTGCCGCAATCGACTCCGGGAAAAACCGGTCCGCTGATCGCCGTCGCGATTTTCGCGCTCGCAGCCGCGGCTTCGCCCCACGAGGCGCGCGCCCAGAGCACCGAACTCTCCGGCAAGGAAGTGGTGGACGCGGTCTGCGCCAAGTGCCACGCCTCGGGCGCGCAGGGCGCGCCGCGAATCGGCGACGAGCAGGCCTGGAAGAAGCGCGCCTCGCGCGGCCTCTCCGGCCTGACGGCAAACGCGCTCAAGGGCATCCGCAAGATGCCGTCCCACGGCGGCAATCAAAGCCTCTCCGACATGGAGATCAAGCGCGCCGTCACCTACATGGTCAACCAGTCCGGGGGCAAGTGGACGGAGCCGGTCAACAAGAAGGCCCTGCCTGCTCCGCGGACCGGCGAGGAGATCGTGAAGGCGCAGTGCATCAAGTGCCACGAGGCAGGCAAGGGGGGCGCGCCGAAGATCGGCGATCGCGATGCCTGGATACCGCGGCTCAAGGACGGGCTGGACAATACCGTTCGCTCCGCCATCAACGGGCACGGCGGCATGCCGGCCCGCGGCGGAATGGCCAACCTCACCGATGCCGAGATGCGCAGCGCGGTGATCTATCTGTTCAGGGGTCCGGCCTCGGCCAAGTGATGCGCTAGGCCGCGGTCCTCGCGCGGGTATACCACTCGAGGATCTGCTCGCCGTTCCAGTGCACGACGCCCTTGTGCTTCGCGATGGCGGCGTACACGCGCTCCAGGTACTTGATGCGGAACGGCTGGCCGCTGATGTAGGGGTGGATGGCGATCGCCATGATCTTCGGCCGGTCCGCGCCTTCCTTGTGCAGCCGCTCGAAGCAGTCGATGCACTTCTGCGTCCAATATGCCGCCTCGTGGTGCTGCACGATCATCATCGGGATGTCGTTGCACTCCACCGTATAAGGCAGCGTGACCAGCGGTCCGTTCGCGGTCGAGATCTCGGTCGGCTCGTCGTCGTACACCCAGTCGCCGATGTACTTGATTCCGGCGGCGACGAGGTTTTCCGGCGTGTCGTAGGTCTCGGTGAGCCCCGGCCCCAGCCAGCCGACCGGGCGCTTGCCGGTGAATTTCTCGATCGTGTCGAGCGAGCCGGAGATCATCCCCGGCTGGTCTTTCTCGTTGTGGATCGGCCCCTGCTCGTAGCTGTGGCCCATGAATTCCCAGCCCGAGTCCCTGCACGCCTGCGCGACCCGCGGATAGTCGACGCACACGCGCGCGTTGATCGCCACGGTAGGCCGGATCTTCAGCTGCTGGTAGAGCGCATGGAAGCGCCAGAAGCCCACGCGCATGCCGTACTCGTGCCAGCTCCAGTTGGGCACATCGGGCAGCAGCGACGCGCCCGTGGGCGGCGGCAGCACCTGCCGCGCCATCGGCCGCGATATGTCCCAGACCTCGAGATTGACGATGGTCCAGACGATGACGCGCTTGCCGCCCGGGAGCCTCAGCTTCGGCCGGTCGACGATCGCCGAATAGGCGACGCGGTCGCGCGGGACGGTCACTTGCGCTTCTTCGCCTTCTTCGGTCCGCTCCGGCGCTTGGGCGATGCGGCCTTCGCTTTCGCCGGAACCGGCAGATCCAGGCGCAGCATCCGGATCGCGTTGCCGAAATAGACCTTGCGCTGGTCGTCTTCCTTGAGCCTGAGCCCGTCGATGGCCTTGATGATCTCGCGGATGAAGAGCGGCCCGCCCTCGGGGTCGAAGGGACAGTCGGTGCCGAACAGCACGTGGTCCGTCCCGTAGAAATCCAGGCCGCAGCGGGTCGCCGATCTCGAGCCGTTCACCGAGGTGTCGGCGTAGAACATCTTGAAGAACTCGACCGGGCGCCGCCCCATGCGCTTCAGGATCACCGTGTAGTCCTCGTCCGAGGTGCGCGTGCCGAGCTGGTCCATGCCGTAGCCGATGCGCGCGTCGAAGAAGGGCGCCATGGCGCCCAGGTGATGCGTGATGATCTTGAGGTTGGGGAGCTTCTCGAGCATCCCCGAGAACACCATTCGCGCCATGAACACGCTGGTCTCGTAGGGCCAGCCGAACAACCAGTAGATCTCGTACTTCGACTTGGTTTCGCTCGCGTAGTCGGCGAATTTCGCGGTGCGCGTCGGATGCACCCAGATCGGCAGGTCGTACTTGTTCACCATGCGCTCGAAAATGGGAAAGAACTCGGGCTCGTCGAGCGGCCGGCCGTTCACGTTGGTGAAAATCTGAACGCCCTTGGCGCCGAGCTCGCCGATCGCCCGGTCCATCTCGCGCAGCGCCTCGGGGATGTTGTTCATCGGCAGCGAGGCGACGAAGGCCGGGAACCGGTCCGGGTGCTTCGCCACGATCTCGGCCATGCCGTCGTTCGCCACGCGCGCGAGCTCGGGCGACTTGTCGTGGGGCGCGAGAAATTCGATCGCCGGCAGGGACAGCGTCAGGATCTGCCGGTAGCCGGGGAAGCGGTCCATCATTTTCAACCGCGCCTCCAGATCCCACAGCACCGGGATGTGCAGCCAGCGCTTGATCTGCGCGGCGAGTGTCGGGCTCTGCTCCGCGATCGCCTTCACGCGCTCGAAGAACGCCCGCGGGAAAATGTGCGGAAAGATGTCTAGCTTGAGATTCGGATCCATTAGCGCCTTGTCGTTCGGTTCGCGCCGTATTGTGCCTGAAATTCCCGCTACCCCTCACGCACCTCCGTCGAGCCGGTCGACGAAGCGCGCCATGGCCTCGATCACCGCTTCCGGCTGGTCGCGGTGCGGCGAGTGGCGGCAATCGGTGAGGCGCAGCAGCTCGATCGGCCCTCCGGTCTGCCTGGCGATCGCCTCGAGCTGCGCCATCGTGCCGTATTCGTCCTCGAAGCCCTGGACGGCCAGCATCGGACAGTGCACGCGCGGCAGGTACTGCTCGATGTTCCAGCCGCGGAAATCGGGATGCAACCAGATGTCGTTCCATCCCCAGAAAGTCTTCGCCGCGTCCGCGTGATACCGGCCGAGCTTCTGCGGTAGGTCGGTGCTCTCGAACGCCGTCTTCGCTTCAGCGATGCTCTTGACGCTGATGTCCTCGACGAAGACATGCGGCGCCATCAGCACCAGCCCCTTGACGTGGTCGTGCGTGGCGGCGTAGATGATCGCGATCGAGCCGCCGTCCGAGTGTCCGACCAGAACCGGGTCGGGGATTTCGAGACGCGCGAGCAGCTCCGGCAGGACCTCGAGCGCCTCGAGGTGCATGTAGTTCACGCCGCGTGGTTCGCGCAGCACGCTGGACTGGCCGTAGCCGTAGCGTGAATAGACTACGGCGGCGCAGCCGGTGGCCGCCGCAGCCTTCCGCGGAAAATCGCGCCACATCGCCAAGGACCCCAGGCCCTCGTGCAGGAACACGAGCGTGTGCGCGCCCTTGCTGGGTCCTGCGATGCGCTGGACTTCGAGCTTGCGGCCTTGGACGGCGATGAAGAAGGGTTCGGACTGCTCTGACAAACGATTCGGCTTCCGTGACAAAGCGGGCTGCGCGCAAGTGTACCTAAAGCTTCAGAGGTTTCCAGTATCCCGTGAGCTCGAGATATCCCCGCCCTGCCGCCTTCTCGCCTTTCACACGGACCGCTCCCTCCCAGTACACGGTGCCGGTGCTTGCGCGCGCGTCGAGCTCCTGGTCATCCATGAGCGGCTCGACCTCGACGACCAGGGGACCCGCTTCCACGCGCATCGCAACCGGATACTCGGTCCCGGTCCTCGGCGAGCGCCAGCGCCGCAGCGCGGCGAAGCGCACCTCGGCGGGCCTGAGAAGACGCACGCGGCCGTCGGCGCCCCTTAAGCTGCCGCCCGCCCAGAAGCTGCCGTCGTCGCGCGACCGGATTCGGAACGCCATGAGCGCTCCGCCGCTCTCGAGATTGATCCCGATCCAGTCCCAGCCGACCGCTTCCTCCGCCAGTGGCTCGCTCGACCATTCGTGATCCAGCCAGGCCTCGCCCGAGACCCGGCGTTCCTCGCCCTGGATGAGCACGCTCCCCGCGACCTTGAGATGCGGGTGGCTGTAGTAATAGCTCGCCTGCCCGGCGAGCGGGCCTTTGCGGCTGAAGCCGCGCTCGCCCTGAAGCAGCGGCCCCTGAGTCGGCTCGAACTGCAGGCGGTAGCTGAAATCGCGCGCCGCCACTTGGGCTGCGTAGCCGCCTGCGTTCTGTCTGAGCGACCAATCCTCGATCGCGACCTGCGTGCGGCCCTCCTCGGCCTCCGCGAGGCCGAAGCCTGAGCGCGCGGCCCGCTGATCGTGCAGCAGCCGCCCTAGCGCGGGATCCGAGAGCGCGGCGTGCGCAAACAGCAGCTGCTGCGGCGCGAAGCGGCTCGAGGACTCCTCGGCGAGGCGCGGCCGGTTGCGGAAAAAAGTTATCTGCATGCCGAGCTCGCGGCCGGCCTCGGTTCTGAGCCAGCCCGTGATGTACCACCACTCGTTGCGGAACTGCGGGTGGCTGCCGTAGTCGCGGGGAAATTGCAGCGCCGCGCCCTGTCGCACTTGCGGGTAGTCGCCCGCGGCCAGCGCGAACGGCGGCAAGAGGCCGAGGGCGAGCAAAACGAGGACGCGCGCCTTCACCAGTCCTCCTTGACGGCGCGGATCGCCTCTGCGCTCATCGCCTGGCGCCCGCTCGCGATCGCCGTCAGCGTCGCCATCGCCAGCACGACCACCACGAATTCGCCCAGCAGCCGCCACGGCATGTGCAGCTCCATGCCCCAGTGGAACGACTGGGGATTGACGACGTTGATGAGCACCAGGCTGATGAGCCAGCCGAGCGCCAGGCCCACGGCGAGGCCGAGCGCGCTCACCAGCAGGCCTTCGCCGGCGAGCATTGCCCCGACCTGGCGCCGCGTCATGCCGATGTGGCGCAGCACGCCGAACTCGCGCCGCCGCGCCAGTACCAGCGCGCCGAAGCTCGACGAGAGTCCGAAAAGGCCGATGACGACCGCCACGACTTCCAGCGCGTAGGTCACCGCGAAGGTGCGGTCGAAGATCTTGAGCGAGACCTCGCGGATCTCCTCGGGGCCGCTCAGCTCGATGTTCGCGCCGCCCCCGAGGCGCGCCTCGATGTCGCGCTTGAGTTTCGCCGGATCCGCACCGGGGGCGAGCCATACCGCGGCATCGTTGGCGTAGCGATCACCGGTATACCGGAGATATTCGTAGCGCTCGATCAGCACCGCGCCCTGCTGGCGCGCGTAATCGCGCCACACGCCCGCGACGGTGAATCGCGCGCGCCGCCCGCCGAGCGGAAGCTCGATCACCGAGCCGGGCCGCCAGCGGTAGACAGCGGCGGCGATTTCGCTCACCCACGCCGCGGGCGGGTCGCCGGGTTTGACAAGATGCGGCGCGCCGAGGAGCGGCGGCACCCTGCCCTCCGCTTCGACCACTCTCGCGAGAAGCGTGATGGGAGGCTTGTCCGGCTCGACCGCGAGGCGCTGGACGCGCAGGAACTCGATGCGGCGAATCCCTGGGATTCCCGCGATAGCCTGTTGATCCGCGGTGGAAAGGTAGGCCGTGTCGGAGCCCGGTCCCGACCTCAGGTACAGGTCGGCAGGCAGGATGCGCTCGAGCCACTCGTCGAGCGACTGCCGGAACGAGGCGATCATGATCGCCATCGAGACCATGAGGCTCACGCTGGCGACGATCGCGGCAAGGCTGACCCCGGCCTGCCCCGGAGAGCCGCGAAGCTGAGCGAGTCCCAGGCGCGCGGAGGCCGGCCCCAGGGCGGGGGCGGTGCGGAAT
>Ga0326726_10003632_pt1 | contig 14144 bp, 9 predicted proteins | sample MHFenrmetagenome_2_FD_207603 | JGI IMG/M metagenome (GOLD analysis project Ga0326726, IMG submission 207603) | Lab enriched peat soil microbial communities from Michigan Hollow, Ithaca, NY, United States - MHF15MN | ecosystem: Environmental > Terrestrial > Soil > Wetlands > Peat | place: USA... | reverse complement strand
ATCTTGCCGTCGTTCACGACGTCGATATCGACGGTCACGCTGTCGCCGCGCCGCAGCTCCTTCGGGCCGACGCGCAGGTTGCGCAGCTTGAATTGCGTGTAGGACAGGCCGTGGCCGAACGGGAACAATGGCTCGTTCGGAATGTCCAGGTATTTGCTGGTGTAGCGGATGTGTGCATCGAACGGACGGCCGGTGGGCAGGCGCGAGTAGAAGACGGGGATCTGTCCGACATCGACGGGCCAGGACACGGGCAGGCGGGCCGAGGGGTTCCAGCGGCCGCTCAGCACGTCGCCGACGGCGTTGCCGGCCTCGCTGCCGAGGAACCAGGTGGCGAGCACGGCGCTGGCACGCTCGAACAGCCAGGACACCGCCAGCGTCCGGCCCGCGCTCAACAGCACCACCGTCGGCTTGCCCGTATCGAGCACGGCATCGGCGAGCGCCGCCTGCTTGCCCGGCAGGCCCGGGCGGGCGCGGCAGCCGGCCTCGCCGCTCATGTTGCGGGCCTCGCCGACGCAGAGGATGACGAGATCGGACTGGCGCGCCAGCTCGAAGGCGGCGGGAATGCCGCTCAGGTCCTCGCTGTCGATATCGACGCCGCGGGCGTATTTGATCTCGCTCTGCGGCCAAGTCTTGCGCAGGCCATCGAGGAAGCTGACCATTTCCTCGCCGCGGCCCGCGCCCGACCACGGCCCCAGCATCTCCGTGGCGTTGTCGGCGAGCGGGCCGAGCACGGCGATGCGGCGCGGCGCCTGCGCGATCGGCAGCACGCCGCCTCGGTTGCTCAGCAGCACCATCGAGCGGCGGGCGGCATCGCGGGCCGCCTCGCGATGCTCGGCTTTCTGCGCGGCCGTCAGCACGGGCGCCTTCTCGCGATAGGGATCGTCGAACAGGCCGAGCCGCGCCTTGAAGGCCAGCACGCGGCGCACGGCGGCGTCGAGATCGGACATAGTGACGGCGCCGCGTTCGAGGGCCACCGGCAGGCCGTTGGTGTAGGCGCTGGCCATCATGTCGACATCCACCCCGGCCTTGAGGGCGAGGGCCGCGGCGTCCGCAATGTCGGCGGCGACGCCATGCGCCACCAGCTCGGCGATGGCATTGTAGTCGCTGATGTAGATGCCCTCGAAGCCCCACTCGCCGCGCACGAGGTCGTGGAGCACGGCGCGGTTGGCCGTCATCGGCACGCCCTCGAGATCGGTGAAGGCGGGCATGAGGGCGGGGCAGCCGGCCTCGATCGCGGCCTTGAAGGGCGGCAGATAGGTCTCGTGGAAGGCGCGCTCGGAGACCTCAGTCTGGGCATAGTCGCGCCCGGCCAGCACGGCGCCGTAGGCGGCCAGGTGCTTGGCGGTGGTGGCGACGGCGTCGGGCGCGGTGAGGTCCGGTCCCTGGAAGCCGCGCACCTTGGCCTCGGCCAGACGCTCGGTGAGCCAGGTGTCCTCGCCGGCGCTCTCGGAGATGCGGCCCCAGCGGGGATCGCGGCTGACGTCGAGCATGGGCGCGAAGACGAGCATGAGCCCTTCGGCGGCCGACTCGATGGCGGCGATGCGCGCCGAGCGCTCCCACAGGGCGGGATCGAAGGCCGCGGCCTCCGCGAGCGGAATCGGAAACACCGTGCGATGGCCGTGGATCACGTCGTAGCCGAAGAAGAGCGGGATGCCGAGGCGAGTCTCCTCGACCGCGACGCGCTGCACCTGGCGCGTGAGCTCGACGCCATAGAGGTTGAACATGCTGCCGAGCTTGCCGGCCTTGAGCGGCCCCATGTAGTCCCCGGGCATGACCGGGCCGGTCACGGCGAGATTGGCTGTGAGCATGTTGAGCTGACCGATCTTCTCCTCGACGGTCATCGCGCCGATGAGTTGCTCGATGCGTTTGGCGCTGTGTTGTGACATCTGCACTGGCCCTATTTCTTCCTATTGAAAATACACGCAAATTGATTCATGGTCGCCCGGGGTTGCCTGGGAACCAGGCTCTGGGTGGCATTAAGGCATTGACCTTTCCCATCCGGCGCTCGTGGTCTCGCCGACCGAGGGGGTAGGACGAGAACCGCCCGTCGCGGCACGCAGCACGAACGTTCTGCGATTCTGCGACAGAAAAATGCGCTTAAGTACTGGCGCGTCAAGCCAGATTTCCGTGAACGAGAGAGCGGGGTGGCCAAGACAGTGGCTGCGTCAATGAGGGGTTGCGCCTGCCGTAATCGCACATCTTGTGATCGCGGTCACCGACCGGCGCAGTTAACAAGTCATAAATGAATTTAAGGTTAAGGTGCGGGCGGTGGGGCCCCAATCCGGCGTTGCGGCGGCGCAGATTCCAGCTTCCGCGACCGGGGTTCCCCAAGTGCCTCCACTGACGGTGGGACAGGATGGCATGTACGGATGAAGCGCTGCGCGTAGAGCCGGCCGGGCCGCAGCCCGGCACGGCGGATCGCGGCGTCATGTCGCAGTTCCTCTGCCTTCTGCATGCGCTGGTCGCAACGCCCCGCCACCGCCTCCGGCTCGGCATCCTCGCCGTCGCCCTCGTGGTCGTGGTCTGCGCGGTCGCCTACGGGCAGATCAAACTGAATGCCTGGAACGGGTCGTTCCTGGATACTCTCGAGCATCGGACCTTCGACAACATCGGGGGCGAACTCGGCCGCTTCTTCGTGATCGTCGGCGGGCTCCTCATCCTGGTGGTCGGGCAGACCTGGCTGCAGGAGACGATCAAGGTGGTGCTGCGCGAATGGCTCACCCACGATCTCCTGGACAAATGGCTGGCGCCGAAGCGCCCCTATCTTCTGGCGCATGCCGGCGAGGTCGGGGCCAATCCGGATCAATACATGCAATCGGACGCCCGCCAGCTCGCCGAGCTGTCGGCGACGCTCGGCTTCGGACTGCTGCAGTCGTCCCTGTTGCTGGTGAGCTTCGCGGGCGTGCTGTGGATCCTCTCCGGCCAGGTCACGTTCACGTTCGACCACAGCACCTACTTCAACATCCCGGGCTACATGCTGTGGTGCGCGCTGGTCTACTCGGCGGCCGGCTCATGGCTGGCCTGGCTCGTCGGCCGCCCGCTCATCCGCCTGAATGCTGAGCGCTACGCCCGCGAGGCCGACCTGCGCTCCGCCCTCGTGCGCGTCCACGAGTCCGCCGAGGCGATCGCGTTCCATGGCGGCGAGTCGGATGAGCGCCGCACCCTCGACGGCAGCACGGCCCAGGTCATCGGCCTGGGACGTCAGCTCGCCAATGGCCTGGCGCGGCTGACCTGGATCACTTCGGGCTATGGCTGGCTCGCCCTCGCCGTGCCCGTGATCGCCGCCCTGCCCGGCTACATGTACGGCAACCTGTCGCTCGGTGGCCTCACGATGGTGGTCGGCGCCTTCAACCAGGTGCAGAGCGCGTTGCGCTGGTTCGTCGACAATTTCTCGCACATCGCCGATTGGCGCGCGACGCTGCTGCGCGTGGTGCGATTCCGCGATGGCCTCTTGAGCCTGGAGACGCCGGGCGCAGATGCGGAGCGGATCGCCGTCGGCCGTCATCCCGCCGACAAGCTCGCCTTCGCGAACCTCAGCCTCCAGCTGCAGGACGGCCGCGCCGCGCTGGACCGGCCGCTGGTCGAGGTCGACTGCGGCGAGCGCGTGCTCATCGCCGGCTGTCCGGAGGCGGGCAAGAACCAGCTCTTGCGCGCTTTGGCCGGCTTGTGGCCGGCCGGCACCGGCACGATTCTGCTACCGGCGCCGGATAGCGTGATGTTCATGCCGCCGCGCCCCTACCTGCCGTTCACCACCCTGCGGGCCGCCATCACCTACCCGGATCAGCCGGACGGCTTCGGCGACGACGCCGTCCATGCGGCGCTCGAACGGGTCGGCCTCACGCGCCTGGCCGGCAAGCTCGCCGAGAAGGAGCGCTGGGACAAGTCGCTGTCGGCCGACGAGCAGCAGCGTCTGGCGCTGGCGCGGCTGGTCCTGCATAGGCCGACCTGGGTCTTCTTCGAGGACACGACGCCATACATGACCGCCGAGCATTGCCGCATCGCGCGCTCCATCTTCGCCCACGAGCTGGCCGCGGCGACGGTGATCGGAATCGGCAGTAATCCGGCGCTGACCGGATTCTACGGCCGCACGATCCACCTGCGCCATCTGTCGGCGAACCCGCCGCACCCGCGCTTCGGGCACCCGCAGCGGCCACGCTATCCGGCCGCGGCCGGCGAGGTGGAGCTGAAGGTCGTCTGAATCGCTTGACAGCGGGCCACCCTCTCTTGCACTGACGGGCCTCAACCCGGAGTTCGAGGGAGAGGGGCAATGACCGAACGGCCGCGCAATCTCGACGATGCGGCGCTGCTCGAGCTCGTGCAGCGGCAGACCTTTCGCTACTTCTGGGACTTCGGCCATCCCGTCAGCGGACTCAGTCGCGACCGCAACAACGGCGGTCCGGACGAGGTGACTAGCGGCGGCACCGGGTTCGGCGTCATGGCCATCCTCGTCGCGATCAAGCGGGGCTGGATCAGCCGGAATGACGGGCTCGAACGGCTGATGACGATGCTCAAGTTCATCGCCAAGGCCGGCAGCTATCACGGCGTGTGCCCGCATTTCTGGAACGGCGCCACCGGGCAGACCCTCCCGTTCTCGCGCAAGGACGATGGCGGGGACCTCGTGGAGACGTCATTTCTCATCGCCGGCCTGCTGTGCGCGCGCCAGTTCTTCGACGGCAAGGACCAGCAGGAAGTCCGGCTGCGCTCGCGCGTCAACATGCTGTGGAACGAAACGGAATGGAACTGGCACACGCGCGACGGCGGCAACGTGCTGTACTGGCATTGGAGCCCGAACAACGGCTGGGCCATGAACCATGAGATCCGCGGCTGGAACGAGTGCCTGATCACCTATGTCATGGCGGCCGCCTCGCAGCGCTACCCGATCAAGCCCGACGTCTATCACCGCGGCTATTGCCAAGGGAACGATTTCCGCAACGGACGGACATATTACGACCTCGAGCTGCCGCTCGGGCCCGACTATGGCGGGCCGCTGTTCTTCACGCAGTATTCGTTCCTCTATCTCGATCCCCGCGGCCTCAAGGACCGCTATGCCGACTACTGGAACCAGAACGTCCAGCACACGCTCATCAACCGCGAGCACTGCGTGCGCAATCCGAAGGGCTTCAAGGGCTACGGCGCGGATTGCTGGGGCCTCACGGCGAGCGACAACTACGAAGGCTACAGCGCGCACGCACCCAACAATGATCTCGGCGTGATCACGCCGACCGCCGCGGTGTCCTCCTTCCCCTACGCGCCCGAGTACTGCATGCAGGCGCTGCGCCACTTCTATGACAAGCTGGGCGATCGCATCTGGGGCGAGTACGGCTTCAAGGACGCCTTCAGCGAGAGCAAAAACTGGGTCGCGGACTCCTATCTCGCCATCGATCAGGGCCCGATCATCATCATGATCGAGAACCACCGCACGGGACTCCTGTGGGACCTCTTCATGAGCTGCCCGGAAGTGCAGGAAGGCCTGAAGAAGCTGGGCTTCGAGAGCCCGCGCCTGCGGGCCGGGGTCTGAGATGGCGGAGCGCGAGCGGCCCTGGTGGCAGCCGGCCGTCGTCTACCAGATCTATCCGCGCTCGTTCCAGGACAGCAATGGCGACGGCGTCGGCGATCTCGCGGGGATCGCGCAACGTGCCGACTACCTGCAATGGCTCGGCGTTGATGCCGTCTGGATCTCGCCGTTCTATCCCTCGCCCATGGCCGATTTCGGCTATGACGTCTCCGACTACACCGGCGTCGATCCGATCTTCGGGACTATCGCGGATTTCGACCGCCTGGTGGCGGCGTTTCACGCTCGCAACATCAGGGTCATCCTCGACTTCGTCCCCAATCACAGCTCGGATCAGCATCCCTGGTTCCAGGAGTCGCGCGCGGCGCGCAACGCGCCCAAGCGCGACTGGTACATCTGGCGTGATCCGGGCCCGAACGGCGGGCCGCCCAACAACTGGATGAGCCTTGCCACGGGCCGTAACGCCTGGGAATTCGATCCGGCGAGTGGCCAGTACTACTATCACGCCTTCCTCACCGAGCAGCCCGACGTCAACTGGCGCAACCCCGCCGTGCGCACCGCGATGTACGACGCGCTGCGCTTCTGGCTCGCCCGCGGCGTCGATGGGTTTCGCGTCGATGTCCTCTGGCACCTGTCGAAAGACCCGGAGTTCCGCGACAATCCCATCAACCCCAACTACAATCCCGCCGACGATCCGCCCTACCGCCGCTTCATCCAGCAGTACAATGCCGATGCGCCGGGCATCATGGACATCGTGGTTGAGATGCGGCGGGTGCTCGAGGAATATCCGGGTGACCGGCCGCTCATCGGCGAGCTTTACCTGCCGCTGGCGCGCCTGATGGAGTACTACGGCCCCAATTTGAATGCGGCCCACATGCCGTTCAACTTCTCGATGTTGTGGGCGTCCTGGAAGCGTGACAAGTGGAAGGCCGAGGCGATCTCCCGGCTGATCTCCGACTATGAGGCGGCGCTCCCGCCCGGGGCCTGGCCGAACTGGGTGCTGGGCAACCATGATCAGCCGCGCGTGGCGACCCGCCTTGGCCCGGCGCAGGCGCGGGCCGCGATGGTGCTGCTGCTGACTCTGCGCGGCACGCCCACGCTCTACTACGCCGACGAACTCGGCCATGAAAGCGTGCCGATCCCGCCCGACCGCGTGCGCGATCCCTTCGGCATCAACATGCCCGGCGGCACCCAAGGCCGCGATCCCGTGCGCACGCCCATGCCGTGGGACGGCTCCGCCAATGCCGGCTTCAGCGCGGGCGAGCCCTGGCTGCCGCTCGCCGGCAACGCCGCCGCGATCTCCGTCGAGGCGCAGAAGCGCGATCCCGACTCGATGCTCTCGCTGACGCGATCGCTGCTCGCGCTGCGGCGGCGGGAGCCCGCTCTCTCGGTCGGCGACTGGAAACTGCTGCCGATCGAAGGGGAGGCCCTCGCCTACACGCGCACCTGGCGGGGCCGCAGCTTCATCGTCGTCCTTGATCTGGAGTCGCGCCCCAAGACCGTTCGATTGGGTGCCGGCATTGCCGGGCGGATCGAACTATCGACTCACGCCGGACGCGCCGGCGCGCTCGTCACCGACACCATCGACCTGCGCGCCGACGAGGCATCCGTGATCGCGTCCACCGGACGGCTTCCGGGATAGCAGGATTCCGCCGCCGTCGCGAAGATCCGAGACAGGAAAGGATCGGCTTCATAGGCTACTGGCGCGGCCTTTTTTCCCCGGCCCGCTCCCAGGCAGCGAGCCTTACATCGGTGTTTTCCGAAGTAAGGTTCGAGCAACGGCTATTGTTGCTGAAATGCAGCCGGCCTATCAGTCCCCCTGCCGGAAGCCATTGTGTTCGTGGTCGTGTCCATGCTGGTGTTCGACTTGGTCGCCCGCTTGGGCGATCAGGCGAAGACGCTCGGCGCCAGTTCTTATGAGGAAGCCCGAGCCATGCCCATTCTCGGAGGAAACTCATGACCAAGGTCCTGCACCAGCCCCTGGGCGGCAACAAGATGCCGCGCTTCGGCGGCCCGGCGACGATGATGCGCCTGCCACTGTTGCCCTCCGCCGCAGGTCTCGACGCCTGTTTCGTCGGCGTGCCGCTGGACATCGGCACCTCCAATCGCGCCGGCGCCCGCTTCGGCCCGCGCCAGATCCGTGCCGAGAGCTGCCTCGTCCGTCCCTACAACATGGCGACCCGCGCCGCTCCGTTCGACAGCCTGTCGATCGCCGACATCGGCGACGTCGCCATCAACACCTTCGACCTCAAGAAAAGCATCGGGATCATCGAATCGGCGTTCGACGAGATCCTGTCGCACAACGTGAAGCCGCTCACCCTGGGCGGCGATCACACCATCGACATTCCGATCCTGCGCGCGCTCAAGAAGAAATACGGCCCGGTCGGCCTGGTGCATGTCGACGCCCATGCCGACGTGAACGAGACCATGTTCGGCGAGAAGTTCGCCCACGGCACGCCGTTCCGCGTCGCCGTGGAGGAGGGCCTGCTCGACGGCAAGCGCTGCGTGCAGATCGGGCTGCGCGCCACCGGCTACGCGGCCGACGATTTTGACTGGCCGCGCCGCCAGGGCTTCCGGGTCGTGCAGGCCGAGGAGTGCTGGCACAAGTCGCTGACCCCGCTGATGGCCGAAGTGCGCGAGCAGGTGAAGGGCGGGCCGGTCTATCTCAGCTTCGACATCGACGGCCTCGATCCCTCCTATGCGCCGGGCACGGGCACGCCGGAGATCGGCGGCCTGACCACGCCACAGGCGCTCGAGATCATCCGCGGCTGCCGTGGTCTCGACCTGGTCGGCGGCGATCTCGTCGAAGTCGCGCCGCCCTACGATACCACCGGCAACACCGCGCTCACCGGCGCCAACCTCCTGTTCGAGATGCTCTGCGTGCTGCCGGGCGTCATTTACCGCAACTGAGGCCTGATTCGAGAGGGGAGCCAGTCATGGCGACGTGCGGCGAGGTGCTGGTCGAACTGCTCGGCCTGTACGGCATCGATACGGTCTTCGGCATCCCCGGCGTCCATACCGTCGAGCTCTACCGTGGCCTGCCGAATTCGAAGCTTCGGCACATCACGCCGCGGCACGAGCAGGGCGCCGGCTTCATGGCCGATGGCTATGCGCGGGCCGGGGGCCGTCCCGCCGCCTGCTTCATTATCACCGGACCGGGCCTGACCAACATCGCCACGGCGCTCGGCCAAGCCTATGCCGACTCCGTCCCCATTCTCGTGCTCTCCAGCGTGAACAACACGCGCGATCTCGCTTTGGGCGAGGGAAGGCTGCACGAGTTGCCGTCGCAACGCGGCCTGATGGAGGGGCTCACCGCCTTCAGCCACACGCTGCTGTGGCCGGACGAGCTGCCGCATGTGCTGGCGCGCGCCTTCGCCGTATTCGACAGCGGCCGGCCGCGGCCCGTGCATATCGAGCTGCCGCTCGACGTCATCACGGCCGAGGCCGATCATGTCCGGCGAGCGGTCGTCCCCACCAGCAGCCGCCCCGCCCCGGACCCCGCGAAGGTCGTCGAGGCCGCGCAGCTCCTGCGCCAAGCCAAGCGTCCGCTGGTGGTCCTCGGCGGCGGCGCCCAGCATGCGGGCGCTTCGGCCCGCGCCGTCATCGAGAAGATCGGTGCGCTCGCCGTCACCACCATCAACGGCAAGGGCATCCTGCCGCCCGACCATCCGCTCTCGCTCGGCAGCACGCTGCCGCAACCCCCAGTGCTGGAGGAGCTGACCCATGCCGATGTCGTGCTGGCTGTGGGCACCGAGCTCGGCGAGACCGATACGCTGCTGTTCGACAGCAGGCTGCGGCTGCGCGGCAAGGTAATCCGCGTCGACATCGATCCGGAGCAGCTGACCCGCAACGTGCTGGCCGAAGTCGCCATCCTCAGCGATTCCGATCTTGCTCTGCGCGCCATGGATAGCGAGCTGCAGAATCACAGGGCGGATATCGGCGGGGCGACGGCCCGGGCGCAGAAGCTGCGCGCGCAGCTGCAGGGCCTGCTCACGGAGCCGCAGCGCGCCCATCAGCGCTTCATGACGGCGGTGCAGGAGGCGCTGCCGGGCGTGATCGTGGCCGGCGACTCGACCCAGCCGGTCTACAGCGCCAATCTGTTCTACCAGCCGGAGCAACCGCGCTCGTTCTTCAATTCCAGCACCGGCTACGGCACGCTCGGCTATGCCCTGCCGGCGGCGCTCGGCGCCAAGCTGGCCCAGCGCGAGCGGCCGGTGGTCGCGCTGATCGGCGACGGCGGCCTGCAGTTCACCATCGGGGAGTTGGCCACCGCGGTCGAGCTGGAACTCTCCGTGCCCATTCTCGTCTGGAACAACCGCGGCTATGGCGAGATCAAGAAATACATGGTCGAGCGTGGCATCCCGCAGATCGGGGTCGACATCTACACGCCGGATTTCCTCACCATCGCGCGCGGCTTCGGCTGCCGCGCGGTCAGGGCCGAAAGTCTCGCGCATCTGCAGGAGCAGTTGCGGCTGGCGCATCGGACTTCGGGGCCGACCCTGATCGAGATCGACGAAACGGCGGCCCTGCGCTGGTAGCGCGGACGATCGCCGCGCTCGATCCCTCGACTATGGCGCGACCGTGAAGGTCGCGTACATTCCCGCCTTGAAGTGGCCGGCCTCGTTGCAGAACAGCAGGTACTTACCGGCCTTTAGCGTGAGCGTGGTGCTGCGCGACTTGCCGGGATGCACGTCGCCCAGCTCCTTCATGCCCTTCAGCTTGTCTTCATCGACGCGTACGCCGTCGGCGTCCATCGGCAGCGATTCCGGGCCATCCTCGGTCTTGACGAGCAGCAACTCGTGATCTTCGTCGGTCGAAATGTTCTTGACCTTGAACGTGACCTTGCCCGGCTTGACCTGTTCCGTGCTGAGGGTGACGCCCTGCGATCCGTCGGGCTTGTTCCATAGTTCCGCGTTCACGACGGCGGGGCTGGCGGCAAGGGCGGGAAATGCGAACGCGCAGAGCAGCGACGCGGCGAGCAGGGTCCGGAAGTGCGATGGTTTCGACATGGAAGACATTCCTTTTGTAGCTGGTGCGGGGCGTCCGCGATCTGCAGGACGCGCCAAAATCCCGCATCGATGCCCAACCATCGGATGCCCAGGGATCGCCGACGTTGATTTAGCGCAACGACGCTTGCGACAATGCGTCACACCCTGCAGCGGCGTTCGACTATCCCGCCGTGACCGTTCGTCGGGTCGGCACCGCCGCCGCGTGGGGCGAGAATATTGCGAGCACGCGACCTCAGCGTTGCCGCGGGTCGCCCGCCCGTTCGGTCAACTGCCGGCGGCGATACCGGCCTGAACCTGCGCGATTGCGCTATTGACCAGCTCCAAGGCCTTCACGCGATGCCCACCCTTGTTGTGCTCGGCGACCTTCAGCTCGGTCTGCGCCGTCAGCAGCGCGTTCAGCGCCGCTTCCATGTGCGGCTGGGCGGCGTAGGCCAAGCCGGCCGCGAAGGCGCCGCCGGCGACGGCGAAGATTACGATGGCTTTCACGAACCGATCGCGGGTGCTCGGCCTTGTCGACATGGAGGTTCTCCCCTGTTTGGATTCCTGCGAGAACTCTGGATTCCTGCGAGCGCCAATAACCGCCAGGGGGGTCCGCCGTGTAAAGGCGGCATGTAGCCGCACTACGCGCGCTTCGGCGTCATGTCCGCGATCAGCTTGTCGGCGATCTCGGCGATCGAGCGCGCCGGGCCCTTCTCGCCGAAGAGCTGGCCGGAGGCGAAGGCGCCCTCCATCAGCAGCAGGAGTCCATCGCCGAGGACGTCCGGTTCGGCCGCTCCCATCGCGGCGGCCATCTCCACGAGGCGGCGGCGCAGCTCGCGCTTGTTGGCCTCGGCGACCAGCCGGGCGGGATGGCCGGCCTCCGGATATTCGATGGCCGCGTTGGTGAGTCCGCAGCCGCGATAGCCGGTCTTCGTCGCCCGCCGCGCGAGACCCTCCAGGTAGCTGCGCAACTGGGCCCGGGGGTCGCCGGGATGGGCGGCCACGGCGGCATCGAAGCGCTTCCAGAATCCGGCGTCGAAGTCGCGCAGATAGGCGGCGGCCAGTTCGTCCTTGGAGGAGAAGCCGCGATAGAGACTGGGCTTGGTCACGCCGGCGCTGGTGACGATCTCGTCGACGCCGACCGCCCGGATGCCCTGCCGGTAGAACAGCTGTCGCGCAGTCTGCCGGATGCGGTCGGTGGCGCGCGGACGATCCGTCGCGGGCTGCCGGGTCTTGGGCGATTTCGGTGTCATCTCACAGGCGCTCTTGACTCTGATACGTACCGGTACGTATATACCGCACTCTCCGGACGTACCGGTCAGTAACATGCATATAGCATCGAAGCGGCCGTTTGGCCAGAACTATGCGTTCGTCGTGGTCGCCGTCGTGTTCGTGGCGCTGCTGGCGGCGGCCGGATTGCGCTCCACGCCGGGCGTGCTGATCCTGCCGCTCGAGCAGGCCTTCGGCTGGAGCCGCGAGGTCATCTCCCTCTCGGCGGGAATCGGCATCTTCCTCTACGGCATGGTCGGGCCCTTCGCCGCCGCGCTGATGCAGAGCTTCGGCATCAAGCGCACGCTGGTGACGGCGCTGCTGCTGATGGCCGCATCGACCGCCGCCAGCAGCCTCATGAGCCAGCCCTGGCAACTCATGCTGACCTGGGGCGTGTTGTCCGGCCTCGGCTCGGGCTGCGTCGCCATCGTGCTCGGCGCCACCATCGTGAACCGCTGGTTCGTGACCAACCGCGGCTTCGTGATGGGCCTGCTGACGGCGAGCACGGCCACGGGCACGCTGCTGCTGTTGCCGGCGCTCGCGGCCATCGCCGAGGCCGGCGGCTGGCGGCCGGTGGTGCTGACGGTGGCGGCCGTAATGGCCGGCATCGTGCCGTTCGTGCTCGTTCTCCTGCCGGAACGGCCGGCCGACATCGGGCTCGTGCCCTATGGTGCCAACGGCGATGCGACCGCGCCGGTGAGCCAGCCGGCACGGGCACCCCTGGCGGCGGCGCTCGGCGGCCTGGCGCGCGCCGTGCGCCATCGCGACTTCTGGCTGCTGTTCGCGACCTTCTTCATCTGCGGCTTCACCACCAACGGCCTGGTCGGCACCCACCTGATCGCGCTCTGCGGCGACAACGGCATCCCCGAAGTGCGCGCCGCCAGCCTGCTGGCGGTGATGGGGATCTTCGATCTCGTGGGCACCACCGGCTCCGGCTGGCTCACCGACCGCTACGATCCGCGCAAGCTGCTGTTCATGTATTACGGCCTGCGCGGCCTCTCGCTCGTTTACCTGCCGTTCTCGGACTTCTCGCTCTACGGGCTCTCCATCTTCGCCGTGTTCTACGGCCTCGACTGGATCGCGACCGTGCCGCCGACCCTGCGGCTCGCCACCGAGGCCTTCGGCGAGCGCGACGCGCCCGTCATCTTCGGCTGGATCGCCGCCGGCCACCAGATGGGCGCCGCCAGCGCCGCCTTCTTCGCGGGCTACATGCGGGCGGCGCAGGGCGACTATCTGCAGGCCTTCGTGATCGCGGGCTCGACGGGCGTGGTCGCGGCCGTGCTGGCGCTGATGATCGGCGGGGCGAGGCCGAGTCCGGCGCCGACCTGATTCAGGACAACAGCCACAGCAAGATCGACTTTGACCCCGAAAGTGCAACGCCAGATCATCTCGACTCACCCCACAGCTCGTTGTAGTTCGCGAACTTCTTGAGCGTCAGGTCGAAGCGCGTCGGCTCGATCAGCGGGAGAATCCGCTTCAGCAGCGCATTGGGAATCGCCGAGGTGTGGCGGACGTAGAGATCGATCGGGTCGAGGAGGTGGCGCAGGTGCAGCTTCGGGTCGTAGTTCAGGGGGCTGCTGCGCAGCCACTTGTAGCCTTTCGCCATGGCCCAGGAGATCATGTCGCGGACGGCGTAGTGATAGAGGTGCAGCTTCAGCGCGACCGAATAGTCGAGGCCGATATATTCGGCGAAGATGGCGTCGCCCTCGATCATGCAGAGGCTGAAGGCGACGATCCGCGCCTCCTGCCGCCAGACGAAGAAGCGCACGATCTCCGGCATCAGCCGGCCGAGGCCGCAAAAGAACTCCCGCGTCAGCTTCTCGAACCGCAGCTTCGAGCGCTCGTAGACCTGCAGGTAGAGCGGATAGACGTCGTCGATGATGGGCGCCACGTCGGCGACGATGCTCATCTCGATCGGCGGCGCCTCGGCCGCGGCCAGGAACTTCTTGCGCAGCTTCCGGCGGGTGGCGCTGTTGAGCGCCCGGTTCATGTAGTCCGCGAAGCTCGGATAGTCGATGTTGAGGCGAGTCATCGGCAGGCTCGGCACCCGACTGAAGCCCTGTTGCAGGAAGCACCGCAGCGGTGCGCGATACTTGGCCGGGAATTCCTTCAGCACGATCATTTGCGCTCCGAGATCGCGCGCGTGCGCCAGGATGGCGCAGGCAAGGAGGCGGGCATTCTCGGCGCGCGACAGTTCGTCGCCGTCGAGATGTCCTTCGCCGGCCGTGCAACCGACCATCAGCGTGCGCAGCTTCAGGAAGCGCGGCCAGCAGCGCCGGATCGCGGCGATCAGCGCGCCCGTCCTTTGGCTGCGGCCGGCGAGGAGGTCCTGGTCGAGGATGAAGAACGGCTGGACCGCGCGCACCTCGCCGAGC
>Ga0326726_10003631_pt1 | contig 14144 bp, 11 predicted proteins | sample MHFenrmetagenome_2_FD_207603 | JGI IMG/M metagenome (GOLD analysis project Ga0326726, IMG submission 207603) | Lab enriched peat soil microbial communities from Michigan Hollow, Ithaca, NY, United States - MHF15MN | ecosystem: Environmental > Terrestrial > Soil > Wetlands > Peat | place: USA... | reverse complement strand
GGCGAGCGTTCCAGGAACGAAAGTCTGGTACAGCTCCTTGGCGTACTCGAGCGCCTGCAGCGTCTGCGGGCTGTCGACCACCACGTTGTTCTTCTCGTCGACCAGCCTGCCGCCGAAGGACCACAGCAGCCAGTGCGTCCAGGTGTTGCCGTCGCCAGTCGCGTTGCCGAGCGCGAAGCCCAGGGGGTGGTTCTTCGCCTTGAGCGCCTTGGCGAGCTTCAGGAAGCCTGCCGTGTCCTTCGGGAAGGAATCGAATCCGGCTTCCTTCATCTGGCTGATGCGGTAGACGAAGGTGTTGCCGGCCGCGCCGAGCGGGAGGCCGATCCAGCGCTTGCCGCCGGGCTGCAGATACTGCCGGCACACGTCGTACCAGCCGCCGTACTTCTTGCCGAGATACTCGGCGAGGTCGGTGACGTCGAGCAGCTTCTCGGGATAGAGATTCGCGTCGTCGAAGGTTGAGAGGATGATGTCCGGCCCCGAGCCGACGTTCGCCGCCACCGCGGCCTTGGGACGCACGTCCTCCCAGCTCTCGTTGTCGACCCGCACCTCGACCCCGGTCTTCTTGGTGAACGCGGCGACGTTCTTCATGTACTGGTCCTCGTCGCCCGCGACGAAGCGCTTCCAGCGCAGCACGCGCAGCTTCGCGCCCTTCTCGGGCTTCCAGGCGGTCTGGGCCGTAGCGACGAGCGGCACTCCCGCCGCCGCGCCGCCCGCCAGGCCCGCCGAGACTTTCAGGAAATCCCTGCGATTCATGTTGCTCATGGTCTCCTCCTTTGGTGGATGCGTATTAGGCGAGCCGGTTGCCGCTCGCCGGATCGAAGAGAAAAGTCAGCCGGGGCTTGAGGCGCACCGCCTCGCCCGGATGGAAAGCATGCCGCTCGCGCACCACCGCGGTGACGTCCACGCTGCCCACCTTGCAGAAGATCTGGGTGTCGGCGCCCGTCGGCTCCACCACCACCACCTCGGCGGCGAGGCCGTCGTCGGCGATGTCCAGGTGCTCGGGGCGCACGCCGACCAGTACGTCGCGGCCGTTGCGTCTTTCCGGCAAGAAGTTCATCGCCGGGGAGCCGATGAAGCCTGCGACGAAGAGATTCGCCGGGTTGTCGTAGAGCTCGAGCGGCGAGCCGATCTGCTCGACGCGGCCGGCGTTCATCACCACGATGCGGTCAGCCATGGTCATTGCCTCGATCTGGTCGTGGGTGACGTAGACCGAAGTGGTCTTCAGCCGCAGGTGCAGCGCCTTGATCTCGGTGCGCATCGCGACCCGCAGTTTCGCGTCGAGGTTGGAGAGCGGCTCGTCGAAGAGGAACACCTGGGGCTTTCTCACGATGGCGCGGCCCATCGCGACGCGCTGGCGCTGGCCGCCCGAGAGCTGGCGGGGATAGCGCTTCAGGTATTCCTGCAGGCCGAGGATCATCGCCGCCTCCTCGACACGCACGCGCGTCTCCTCCTTCGATTCTCCGGCGAGCTTCAGGCTGAAGGCCATGTTGTCGTACACGCTCATGTGAGGGTAGAGCGCGTAGTTCTGGAACACCATGGCGATGTCGCGCTCCTTGGGCGCGACGCCGTTGACGACGCGCGAGCCGATCGAGATCGTGCCGGCCGAGATCTCCTCCAGGCCCGCGATCATGCGCAAGAGCGTCGACTTGCCGCAGCCCGAGGGACCCACCAGCACGCAGAACTCACCGTCCTCGACCGCGACGTCCACCCCGTGCAGGACCTCGGTCGAACCGAAGCTCTTGCGCACGCCGGAGAGGGTGACCGATGCCATGGGGAAGGATTTCAGGGAGCGAAGGCAGGTTAGCCGCGCCCGCAGGGCCGGTCAAGTTGTGGCCGATGACTTTGGCGTAGACTTCACAACCCGAGTCGGTGGGACAGGCTTCGAGCGAAAGGCGGCACTCCTATGCGTTCATCAGCTGTTGGACTGCTTCTTCTGGGAATCATGGCGCCTGCCGTGGCCGAGGAAGCCACTTTTTCGATCCGCCAACTTACGCCGGAGACGGCGCTCACGCTGGCGCAAGCGGCGATGGAGAGCTGCCGCAAACAGGGGTTCCAGGTCGCGGTCGCGGTGGCCGACCGGAGCGGGGTCGTGCAGGTGCTGTTGCGCGACCGGTTTGCCGGCCCGCACACCGTCGATACGGCGACGAGCAAGGCCTGGACTGCGGTGTCCTTTCGTACCAGCACCCTTGAGCTCATGGAGAACACGGCGCCGAACAAGCCGGCGAGCGGCGTTCGCAACCTTCCCCGTGTCGCGGCGATCGGGGGCGGTGTGCTGATCGAAGCGCGGGGCTCGATTCTCGGCGCAGTCGGCGTGTCGGGGGCACCGAACGGGGCGAACGACGACGTGTGCGCCAAGGCCGGAATCAAGGCGATCGCCGACCGCCTGGAGTTTTGAGCGCGTAAGCACCCGAGGCGAGGCTGCACCGGGCAACGCAAGGATGAAGAAGATACTGATCACCGGTGCAGCGGGCGACGTGGGCGGCCACCTGCGCCGCGAGCTCGCCGGGCGCTACGCCCTGCGGCTCTCCGATATCCGGCCGATCGCGGACCTCGCCCCGGGCGAGGAGTTCGTCAGCGGCGACTGCGCCATCCTGCGCGACATGCTGCGCGTGACTCAGGGCGTGGATGCGGTCGTGCACCTGGGCGGGTTCTCCGTCGAGGGACCGTGGGAGGTCATCCTGCGCGCCAACATCGTCGGCGCGTATCAGGTGTTCGAGGCGGCGCGCCGGAACGGCGTGCGCCGCCTGGTGCTCGCGTCGAGCAACCACGCGGTGGGTTTCTACGACCGCGACGAGACCATTGACCACCGCGTCTATCCCAGGCCCGACAGCCGCTACGGCGTGTCGAAGGTGTTCGGCGAGGCGCTCGGCAGTCTCTACGCCTACAAGTACGGCATGGAAGTGGTGTGCGTGCGCATCGGCAACGTCAACCCCAAGCCCATGGACAAGCGGCGGCTCTCGATCTGGCTGTCGCCGCGCGACCTGGCGCAGCTCGTCTCGATCGCGATCGATCGGCCGGGAATCCGCTTCGAGATCGTCTACGGCGTCTCGGCAAACCGCCGCAGCTGGTACGACAACGCCAACGCCGAGGGGCTCGGCTACAGACCGCAGGACGACAGCGAGCCTTGGGCGGAGGAAGTGCTCAAGAACGACAAGCCCGGAGCCGATCCGCGCACCGAGAAATTCCAGGGCGGCACCTTCGTTATCGCCGAGGACGGCGGCGACCCGACTCGCGCGAAAGTGCTGGCGCAGGGGCCGGCGAAGAGGAAGAAATGAGCTTGGCGGAGCGATTCAAAGTCGACCGCGCGAGCTTCCCCGGCCCGGTGCTGGTGACCGGAGCGGGCGGCTGCATCGGCAGCTGGGTGCTCGCCCTCCTCGCGCGCGCCGGCGTGCCCGCGAGCGCCTTCGATCTGTCGGAGGACAAGCGCAGGCCGCGCCTCCTGATGGCGGAGAAGGATCTCGCGAAAATCGCCTGGCGCACGGGCGACATCTCCGACGGCAACGCCGTCATGCGCGTTCTCGAGGAGGTGCGCCCTTGCGCGATCATCCATCTCGCCGCCCTTCAGGTTCCCTTCTGCAAGGCGGATCCGATCGCCGGCGCGAAAGTCAACGTGGTCGGCACGGTGAACGTGTTCGAGGCCGCGCGCCGCCTCGGCATCGAGCGGCTCGCCTACGCGAGCTCGATCGCCGCCTACGGCGCGATGGACGAGGGCCACGGCGCGATGCACACGCTCTACGGCGCGTACAAGCGCTGCGACGAGCAGATCGCGCTCGTTTACTCGGAGGACTGGGGCGTGCACAGCGTGGGCATCCGGCCCGGCGTCGTCTACGGCGTGGGCCGCGACCAGGGGCTTACTTCAAAGACGACCTTTGCAATTCTGGCCGCAGCCGCGGGCAAGCCCTACGAGGTGCCGTTCTCGGGCGGGGTATCCTGGCTCTACGCGGGGGAGGTCGCAAGCGCCTTCATCCGCGCGGTGTCGCGCGAGCGCTCAGGCAGCCCGGTGTTCGACATGAACGGCGTCTACGCTCCGGTCGAGGAGGGTTTGAAGATTCTCAGGCAGATCGCGCCGTCGGCGACGGTGAGCTCAAGCGGGCAGCCCCTCGCCTTTCCCATGCACCTGCCCGACGAGCCGCTTCGCGCCTATCTCGGCGACTACGGCGGTGCGACCCTCGCCGAAGGCATACGCGAGACTTACGACGCGTTCCGCTCGCTCATCGCACGCGGCATGCTAAGCGCGCCCGAATCGGTATGATGAAGACCTGAAAGGGAGGACTCCCATGCGCCTGATCGCAAGCATCGCCATCGCCTTGTTCGCCGTGCTCGTAACAGCGGCGGTCCAAGCCAAGGAATTCCGATCGGCCGACGTGCATCCGCTCGATTACCCGACGGTGCTCGCGGTCGGCCAGATGGGCAAGCTGATCGCCGAGCGCACCCAAGGTCGGCACAGCATCAAGGTGTACGGCAACAGCGCGCTCGGCAGCGAGAAGGACACCATCGAGCAGGTGCGCATCGGCGCCCTGGACATGATCCGCATCAACGTGGCGCCGATGAACAACGTCGTCCCCGAGACCATGGTGCCGACCATGCCCTTCGTGTTCCGCTCAACCGCGCACATGAGGAAGGTCCTCGACGGCCCGATCGGCGACGAGATCCTCAAGGCCTGCGAGAAGCAGGGACTGGTGGGCCTCGCTTTCTACGACAGCGGCTCGCGCTCCTTCTACACGGTGAAGAAGCCGATCAAGGGGCTCGCCGACATGAAGGGCATGAAGATCCGCGTGCAGCAGTCCGACCTGTGGGTGGCGATGATGCAGGCCCTGGGCGCGAACGCGACGCCCATGCCCTACGGCGAGGTGTATACGGCGCTGAAGACTGGCCTCGTCGACGGCGCCGAGAACAACTGGCCCTCGTACGAGTCCTCGCGCCACTTCGAGGTGGCGAAGTTCTACGCCATCACCGAGCACTCGCTCGCCCCGGAGATCCTGCTGTTCTCGAAGAAGATCTGGGACACGCTCTCCGCCGACGACCAGAAGATCATCCGCCAGGCGGCGAAAGAATCCGTGCCCTACATGAGGAAGCTCTGGGACGAGCGCGAGCAGAAATCGCGCAAGATCGTCGAAGGCGCCGGCTCGCAGATCGTCACCGTGGAGAAGAAGCCCTTCCAGGACGCGATGAAGCCGGTGTACGACAAGTTCATCATCGATCCGCACCTCAAGGACATGATCCGGCGCATCCAGGCTGTGCAATGACCACGGGAGCACCGCGACCGCGGTCATCCCGAGGAGCATAGCGACGAGGGATCTCTACCGGCACGCAGGAGATTCCTCGCTGCGCTCGGAATGACAATCTCCCGCTTCACCGCGCCGCTCGCGCGCGGCTGCATGTACTTCGCGGTGGCGGGCCTCGCCGGGATCGTCGGCGTGGTCGCGGTCCAGGTGTTCGGGCGCTACGTGTTGAACGACACGCCGGTATGGGCGGAGAGCACGGCGCTCGTCCTCATCCTGTACGTCACGCTGCTCGGCGCGGCGGTGGGCGTGCGCGACGCCGGCCACATCGGCATGGAGTCGCTGCTGATTCTCGTCCCCGAGCGCGTGCGCAACCGGCTCGAGATCCTCATCTACGTCCTGGTCGGGACTTTCGGCGCGATCATGGCCTGGAACGGGGCGATACTCGCGGCTTCGGTTGCGCCCTACAAGATTCCCACGCTCGGCATCTCGGAAGCTTTCAACCAGGCGCCGCTGGTGATCTCGGGCGCGCTGATCGTGCTCTTCTCGATCGAGCACGTCGTCGCGCTGTTTCGCGGCGAGGAAGTGGTGCCCGGGTGGCACTGACGATCCTGTGCGTCAGCTTTGCCGTGCTGCTCCTGCTCGGCGTGCCGGTCGCGTTCGCGATCGGGCTCTCAGCGGTGTGCACCATCCTCTGGGAAGGGTTGCCGCTCGCCGTGGTGTTTCAGCGCATGACCTCCGGGATGAACATTTTCTCCTTCCTCGCGATCCCCTTCTTCATCTTCGCAGGGGAGCTGATGCTCCACGGCGGCATCGCCGACCGCATCGTCGCTTTCGCCAAGAACCTCGTGGGCCACATCCGCGGCGGCCTCGGAATGTCGAACGTCGTCGCCTGCACGCTGTTCGGCGGCGTGTCGGGATCGGCGGTCGCCGACGTCTCGGCGATGGGCGCGGTGATGATCCCGATGATGAAAAGGGAGGGCTATCACGCCGACTACGCGGTAAATGTCACCACGCACGCGGCGCTGGTCGGCGTGCTGATGCCGACCAGCCACAACATGATCATCTATTCGCTCGCCGCGGGCGGCAAGGTGTCGATCGCCGCGCTGATCCTCGCGGGCCTCGTACCTGCGGTGATCCTCACGGTCTCCAATCTCGCGGCCGCGTATCTGGTCGCGATCAGGCGCGGCTACCCGGCCGGAGCTTTTCCGGGCTGGGACTCGGTGTGGCGCTCGCTCGCCGCCGCGCTGCCCGGGCTCGCCGTAGTGGCCATCATCATCGTCGGCATACTCTCGGGCGTTTTCACCGCGACCGAGTCGGCGGCGGTCGCGGTGATCTACGCCCTCGCGTTGACCGTCTTCCTCTATCGCAGCATGAGTTGGGACGGCTTTCTGACGGCCGCGGCCAAGGCGGTGAAGACCACGGGGGTGGTCCTGCTGCTGATCGGCGTGTCCAGCACCTTCGGCTATCTCATCGCGCTGTACGAGGTCGCCGAGATCACCGGCCGCGCGCTCGCCGGCGTCTCGACGGAACCCTGGGTGATCTTTCTCCTGGTCAACCTGATCCTGTTCTTCCTGGGGACCTTTCTCGACATGGCGCCGACCATCCTCATCTGCACGCCGATCTTCCTGCCGATCTGCGCACAGTACGGCATGAGCCCGGTGCAGTTCGGCATGCTGATGCTCGTCAACTGCGCGCTCGGCCTCAACACCCCGCCGGTGGGAACCACCCAGTTTGTCGGTTGTGCCATCGGCGGCGTGTCGATCGGCCACGTGATGCGCACCATCTGGCCGTTCTACGGCGCCCTCGTCGCGACGCTGATGCTGGTAACCTATGTGCCCGCATTCTCGCTGGCGCTTCCCAACCTGTTCCTGAGGTGACATGGCGGAAACCGCACTGATCGTCGGCGCCGGGAGCGGCCTCTCGGCTTCGCTCGCGCGACTGTTCGCGGGAGAAGGCATGCGCGTCGCGCTCGCCGCGCGCAACACCGGCAAACTCGCTTCCTTGGCGAAGGAGACTGCGGCGCTGCCGATCGCCTGCGAGGCCACGTCGCTCGAGCAGGTGGAGGCGATGTTCGCGGCGGCCGAGGCGAAATGGGGCGTACCCGACCTCGTCGTCTACAACGCCGGCTACCGCGTGCGCGGGCCGCTCGTCTCGCTCGACGCGAAGGAAGTCGAGCGAACCATCATGGTCTCGGCCTTCGGCGGATTTCTCGTGGGGCAGGCGGCGGCGAGGCGCATGCTCGGCCGCGGCTCGGGCGCGATCTTCTTCACCGGCGCCTCGGCGAGCGTCAAGGGCTACGCCGAGTCGGCGCCCTTCGCCATGGGCAAGTTCGCGCTGAGAGGCCTCGCGCAGAGCATGGCGCGCGAGCTGGCGCCCAAGGGCATCCACGTCGCGCACTTCGTCATCGACGGTGGCATCGCCCAAGGGCCAGGCGACGCCCGCGCGAAGGAGCGCGGCGTGGACGGCATGCTGCTGCCCGACGAGATCGCCAGGAACTACCTGCACGTCTATCGCCAGCACCGCAGCGCCTGGACCTGGGAAGTGGAGCTGCGGCCCTGGGTCGAGCGCTTCTGAAGGTTCCTAGGGCCGCGCGAGCACGAGGGTGCAGTTGCGGACTCCGAGCGCACCCTTGAGGACGAAGCGCTCGCCGTCGAACCGGCCCTCGAAGAAAACCGGGTGGGGCTTGCCGAGGTAGCGCTTTGAGGATCCGACGCCGGTTCCCAACAGCACCAGACTGCCGTCCTCGGCAGGCTTGCCGCGCGCCTGGTTGAAACCCGGCTGCCCGGGCGTTCCGCCCCCGACGATGAACTCGCCGTCCCTGACGCTCAGCTTCCAGCTCGTCACCTGGGATGGAAACTCCTCGAATGCGTCACACGAGCGCGTCACGGTCCAGGCGCCGTCGTAGCGCGACGCTGCGGCCGGCTGCGCCGCCGGCGCCTTCGGCGCGGAGCCCCACAGCAGGCTCGGGAGAAACGTCGTCCGCGGCGCGGGCTCCTGCGCGGGTGTCGCGGGTTTCGGCTGCGGCTCGGGCTCCTTGCGCGCGAGGGCGACAGGGGCGACCTCGGTCGGCCGGGGCGTTTCCGCAGTGGGACGAGCCGGGGCGGGCGCTGCCGCCGTGGCTCGCGCCTGCGATCTGGCTTTCGCCTCGGCTTCGGCCTGCGCTCTGCGTTTCGCTTCCGCGGCCGCTGCCTCGGCCTGTGCCTCCGCTTTCTTCTTCGCCTCCGCCACCCGCTCGGATTCGAGCTGGCGCCTCGCCTCGGCTGCGGCCGCAGCTTCGGCCTGCGCTTTGCGCTTCGCTTCCTCGGCCTCGGCGCGCGCCTTGGCGAGCTGCGCTTCCAGGTCCGGGCCCTGCTGCGCGGCCGGAATCCATCCGGCACGCCACGCGGCGACGCCCGTGCCGGCTGCGACCAAGATCACCGCCGCGACCAGCGCCCACCCCCAGCGCCGCCCGGGCGGCGACGCGCCCGGCCCGGGACCCGGACGCGGCGTAGCTCCCCGCGCTGGGCGGGGAGAGCCGCTCAGCTCCACCGCCGCCGCGGGCCGCAGCACCTCGACGATGATGGTTTCTTCCGATACCGCGGCGGCCGCGGGAGCGTCGTGCGCGGCCAGGATGGCTGCGCGGAACGCTTCGGCCGACTGGAAACGGTCTTCGGGCTTCTTCGAAAGCGCTCTAGCGATGACCGGGTCGTAGCGCTCCCAGCCCTTGCCGGGATCGGCGAGCGACGGGCGCAGCGGGTCGGTGTGGCAGGTCGCGTACGAGACCTGCTCGGTGGTGCCGACGAAGGGCTTCGCGCCGGTGAGCAGCTGGTAGAACACCACGCCCGCTGCGAACAGATCGGCGCGGTGATCGATCTGCGCGGCTGCGTACTGCTCCGGCGCCATGTACCCCGGCGAGCCCATCAACATGCCGGTCTGCGTGAGCTCCGAAGCCTCGATGCGCGCGATGCCGAAATCGGCGACTTTCACCTTGCCGTTCCTCATCACGATGACGTTTCCGGGCTTGATGTCCCGGTGCCACACGCGGCGCTCGTGCGCGTGCCCGAGCGCCTCCAGCAGCTGCGACATGATGCTCACCGCGTCGCGCTCGGCGAACCGCGCGCCGCGCCCTATGTATTCCCGGAGCGAGTTGCCCTCGACGTATTCCATGGCGATGTAGGCGACCGACGCGTCCTCGCCGTAGTCGTAGACCGCAACGATGCCGGGGTGGGCGAGTTTGCCTGCGGCCTGGGCTTCGTTGCGGAAGCGCGCCAGCATCGCGGCCGCCGCCCGCTCGCCTTCGACCAGCTCCCTGCGGATGGTCTTGATGGCGACGGTGCGCCGAATACCCGGGTCGAATCCCTTGTACACGACACCCATGGCGCCCTGGCCGAGCACCTCGGTGATCTCGTACTTGCCCAGGTGATGGGGCGTGGTCATTCTTCCTCGATCGGCATGGGGGTGTGCGCCGGGATATTATGCTTTTTCGCAATACGCCGGGAGGAATCATGCCGCTGTGGGCTGAATTCCGCGCGGGAGCGGATGCTCCACGGCGAGGAGCGGCGCAAGCTCGCGCTCTTGCGCTGCACGCAGTGGTTCTGTATCCGAGGTAGCATGCCGGGGATGAGCAAGACGGGAATCGGACACGCCGCCGAGAACCTGCTGGGCGAGGCGGGGAGCGAGCCCGACAGCGTGTCCCACTCGACCGGCGTCCTGCCTTCGCAGGACATCGAATACCTCATCCGCGCGTCCAAGGAAATCGTCGCGCTCGAGCCGATCCAGGGCGACCAGATCCAGCCGGCGAGCCTCGACCTGCGGCTGGGGAGCGTCGCCTGGCGCGTGCGCGCGAGCTTTCTCCCGGGGAAGAACGCACGGGTCGCGGACCGGCTCGCCGAGCTCGCGATGCACAAGATGGACATCAGCGAAGGCGCGGTGCTCGAGCGCGGCTGCGTGTACATCATCCCGCTGCTCGAAGGCCTCGCGCTGAAGAGGCGCACCTCGGCGATGGGCAATCCCAAGAGCTCGACCGGCCGCCTGGACGTGTTCACGCGGCTCATCACCGACTACGGCACCGAGTTCGACCGCGTGCGCGAGCAGTACAAGGGCCCGCTCTACGCCGAGGTCTCGCCGCGCACGTTCAGCGTGCTCGTCCGCAAGGGCTCGCGCCTGAACCAGATTCGCATCCGCCGCGGCAGCCCGCCCACCGGCGACGAGACGCTGCGGCGGCTCCACGAAGAGCACCAGCTGGTCGATTCGATCACCGCGGAGGAGATCCGCGACGGGGTGCCGGTGTCCGTGGACCTGGCGGGCGACCGTTCGGGCGGGGTGATCGGCTACAAGGCGAGGGACCACGCCGGGCTGATCGACGTCGACCGGGTGAGGCACTACGAGGTACTCGACTACTGGGAGCCGGTGCATACGCCGCGACGCGGCGGCCTGGTGCTCGACCCGGCGGACTTCTACATCCTCGCCTCGCGCGAATCGGTGAAGGTCCCGCCGATGCTCGCCGCGGAAATGGTCGCGTACGACACGCTGGTGGGCGAGTTCCGCGTGCACTACGCCGGGTTCTTCGATCCCGGCTTCGGCGATCCGCAGGCGGGCGGACAGGGCTCGCGCGCGGTGCTCGAGGTGCGCTCCTTCGAGGTGCCCTTCGTGATCGAGCACGGGCAGGTCGTCGGCCGGCTGGTCTACGAGCGGCTCACCGCGCAGCCCGCGAAGCTCTACGGCGCAGGATTGAAGTCCTCGTATCAGCGCCAGGGGATAGCGCTCAGCAAGCACTTCAAGCCGCTGCCCGCCGGCTCGGGCTAGCGCGCTGCCGGCCTGGCCGCGCCCAGAAACGCCTGGAGCTCGGCGAGCGGCAGCGGTCTGCTGATGAGGTAGCCCTGCATCTGGTCGCACTTCATCGCCCGAAGGACCATGGCCTGCTCCTCCGAGTCCACGCCCTCGGCGATGACTCTAAGGCTGAGCGAGTGCGCCAGCGAAATGATGGTCGACACCAGGGTCATGGTGTTGGAGTCCTTGAGCATGGTGACGATGAACGAGCGATCGATCTTGACCGTTTGCACCGGCAGCCTGGCGAGATAGCGCAGCGAGGAATAGCCCGTGCCGAAATCGTCCACCGCGATCCCGACCCCGAGGTCGCGGACGGCGGCGAGCTTCCTGATGTTCTCCTCGATGTCCTCCATCAGCAGGCTTTCGGTGATCTCGAGGTCGAGTCCCGGGTTCTTCGCGCCCTCGGCCAGGGCGGCCTGGACCGTCTGAACGAAGTCCCGCTTGCGCAGCTGAATCGCCGAGACGTTGATCGAGACGCGCGGCGCGGCGAGCCCCTGCTCTGCCCAGCTGCGATGATCGAGCGCCCCACGGCGCATCGCCCAGGCGCCCGCCTCCAGGATCATCCCGGTTTCCTCCAGCAGAGGTATGAAGTCCATGGGCGGAACCAGCCCGAGCTCGGGGTTCTGCCAGCGGATCAGCGCCTCGACGCCCGCGACGCGTCGCGACTCGAGGTCGACCGTCGGCTGATAGTGAAGCACGAACTCGTTCCGGTCGAGCGCCAGGCGCATCTTGTTCTCCAGGCTCAGCTTCTCGGCCACTTTTTCGGTCATGTGCCCGGCATAGAACACGAACCTCTCGCCCGAGGCCTTCGCCCACTTCAGCGCCGCCTCGGCGTTTCTGTGCAGCGTCTCGAAATCCGAGCCGTCGCGCGGAGACAGGGCGATCCCCCCTCTCACCGAAAGGCGCAGCTCCGTGCCCTTCTCGAGCCGGAACGGCTCGCCGAAGCAGACTCGCGTCTGATTCTCGATGGTGCGCGCGACCCCGTCGGGCGCCCCCGCGGACTCGAGCATCACCGCGAAGTGATCTGCGCTCAGCCGCCCGACCAGACCCGGGTCTCCGGTGCTATGCGCGAGACGCCGCCCGATCAGCTTCAGGAGCTCGTCCCCCGCCTGCCGCCCTAGCGAATCGTTGACGGTCTTGAAGCGCTCGATGTCGAGGAGCACCAGAGCGAGCCTGTAATCCGGGCCGCCGATCCTCAGCCGCTGCGTCAGCCGCTCGTTGAACAACGCGCGATTGGCCAGCCCGGTGAGCAAGTCGTAGTAGGCGACGTAGTCGAGCTTCTCCGATTTCTCGATGTGATCGAGCACGAACGAAATGTCCTCGGCGAGCTCGACGAGGAGCTTCATTTCCTGTTCGTCGAAGAACCCCGTCTCCGCGGCGTACAGGGCGACGATGCCCACCGCTTCGCCGCCGACGATCAGGGGAATGATGGCGAGAGAGTTGATGCCCCGCTCGGCCAGCTCTTTCTTCATCATCCGCTGCGGGTCGTTTGCGACGTCGTTCGACACGACCGGCTTCATCTCCCTCACCGCCCGGCCCGGCAGCCCGGGACCGCCGGGCCGGGTCTCGGTCACCGCGAACGGGGCGACTTCGAAGAAATCGCGCACGTCCCCATCCCACGCGACCGGCTTGACCGTCTGCGTGCGGTGGTCGACGGCGCCGATCCAGGCCATGCGGAACTGCCCCGCCTCGACCGCGATGCGGCAAGTCTCCCGGAACAACTCCCTGCGCTCGCGCACGCGCACGATGAGCGCGTTGATCCGGCTGAGCACCGCGTAGATGCGGTTCAGGTTCCTGATGCGGGCTTCCGCGGCGGCGCGGCTTTCCACCATTCGGTTGAACTCGCTCGCGACGTTGGCGATCTCGGCCGGTCCCTCGATCGGGGCGCGCGCCTGGAGATCGCCCGCGGAGACCCTGACCGCCGCCGCTTCGAGATCGCGGACGGGCTTGGCGATCGCCGCGGCGATGCGGCGCACCAGCAGCAGCGCGACCAGCAGGGTCGCCGCGACGATCACGGCGGCGATCCACAGCTTGTGCTTGAAAGGGGCGAACAGCCTGTCCTCGGGGATGCCGGCCGACACGACCCATCCGGCTGCGGTGATCGTGCGGTAGGCGAAGAACCGCGGAATGCCGTCGACGCCCGCTACCCGATAGCTTCCTTCGGCGTGATTCCGCGCCTCCTTTACGATCTCGGGATTGCGGACGCTTTTGCCGATCCATTGCTCGGGATCGTCCGAACGCATGAGAAACTTGCCCTGGCGGTCGATCAGCGACACGACCACGTCCCTGGGTGCGGTCGGCAGAATGCGCCCCTGGAACTTCAGCAGATCGATTCCCACAACCAGCACGCCGATGACCGCGCCGCGGTCGTCGCGCAGGGGATAGGTCAGGGCGGAGAACCAGCGCCCGCTGGCTTCCCCGAGAATGGCGTCTCCCGCGACGAATCCGCTGCTGCGGATCGCCTCCTGGAACCAGGGGAACTTGGTCGCCACGTTCGCCGGGGGGATGGCCAGGAGCGAGCAGACGCTGTTGCCGCGAACATCGCGTATGGCGAGATTGGTGTAGTCGGGATGCAGCTGCGCGAATTCGGCGACGATGGGATCGCAGCGCCGCGGGTCGACCGCGCGGACCAGAGGCCGCTCCGCGAGGCGGGAGAGCAGCTGCTGGTTCTCGGCGAGCCTGGCGGCCACCTCGTTCGCCGTGGTCGCGGCGAGATTGCGGACCTCGCTTTCCGCCTGCTCGAGGCTCGCGCGCGACGCATCGACGATCGCATAGATAACCGCGCCCGCAACCGGCGCGATCGCCGCGAGAGCCAGGACGAGAAGCTGCGTGCGGATGGTTGAGCGAGTCATGGCCGCCTTGCGGATACTATACGCTCCGCCCGCGTCGCGACTGCGCTTCGCCGGCGCGGAGAAACTGCGGTAGCATCGCCGGGCAACGACCGTCGGCCCCATGCGCGTTGTCAGGATATTCACTACAGCAACTGGAGACTCCGCGATCGAGGTTCGGTTTCGCCGGGCAACGCGGTATCATTCGACGCCACCGGGCGCGGTCCAGCCGCGGCCGCAATAGCGCAGCTACGGCCCCACGGGAGGGGACTCGTTCTCAATT
>Ga0326726_10003630_pt1 | contig 14150 bp, 12 predicted proteins | sample MHFenrmetagenome_2_FD_207603 | JGI IMG/M metagenome (GOLD analysis project Ga0326726, IMG submission 207603) | Lab enriched peat soil microbial communities from Michigan Hollow, Ithaca, NY, United States - MHF15MN | ecosystem: Environmental > Terrestrial > Soil > Wetlands > Peat | place: USA... | reverse complement strand
CGAGTACGGCAGGAGATCCCAGTTGTAGTGCGTCTTGATGACGCGTTTCTGCTCAGGCGACTGCTTCCAGTGTGTCGCCTCCTCGAGCGGGATCGCGTACTTCTTCATGAAGAGCGGCATGATCGTGGTGTCGGGCCACGGCACGACCTCGTGCAGGTGGTCGTACTCGCCTTTGCCGTGGTGGATGAGCTGGTGAGCGATCTGCATCATCCAGTTCGTGCCGCTCTTCGCGTACGTCATCACGAACACGTCCTGCGGACCAGGCACGTAGTCGCGGAACGGATTCTTCTTCCGCGTCTGCGCATCCTGCCGCCCGGCGATCGCGCTGAACATCCGGACGGCCCCACCGCGCCGCTCCTGAAACCTGATGACGGATCCGAACAGCCGCTCCATGCCGATGCCGAAGACAATCTGCATGGGCAATGGCGGTGGGCGCCGCTTGTAAGCCATGTGAGCCGGACGCATGCTACCGCAGTAGAATCACGGCGAGTAACTTTTCGCGATGCGATGGATTGCGGCGGCGGGACTCGTACTTGCGACCGTTGATGGCTTCGCGCCGGTGCCAGGCGCACGGCTGTTCTACACCGACAGCGGCGGCTCCGGCGTTCCGATTGTGCTGATGCACGCGGCCACGGGGAGCGTTCGGGCCTGGGAACATCAGACGCCGGCGTTCACTCGAGCCGGGTATCGCGTGATCGCGTTCGATCGCCGGGGCTGGGGCCGGACGACGTCGGAGCCCGGCGCCGCGCCGGGCACGGCCGCCGACGATCTGATCGCGCTGATGGATTACCTCCACGTCGATCGCTTCCATCTGGTCGGCACGGCCGCAGGCGGCTTCGTCACGTTCGACACCGCGCTCTCCTATCCCGCCCGCCTTCGCAGCATCGTGGTCGCCAACAGTATCGGCGGCGTGCAGGACGAGTCGTTCGTCGAGCTCGGACGCCGGCTGCGTCCGCCGGAGTTCACGGCGATGCCGCCGGAGCTGCGCGAAGTGTCGCCGTCGTATCGGGCCGGTAATCCTGACGGCACCAGGCGATGGGTGGAACTGGAGAAGGTCAGCCGCCCGCCAGGTCCGGCCGCCGCTGCGCAGCCGCTCAAGAACCGGATCACATTCGCCGGGCTGGAGCGCATCACGGTGCCGGTCCTGCTGCTGACAGGCGACGCGGACATGTTCGCGCCGCCGCCCGTGTTGAAGATGTTTGCCGTCCACATCGGACACGCGGAAACCGTCGTCGTCCCGGAGGCCGGCCACTCGACGTATTGGGAGCAGCCGGAGGCATTCAATCGCGCGATCTTGAGCTTTATCAGGAAGCACTGACACTCCACCGCTGAGGACGCAGAGGACGCTGAGGTTGCTTATGAAGACACTGACTCGGGCGTGGGTTTTGATCATCGTGCTCGCTTCGGCCACAGTTGCGAGCGCCGCCGACATCAAGGTGTTCTGCACAAACGGCGTGCGCGCCGTCGTCGAAGAGCTGCTCCCCCAGTTCGAAAAGACGACCGGGCACAAGGTCGTCATCTCGTACGAACCGTCGACGCAGATCAAGAAGCGGATCGACGCCGGCGAGCCGTTCGACGTGGCCGTGATGACGACGACGCTCATCGACGAAGCGATCAAGGCGGGAAAGCTGACGTTTGAATCGCGGCGGTTCATCGCGCGGTCGGGCCTTGGTCTGTCCATTCGATCGGGCGCGAAGAAGCCCGACATCGCCAGCGTCGACGCTTTCAGGAAGACGCTCGTCGGGGCGAAATCAATTACCTACGCCACGCAGGGCGCGAGCGCCGCGCCGTTCGAAGCGCTGGTCGCAAAGCTCGGCGTCGAGAGCCAGGTGAAGCCGAAGTACAACCTGCGGCAGACGGCCGCGCAGGTCGGCGAGGCGGTGGCGAGTGGCACTGTGGAAATCGGCGTCGCGCCCATCAGCGAGATCCTGCCCGTCAAGGGCGTGGACCTCGTCGGTCCGTTTCCGAAGGATGTCCAGACCTACGTCGAGTTGACCGCCGCAGTCGGCGCCGGCGCGAAAGAAAAGGATGGCGCGAACAGACTCATCGCGTTCATCGTCTCGCCGGCCAATCTGCCTGTGATCAAAGCCAAAGGCATGGAACGGTAACCTCCTCAGTCACCGACTCCTCGCGGGTCCTGTCCGCGACCAGCCCACCGGTGCTCGACGCCAAGTGCAGTGCTCACGGCTTTGGCGTCTCCGCGCCGGCGGGCGCCCGGTCGCGGCCACCCGCAAGATCAAGTTTTCTTCTTCCCCAGTTAGTTTGAAATGAGCTGGACATTCGACGAGATTCAACAGCAATGGATCCGACTGCGCAGTGTGTTCAACGAGGCTCCGCAAGGAATGCGAGCGGGTGGCCGCGAACGGGGCGCCCCGCCGGGCGCGGAGGCGTACGCCGTGAGCATCGCCTTTCGCCGAGCACCCGGTGGGGGCTGGTCGCGGACAGGACCCGCGGGAATCGATCGAATGAGAAGAGGGTTTCTAGGCTCTCGCGATCTTTCTCGACTGAATCACAAGTTCCGTGGCGAGCAGCGGAATCGCCCAGCACGCCCACGCCATGATGCCGATCGCCGTCACCAGGGGGATTCCCTGACCGACCATCGCGACCTGGCCGGCGCGGAACGTGACGAACGCAAACGTCACGACATAGCTCCGGATGGTCCACTCGCGATGCTGATCGATGAGTCCCTTCCGGATCGCGGCATACGCGAGGCTCGTCGTCGTGACCCACGCCACCGCAAGGAAAAAGAGGCCGGATCCGAAGATCAGGCCGCCGTCGGTCTGCAGCGCGAGTCCGACGGCGCCAATCGATCCGATCGCCATGCCGGCGATGTAGATCAGGCCAAGCCTGCGGTGCACGTGCATCTTGACGTCGTGCAGGCCGAGCCAGAGCTGCACGGGGCCGGTGAGCAGCGCGACGAGACCGCCGGCGATGTGAATCAGCAGCCATCCGCGGCGCGGCCAGTACTGGAACTGGAAGTCCTGCAGCGCCTGGCGCGCGGCTTCCTGCGAACCGAGCATCGCGCGGTATGGCAGCGCGGCGATCACGATGAATGCGATCGCCGCGAGGCCCGCCAGACCGATCAGCGCCTTCGAACCGATGCCCGGCACGCCCGTCGATGTGCTTTCAACGCTCACCATTGCAATCTCGCTTGTGACTTGTTACTTGTTACTTGATGATCGCCTGCATCACCGCGTTCTCGAACTCCGGGCGCATGTCGCGCACGGGTGTCTGAATCATCATGATCGCGATGAGATCCTCTTTCTGATCCACCCAGAAGTGCGTGCCGTAGGCGCCGCTCCAGCCGAAGCTGCCGTCGGACACGCGCGAGCCGCTCGCGACGGCGCTGTGCACGACGCGGACGCTCAAGCCGAAGCCTTCACCCGGCACCCGGCCCGGCAGCGTGTCTGACGCGTGCACCGACGACATGTAGGCGACCGTCCGCGGGCTGAGCAGGCGCTTGCCGTTCAACTCGCCGCCGTTCACGAGCATCTGCGCGAACTTCGCGTATTCCTCGGCCGTCGTGATGAGCCCGCCGGATCCCATGAAGTACACGCGGCTCTGCATGCCGCCCGGGTTCGGGTTCTTCGCCATCTTCCCTTTCGGGTCGAGCTGATACGCCGTCACCATGCGAGCTTCGAGTTCCGGCGTCGGAAAGAACGAGACATCTTTCATCCCGAGCGGATCGAACACGCGCTGTCGCAGGAACTGGTCGAACGGCTGTCCCGACGTGATCTCGACGATGCGCCCCAGTGTGTCGAAGCCGGCTTGAGGGCTGTACGTCCAGCGCGAACCCGGCTGGAATTCCAGCGAGCTCCTGCCAAGGCGCGGGATGTAATCAGCCAGCGTGTCGGTCGGCTTCCGTGTGAGCTCCGCTCGTCGAATGCTGTCGTTGCTCATGGCGCCGCTGGCGAGACCGGACACGTGCGTCAGCAGATCGCGAATCGTCACCTCGCGCTCGGCGGGCACCGAGTAGTAGTTCAGCTTCACGGGCTCGTCAGATCCGACCGGAGGACCCTGACGCGGCTGTGCGACCGCGACCTTGAGGTCTTTGAACGACGGGATGTACTTCGACACGGGATCGGTGACTCGGAGCTTGCCCTCCTCCATCATCATCATGATCGCGAGGCCGGTCACCGGCTTCGTCATCGACGCGATGCGGAAGACGGCGTCCTTCGTCATCGCCTTCTTCGTCTCGATGTCCGTCACGCCCGTCGCTTCGAGGTGCGCGATGCGGCCGTGCCGCGCCACCAGCGTGACCCCGCCCGAGATCTCACCGGCGGCGATATGCCGCTTCATCATCTCGGTGATGCGCGCCAGCCGTTCACTCGAAAGCCCGACATCCTCCGGCTTGACGACCGTCGTCTCGGCTGCGACCCGCAGCACGAGCAGCGACATCACCAGCACGAGCACCTTGGCCACGACCATCCGGAGTCGAGCGTTCATACGATCTCCTTGCAGGCAGACCTGAAGGTCTGCGCTTTCCGTCAGGGCGTACCCGCGGGTCCCTTGATATGTCTGGAGTCCTGCTCGTTTTCCTGGCAGATGTACTCCATCAGCTCTTCGTTGGGCCGCAGCCGTCCTGAAAACTTAATCGTGAACGGCTTCGTGTAATACACCGGATCGGTGATGGTGGTCTCCACGACGATCGTGCCGAGGTTCGTGCGCGTGTAGCGCTCCAGCGTGTGCAGCTGCTCGCTGTGCGGATGGCCGCGGAAGTCGAACCAGAACTTGTCGTTGAAGCCGATGGTGTCGACAACGAGCGTCTGGCCTTCGTAGTGGCCGACCGAGTGGCCGTACCACGTGGGATCCGGGTCCTCGGGGTGCTTGCGGCCGTCGATGAAGATCTGCCGGTAGCTGTGGATGTTGCCTTCGAACAGGATGAAGACATGCGTCGGCGTCTGCAGCATGCGCCACGGGTACGGCGCCGTGCGCGGCACGCCCGTCGGCAGGCAGTTCGCTTCGGGATCGTCGGCCGACTGGCGCGACGCCATCAGCGTCCTGCCGGCCTCATTCAGCGGAATCTCTTCGCCCTTCGGCATCCCCTGCGCAAGGTCGCCGACCGGTCCGCCGCCCTGCCACACGCCGGAGAAATCCGGACGGCCGTCGGGGAACTTCGGCGCCGGACCTTGCGGCGCCGCCTGTCCGCGTCCACGACCCGCGTTCAGGCCACCGGAGCCCGCCGCCGTGGTCGCCGCATTTGGATTGGGCGAGGCCGTCGGATCCGGCGGCGGCGCGCCCTGCCGCTGCGCCAGCACCGGAACCGCCATCGCCGCAAGAGTCGCCGCCGCGAGCATCATCTTTTTCATAAAGTCTCAGCTCGTTACCGTCCTGTGGCGGGCGCCGCGCCATCGCCCTCGGCGCCGGCGGATCCTGCAAACACGCGTTTGCCGGTCGCCAGCGTCACCGTCCGCGCGTTTGCCATCCTGGAGCCGTCTTTGGCCATCGCCCCCTGCACCGTGATCTCGTCGCCGATGTTGAGCGACTTCCTCGTCCAGCCGTTGCGCACCAGCACATTCGGGCTCGCGAGCTCGAGATTCCACGTCGTCGCGGTGCCGTCGGGCTCCTTGACGTCGACATAGAAGCGGGCGTGCGGGTTGGTCCACTCGATCCTCGAGACGGTGCCCTTCAGGGTGACGGGCTTGCTGGCGTCGTATTCGGCGGCGAACGAGTGATGGGCGATCGCCGGAGACGCCAGGGCCAGCATCGCGGACACCGTCAGCAGTCCACATGTTGCTGATGTTGTTCTCATGGGCAAATCCTCGGGGGCATACTAGCGCCGCGCCACGACCCTGTAAAGAACGTTGGCGCGCGTAGAATACGAGCGTTTGCAGAGGGAGTGCGATGTCATGACGTCACGATTCGCGGGGATTTTCGCGGGAGTATTCGCTGTCGCGGCGGCGGGCTGTTCGGCGCCGACGGCCAGGAGCCTGGCCGACGAGGCCCTGGCGGCGATGGGCGGCGCCGACAAAGTGAAGGCCATCAAGACTCTCACGATGAAAGACGGCGCCGGCACGCGAGAACAGCTGCTGGAGCCGCGGCACGTCGGCGAGGCCGAACCGCCGGCCAAGCTCAGCAAGGTGACCGAGATTGTCGACCTCGCGGACGGCCGGGCGTCACTTCACTATGTGATCGACAACGCCGGCTTCATGCAGGATCGCCACGAGGTGATGACCACGCGCGGCGGCAAGCCCGTGGGTCTCGATTTCGTCGGCATGCGGCCGGTGGTCGCGACGTCGGCCGACGGGCTGTTCAGCTGGGGCACGCAGAACAATCCCGAGATCACGCTGCGTCGCAACCTCGTGCCGATTCTCCTGGCCGCGGCCGACCCGGGGTCGACCGGCGCCGCCAGCGACGAGAACTTCGCGGGCAAGGCGGCGAAGCACGCGCACATCCCGATGAAATCAGGCGAGGACGTCGGGCTCTACTTCGATCCGCAATCGAAACTGCTGATCGGATTCGAGACCACCGACAGCGAAGCGCTCACGGGCGACGTCCCGGCCCAGTACGCGCTCGACAACTACAAGGCGGTCGACGGGGTGATGCTGCCGCACAAGATCACGATCACGAAGGGCGGCAAGCCGTACTCGACGGTCGAGTACGCGGGCGGCGCGATCAACGATCCGGCCGCGGCGAAGGACTTCGACATCCCCGAGGCCGCCTCGAAGCAGGCCGACGAGGCGATCGCCGCCGGCGTATTCTCGCCGGTGACGCTCGACAAGATCGCGGACGGCGTCTTCTTCGCGCGCGCGTACTCGCACAACAGCCTGGTCGTCGAGTTCCCGCAGTGGCTTGCCGTGGTTGAGGCGCCGTACACCGACGCTCAGAGCGCGACGCTCGTGCGCGTGCTCGCGGCGCAGTTCCCGGGTAAACCGATCAAGTACGCGGCGGTCACGCATCCGCACTCGGATCACATCGGCGGCGTGCGAGGCATTGCGGCTGCCGGCGCCACCCTGCTCGTGGAGAAGGCGCACGAGGCGCCGCTGCGCACGATGATCGAAACGCACCACACGCATCCGATAGACGACCTCGAAAAGCGACGCAGTGCCAACCAGCCGGTCGGCGGGATCGAACTCTACGACGGCAAGAAGGTCGTCAGCGACGGCAAGCAGAGCCTCGAGCTCTACGCGTTCACCGGGTCGCCGCACGCCGAGCCGATGGTGCTGGCGTACGTGCCGACTGCAAAGGTCGCGTTTCAGAGCGATCTCTGGTTCCCGGGCACCGGAGGCGCCGGCAATCCGGCGGCGAAGCAGCTGTACGACTCGATGAAAGCGCTGAAGCTCGACATCAAGACGAACGCCGGCGGGCATGGCGGCGTCGCGCCGTTCGCGGAACTGGAAAAGGCGATTGCGGCGATGAAGTAGGGGTTGGAGGTTAGAGGTTCGGGGTTGGGGGGATGCGATGAGGAAATCGACGATCGCTGTTGTGTTTGGACTCGCGGGTCTGGTTGCGGGGCTGCTGCTCTCCAATCGTTTGTCGGCGGCAGTGACAACAAGTTACGGCGAGGATCGCGCGCAGATTGAGGATCTCCAGGCGCGGTATCTCTTCGCGCTCGATTTCCACGATCCGCAGTTGTATGCGTCGACGTTCACTGCCGATGGGATCCTCGATTACGGTGAAGGTGACGTCAAAGGCCGCGAGGCGATTGTCAAAGTCATCGCCGGGATGCCGGGCAACAGGCCGTCTCCCCCAACTTCCTCTACACCTGACGACGGGAAACCCGCGCTGCGGCCCGCCGCCGGCCGTCATCAGATCACGAACATCGTCCTCAAGATCACCGGCAACAAAGCGGTCGGCCGCTCCGAGTGGTTCCACATTGGAAACGACAACCCGCAGCGAGCCAACACGATTGGCGGCTTCGGCCACTACGAGGACGAACTGATCAAGGTCAACGGCCAGTGGTTCTTCACAAAACGGAAGATCTACAACGAGGGCAGCGCGAGGTGGCAGTACAAAGGCGGCGTCAACCCCGCCTGGTAGTACGTCACACTGCGTTTACGCCGGATTGGTAGCCTCCCGGCGTGCAGGAGACGCGGCTCGCCGCTTCCTCGGCGGGTCGCGCACCGGCCCTTCACGATCCCTCGCTCTACACCAATCGGGAGCTGAGCTGGCTCGAGTTCAACCAGCGGGTGCTCGATCAGGCGATCGCGGATCATCATCCGCTTCTCGAGCGCGTCAAGTTCCTCGCGATCGTCGGCTCGAACCTTGATGAGTTCTTCATGGTGCGCGTGGCGACGCTGCGCAAGCGCCAGCGCGCGGGCCTGGAACAGGTGTCGCCCGACGGGTTGACCGTCTCGCAGCAGCTGGCCGCGATTCGGGACCGCGCCGTGCAGATGATGCGGGATCAGGCGTCGTGCTGGCAGGATCTCCTCCGGCCGGCGCTCGCCGAGGCCGGCGTCACGTTCCTCGATGAGGATCAATACACGGATCGGATCCGCCGGCATCTGGCCGCCTACTTCAAGAGCGACGTCTTCCCGCTGCTGACGCCGCTGGCGTTCGATCCCGGCCATCCGTTCCCGCACATCTCCAATCGAAGCAAGAACCTCGCGGTGGCGGTCCAGCACAACCGGCGGACGAAGTTCGCGCGCGTCAAGATTCCCGACATCCTGCCGCGATTCGTGCCAGTGTTGTCCTCCGAGGGACCGACGTTCGCGTTTCTCGAGGACGTCATCCGCCAGAACCTGCAGGCCCTGTTTCCCGACGTCGAAGTACTCGACGCGCACCTCTTCCGGATCATCCGCGACACCGACATGGAGGTGCAGGAAGACGCCGCCGGCGACCTGCTGGAGTCGGTCGATCAAAGCCTGAAGAAGCTGCGCGAGGCACCTCCCTGCCTGCTGCAGGTCGAAAGCTCGATGCCGCGCCGCGTCCTGAAGATCCTGATCGAGAACTTCGAAATCATGGACGACATCGTCCTGCACAGCCGCGATCGCCTCGGCTTCTCCGACTGGCGCGCGCTGTACGCTCTGCCGATTCCCGCGCTGAAGGACGCCCCGTTCGTGCCGCGGACGCTCTGGAAACTGCCGCCTCACGAGTCGTCCCTGTTCGACGACATCCGCGAGCAGGATCGGCTCGTGCACCACCCGTACGACTCGTTCTCGTCGGTCGAGACCTTCATCAGGCAGGCCGTCGCCGATCCTCACGTCGTCGCGATCAAGATTACGCTCTACCGGATCGGCCAGAACTCGCCGCTGATCGACTTGTTGATCGAAGCCGCCGACGCCGGCAAGCAGGTGGCCGCCCTCGTCGAGCTCAAGGCGCGGTTCGACGAGCGCAACAACATCAACTGGGCGACACGGCTCGAATCGGCGGGCGTGCACGTCGTCTACGGCGTCGAGAACCTGAAGACCCACTGCAAGCTCTGCCTCATCGTGCGCAAGGAATCCGACGGCGTCAGGCGCTATGTGCACGTCGGTACAGGCAACTACAACCACGCCACGGCGCAGATCTACACCGACATGGGGCTGTTCACCGCCAATCCCGAGATCTGCGACGATGTGTCGGATCTGTTCAATTACCTGACGGGATACTCGAAGCGCAGGGAGTACCGGCAGTTGCTGGTGGCGCCGGTCAGCCTGCGGGCCGGGTTCCTCGCGCTCGTCGATCGCGAGATCGATCACGCCCGCGGCGGCCGTCCGGCGCATGTGATCGTCAAGAACAACGCGGTGACCGATCCCGCCGTGATTCGCGCGCTGTACCGCGCCGCTCAGTCGGGCGTCGACATCGACATGATCGTCCGCGGCGTCTGCTGCCTCAACCCCGGCGTGCCCGGGGTCAGCGAACGGATTCGCGTGCGCTCCGTCGTCGGCCGCTTCCTCGAGCACTCGCGGCTGTACTGGTTTGCGAACGGCGGGCGGCCCGAGTTGTACATTGGAAGCGCCGACCTGATGGAACGCAACCTGGACCGGCGCGTCGAGGCGGTCTGCCCGGTCCGTGATGCCACACTCGCGAATCACGTGCGTGACGTCGTGCTGCAGACGTACCTGCAGGACACCGACCGCGCATACATCCTGAGTGGAAATCGATATCACGCGGCGGCCGGGGGCGGCCCGCGCCTGAACGCCCAACAGCGGCTGCTGGAGTGGTACACGTCCGCCGCGGCGGCCGACAACGCCGCCGACTTCTAGTCCGGTTCTAGCGCCGAAGGTCCAGGTACGCCAGTCCTTTCAAGGGCGACACATCGGTCACCGGCGTGGACGTGATGTCGAGCGACGACAGAAACGTCAGGCCTCCGAGCGGCGAGATGTCGCGGACCCGCGTGGCGCGGAGGTCGAGGTTCGCGAGGGTGTTCAGGCCCCGGAGCGGACGCAGATCGCTCACGCCCGTCGCGCTGAGATCGAGCGTCGTCAGATTCGGCAGCGCCGCGAGCGGCGTGATGTCGGTCACGCGCGTGGCGCTGACGTCCAGATCGGACAGCTTGCTCATCCCTTTGATCGGCGAGAGATCGCGTACGAGCGTATGCGACAGCCCGAGCGTGTTCAGACCCTCGAGTGAGCTCAGCGTCGAGATGTCCTCGACGGGCGTGCCAGCGAGATGGAGCGTCGTCAGAGCGCGCAGGTGCTTGAGGGGCGACACGTCGCGCACGGCCGTCTCGCGAAGGTCCAGCGCCGCGAGGTTCGTCAGGCCGGCGAGCGGCGATATGTCGCTCACCGGCGTTTGCGGCAGATAGAGGGTCGTCAACGCAAGGAGTGAGGCGAGCGGTGCCAGATCGGTCACGCGCGTCGAGCCGGCATCGAGCCGGGTCAGCGCGCGGAGATCGTGGACTATCGCGATATCCGTCACGCCTGTGCCGCTCAGATCGAGGGAGAGGAGCCCGCGCAGCCCCCGCAGGGCCGACACGTCGCTCACCTTCGTGAATCCCAGATCCAGCTTCGACAGGTTCTTCAGCCCGCGCAGCACCGACACGTCGCTCGCCGGCGTCCGATAGAGATTCAGCGTCGCCAGCCCGGTCAGATTCTGCAGGGGCGAGAGGTCCCTGACCGCCGTCGAGCTGAGGTCGAGTACCGACAGGTTTTTCAGATCGGCGAGCGGCGTGATGTCGCTCACCGGCGTCGAGTTGAGCTCGAGCGCAGAAAGGGCGTTCAGTTCCGCGAGCGGCGCGATGTCGGCCACCCGGGTGAAGCGAAGGTCGAGCCTCGTCAGGCTCGTCCGGTGCCGGAGCGGTGACAGATCGCTGACGCTGGTCGACCGCAGATCCAGCGCGGACAGGCGTGTCAGTGCCCCGACAAAATCGGGGATGCGATCGACGCTGGTGAGCCGGATGTCGAGTGGCGCGTGGAGGCGCTCAAGGATGTCGGCCGACTGCGCGGGCGGCGTGCCGCTGAACACAAGCTTCACGCCCCGCGGCGTTTGCTGCGCCTGCCAGCCCAGCGCCTTCACGGCTGCCAGCGGATCCTTCGCGCAGCCGAAGGTCACCACGGCCGTCATCAGCAGAGCGGCCGGGAATGGTGTCAGGCGCACGGACGGAGATTAGACTACCATCCGCTCGGACAAGAGGAGGGACTGTGCGCACCGCACTACGGCTCGTTGTGATTCCGGCGGTCGCGCTCGTCGCCGCGGCCGCTGTCTACGCGCAGATCGCGAACCCGATCGAAGCGCCCATCGTCAAACGCGGCCTCGCCGTCGCCGTGCGCGACGTCGTGCGGCTGCCGGAGACGCGCCGGCTGCGCCCCGTCGATCAGGACGTCACGCCGACGGGCTGGGCGCGCGTCAGCTTCGTTCGCGATCTTCCGGACGGCCGCCGCTTCGCCAACGACTCCCGTGGCTTCCTGTATCTGATCGATCGCAACAACCAGACGTCCGTGTACGCGAACGTCGGCGCCGTGTTCCCCTTTGCCGTCTACAACCGGCTCGAGAGCGGCTTCATCGGATTTGCGTTCCACCCCGACTTCGCTCGCAACGGCTTGTGGTACACGGTGACGGCTGAGCGGGCGCAAGGCAATCCCGCGACGCCGGATTTCATCCCGCCCGGATTCAGCGCCGCGGACGTGAACTACCACGACGTCATCACCGAGTGGCACGCGACGAACCCCGCGGCGAATACCTTTGACGGCACCAGGCGCGAGCTGCTGCGCATCGGTCAGATCGTGACCACCCTCACGCACCCGTTCGGCGACGTCGAGTTCAACCCGACCGCGAAGCCGGGCTCACCGGACTACGGCCTGCTCTACACGAGCGGCAGCGACATGGGGTTCAGCAACGGCGGCGGACCGAATGCCAACAACCCGCGCCAGACGCAGCGGCTCGACACGCTCGTCGGCGCGATTCTTCGCATCGACCCGCGCAGCCCGTCGGCCTCGGGCGGCATGAAGGGCCTCGGCGACTACACAATTCCCGCGATTAACAAGTTCGCCGCTGACGGCGATCCGAAGACGTTCGGCGAAATCTACGCCTACGGCTTCCGCAACACACACCGGCTCTCGTGGGATCCTACCGACGGAACTATGTTCGGCTCCGACATCGGGATGAACAACGTCGAGGAAATCAACATCATCCACGAGGGCAGGAACTACGGCTGGATGAAGCGCGAGGGCATCTGGGAGAACGGGATCTTCAGACCAGGCGGCGCCCTCGATCAGCTGTTCGCCCTGCCCGCCAACGTGCTCAGCGGACACGAGAAGGATGAATTCACGTATCCCGTCGCGATGTACGACCACAACGACGGTCAGGCGGTCACTGGCGGCGTCGCCTACCACGGCCGAATCGGGGCGCTCAAAGGCAAGTTCATCTTCGGCGACATCGTCCGCGGCCGGGTGTTTGCCGCCGACCTCGCGGTGATGAAGAAGGCCGATGACGGCATTCCGCAGACCGTGGCGCCGATCGAGGAGATACAGCTGTATACGAAAGATGCGAGCGGCAGGCGCACTTACGTGACCTTCCACGAGCTCGTGGAGGCGACGAACGGCGCGACGGCGACGCGCGCCGATCTGCATCTCAATCACAGCGGCGACGGCGAGATCTTCCTCAGCTCCCGGCAGGACGGCATGATCCGGATGCTGGTCCCGGATTGAGGGTCACTGTCGAACCCGCGACCAGATGTGGTCGCAGTGCGGGCACACGAGTATCTCCTCTCTCGCACGGCCCGGAGTCCTCAGCACCTTCGTGGCGCGACAACGGGGACACTCGTCGGATGGCGCCAGGTCGCGTTGCAGGGACCGGACGATCTGGCACGCCGCGCACAACCGGCCTTCACCGGATTCGATCTTTGCGGCGCTTCTTCCCCTCACCGCCGGCGCGTTCTCGTTGAGCGTAGCCCCACACCACGAGCACCTTGCCGACCCGGCGTTCGAGCTCATACACCCGGCCCTTTCGCAGCTGGTACGGTCGCAGATCGATCCCCTCGAGTACGTCGGTGGGCGGTACGCGCTCAATACGCACTTTCATCGCGAGGTACACGACCGATTGCTCACGTTCATCCCGGAAGGAGCGAAATGCTCGCAATCGGAATGCCGCCGGCTTCGTGCGAATTTCGGCCAGAAATGAGTATCGGAAGCCCAACAGGAGCGTAAGGCGGTGCCAACTCGACGGTAGCGCGTGGATCACTGAATCCCCTTGCTTACCCTTCTGAGCGTTCCCGGCTGCCCGGAACGTTGATGTTCAGCCGGATTTCTTCCGTTTGCCGCAGCCCGGCTGAGCTGGCATCCGGGCTGCAACCAGGCGACGTCCGACATCTCAAACGTCGTCGACACCATAAGGAAGTCAACATCGCGATGAACCGCCGGCTGATTTGGGCAAGCAGGGCCATGTGCGCTATCAGCGAAGAAATCGACACCGTGGCCCGGTCGGGCGCCAAAGTTCTGATCACGGGAGAGAACGGCGTCGGCAAGGAGGTCGTGGCCCGGCTGATCCATGAGCGCAGCGCGCGAACGGGGCCGCTCGCCACGATCAATTGCGCCGGCCTTTCGGAGTGGCTCCTGGAATCGGAGTTGTTCGGCCACGTACGAGGGAGCTTCACCGGCGCGCATCGCGACCGGCGCGGATGGCTGGACCGGGCGGAGAACGGCACGATCTTCCTGGACGAAGTGGGCGAAATGAGTCTGCGGATGCAGGCGCTGCTGCTCCGCTACGTCGAGAGCGGCGAGATTCAGCGCGTCGGCTCCGATTGCCTCCACACATCGAGCAACGTCCGCATCATTGCCGCGACGAATCGA
>Ga0326726_10003629_pt1 | contig 14150 bp, 14 predicted proteins | sample MHFenrmetagenome_2_FD_207603 | JGI IMG/M metagenome (GOLD analysis project Ga0326726, IMG submission 207603) | Lab enriched peat soil microbial communities from Michigan Hollow, Ithaca, NY, United States - MHF15MN | ecosystem: Environmental > Terrestrial > Soil > Wetlands > Peat | place: USA... | reverse complement strand
GCCACATTGAGGGCCACCGTCGCATCCGGGCCGGTTCCTTCGTCTCGATCCTAACGCTCGTCGAATCCATCCCCTGAAGCGGCGCCGAATCCTCCTCCCGGCGCCGCTTCAGGATTCCCGGCGACCTCGATCCGGACCCGCCGTCGGCTAGACTTCGCGGCCATGGATCGGCCGGTGATCACGTTCCTGACCGACTTTGGGGCGGACTCGGCGGCCGCGATCTGTCGCGGGGTCATGCTCGACATCGTCCGCGACGCACAGATCATCGACATCAGCCACTCGGTCCGGAAGTACGCGATCCGCGACGGGGCGTTCCTCCTGTGGTGCGCGCTGCCCTGGATGCCGGTCGGGATCCACGTCGCGGTCGTCGATCCCGGGGTCGGCACGCGTCGGCTGCCGATCGGGCTCCGGACCGGGCGCGGAGACGTGCTGATCGGGCCGGACAACGGCCTCCTCGTCCCGGCCGCCAGCCGCCTCGGCGGGATCGTCGAGGTCCGCGCCCTCGAGAACCGGGCGTTCATGCTTGCCGCGACCGCGGCGACGTTTCACGGGCGCGACATCTTCGCGCCGATGGCGGCACACCTGGCGGCCGGTCGGCCGTTCGCCGAGGTCGGACCCACGATCGACTCCGGCTCGATCGTGAGCCTGCGCTTCCCCGATCCGACGATCGCTCCGGGCGTCCTCGACACCTCGGTCGTCTACGTCGACAGCTTCGGCAACCTCCGACTGGCCGGGGACACGAGGGACCTGGCGGCCGCGATCGGGCCGCTCACGCCCGGGCGCGCGCTGGCGGTGACGTTCGCCGCCACGGCCGGCAGCCCGGAGGTCCACGAGATCGTGCCCTGGTCGGCGACCTTCGGGCAGGTCCCGGCCGGCCGGCCGCTCCTGTACGAGGACTCGTTCGGGCGGCTGGCGTACGCCGACAACCAGGGCGACGTCGCGCGCCGGCTGGGCCTCGACGTCGATCGCCCGGTCCGGATCGAACCTGCCTGACGGCCGGCCGCCAATCGTGACGGCCGATGGCCGCCGGGAGCCGCGAGGCCTTCGATTACACTCTGCCGGTCTCAGGAACGGAGGAGGACCGATGATTCGAAGCACGCTGCGGGCAGGCGCCCTCGTGATGACCCTCCTGCTGGCTGTCGCCGCCTGCTCAGGCGGCGGTGCCACCACGGCGCCGACGACGAGCGCTCCGGCGACCGCGCCTCCCCAGTCGGCGGCCCCGGCCAGCCCGACGCCGAGCCCTGACGCATGCGCCAAGGAGAACCTGACCCTGGTGACCCCGGGCAAGCTCACGGTCGGCACGGACAACCCTGCCTTTCCGCCGTACTTCGCGCCGAAGGCCGGCGGGAACACGGCGCCCTGGGATCCGGCGCAGGGCGACCCGACGACCGGCGAGGGCTTCGAGAGCGCGGTGGCCTACGCCATCGCGGACAAGCTCGGCTTCGGCAAGGACGAGGTTGCCTGGGTGGTCGTGCCCTTCGCGAGCTCCTATGCTCCGGGCCCGAAGACGTTCGACTTCGACGTCAACCAGGTGTCCTACACGACCGATCGCACGCAGACCGCGGACCTGTCCGACGGGTACTACTTCGGACCCCAGACGATCGTGACCCTCAAGTCCAGCAAGTTCGCCAAGGCGACCACGGTCACCGAGCTGCAGGCGGCGAAGCTCGGGGCACAGGTCGGAACGACCAGCTACGACGCGATCATCAACCTGATCAAGCCGACCACGGACCCATCCGTGTACGACTCGAATGACGCGGCGATCGAGGCGCTCAAGAACAAGCAGATCGATGCGATCGTGGTCGACCTGCCGACGGCCGACTACATCACCAACGTCCAGCTCGACGGCTCCGTCATCGTCGGGACCCTCGACCAGGGAACACCGGAGCACTTCAGCGCCGTCCTGGCGAAGGGAAGCTCGCTGACTGCCTGCGTGAACGGCGCTATCAAGGCGCTCACCGACGACGGCACACTCGCCTCACTCACGACCAAGTGGCTGCCGTTCAGCGGGACGCCGGCACTGAAGCCCTGACCAAGCGCCCGTCGACCTCGACGTGGCCGGCCTGCTCAGCGGCCCGGGCGACTCCGGAGACCTGATCGGTGTTCGGGGTCCGTCCGGGCCGCGCCTTGTCCACGAGCGCCGGAGTGCCGTCCGGTCGACCGCGGTCGCCGCAATCAGCACGGTCGTCTTCCTGGCCGTCATCACCCTGATCGTCGTCAACTCGCCCGGCTGGTCCGCCGTGCAGCGCTCCTTCTTCGACGGCGAGGTCTTCGCCGAGTCCTGGCCGGTCATCGTCAAGGCGTTCTGGATCAACGTCCAGCTGTTCCTGGTCTCCGAGGTCCTGATCCTCACGCTCGGCCTCGTTGTCGCGGTCCTGCGCAGCGTCCCGGGACCGGTCCTGTTCCCGGTCCGCGCCCTCGCGACGATCTACGCGGACGTGTTCCGGGCCCTCCCCGGGTTGCTCGTCATCTACATCCTGGGCTTCGGGATCCCCGCCCTCGGCCTCGCCGGTGTCCCGGTCGACCCGTTCCTCTATGCGGTGCTCGCCCTGACCTTGATCTACTCGGCCTATGTCTCGGAGGTCTACCGGGCAGGGATCGACTCCGTCCACCCGAGCCAGGAGGCCGCCGCCCGGTCACTCGGGCTCACTCGCTTCCAGGCCCTCCGCCACGTGATCCTCCCGCAGGCCGTCCGGCGGGTCGTCCCGCCGCTCCTCAACGACTTCATTGGGCTGCAGAAGGACACGGTCCTCGTGTCCTACATCGGGGTCGTCGAGATCTTCCGGCAATCGCAGATCCGGAGTGCCGCCACGTTCAACTTCACGCCCTACCTCGTCACGGCGCTCGTGTTCCTCGTGGTCACGATCCCGCTGGCCCGGCTGACGGACGTGCTCATCGCCAGGGACCGCCGTCGCGGCGCGGCGAGCGCACGGTGACGACCATCGGTGGCGGCGTGCCAGCCACGGTCCCCGCGGTCGCCATCGAGGGCCTCTACAAGTCGTTCGGCAAGCTCGAGGTCCTCCGCGGCATCGACCTGTCCGTCGACCGGCACGAGGTCGTCTGCCTGATTGGTGCGTCGGGCTCGGGCAAATCCACCCTGCTCCGCTGCATCAACCTGCTCGAGCCGATCGATGCCGGGCGGATCACGATCGGGGGCGACGAGATCTCGAAGCCCGGGGTCGACGTCAACAAGATCCGTCGACGGATCGGGATCGTCTTCCAGGCGTTCAACCTGTTCCCCCACATGAGCGTCATCGACAACGTGACCCTCGCCCCCCGGAAGGTCCTCCGGACGCCCCCGGACGAGGCCGCGTCACAGGCGACGGCGCTCCTCACCCGGTTCGGGTTAGCCGACAAGCAGGCCGAGTTCCCGGACCGGCTGTCGGGGGGTCAGCAGCAGCGGGTGGCGATCGTGCGCGCCCTGGCGATGCACCCGGACCTGCTGCTCCTCGACGAGATCACGAGCGCCCTCGACCCGGAGCTCGTCGCCGAGGTCCTCGGCGTCGTCCGCGAGCTCGCCACCGGCGGGATGACCATGCTGATCGCGACCCACGAGATGGGCTTCGCGCGGGACATCGCGAACCGGGTCTGCTTCCTCGACGCTGGGCGGATCCTCGAGGAGGGCCCGCCCGAACGGATCTTCCGCCAGCCGACCGAGGCGCGGACCCGGCAGTTCCTCGACCGGGTGATCGCGGCGGGGCGCCTGGAGGCGTAGCGACTACGAACGACGCGAGCCGGCCGGGCCGCGGCAGGCGTCGACGAAGACGGCGAACAGCCGCTCGAACTCCGCCGGCGTCGACTCTTGGCGCTCGGGGTGGCACTGGACGCCGAACACGAACCGGCCGTCGCCCGCCTCGAACGCTTCGACGAGGTCCCCGGCCGGGCTCTTCGCCCAGGCGCTCGCGACCAGGCCCGGCGCGAGGTCGGACCCGCGGACCCCCTGGTGATGGTAGGTGTTGACCTCGGTCGAGCCGATGACCCGGGCCGGGGACAGGATCCGCGCGAGCCGGGTCCCGGGCACGAGGCGGAGCGCATGGCTCCTGGCCGGGCCGTGGCCCCACGCCGGCCCGGCGTGGCCGGCGACATCCTGGAGCAGCCCGCCCCCGGAGAAGACGTTGATCGCCTGGAATCCGCGGCAGATACCGAGCACCGGGACCCCCTTCGTGCCGGCTGCGGACCAGCCGTCGGCCTCGAGCTGGTCGCGATCCGGTTCGATGTCGACCGAGCCGCGGTTCGGCTGGCCGTAGCGAGCCGGCTCCACGTCCGCACCGCCCGACAGCAGCAGGCCGTCCATCGTCGCGAGCGCCTCGCGTCGGGTCGCCTCGTCGGTCGTGGCGTCGAGGGCGATCGGCTCCCCGCCGTGACGCCGGATGCCGTCGAGGTACAGCTCGTTCTTCCGTGCGGCGATGTCGGGCTCGGCCTGCCGTGCCGCGACGGCCAGGGTTACGACGATCCGCGGCTGGTTCATCGCCGGAGGATAGCGCCGTCTCTCACAGCCCGAGCATCGTCGTGAGCCGGACCGTCACCAGGCCCGACGTCCGGAGCGCATCGAGGATCCCGGGCAGCGCCGCCAGGGTGTTCTCGCCGCCGAGGTGGAGCCGGACGATCGAGCCCGGCTGGGCCCGCGCGCCGACGGCCGTCACGATGTCGTCGATGGTCGGGCCGCCGCTCGACTCGGCGGTGCCGTCGTCGGGATCGACGTCCCACAGCACGGTGTACGGGAAGCCGGCCGCCGCCGCTGCCGCCCGGACCGTCGCGTTCTGGGCGCCATCCGGCGGCCGGAAAAGCGGCTTCGTCGTCCTCCTGGTGGTCGCCGAGATCGCGCTGTCGGCGCGGCTCAGCTGGTCGGCGATCGCCGCTCGGGTCAGGCCGGTCAGGTCCGGCACGCTCCAGGTCGCGTCACCGACGGTCAGCAGGTCGGGATGAGCGGCGACGATGGCCAGGATGGATTTGGTGGCTGCGTCGGCCTCGGCCGACTGGCCGGTCGCGAACAGCGTCGCCGGCACCCGGTGGTCGACGAGCCACTGGACTATCGGCAAGCCCGACGCGCTCGTCCCGTCCACGACGTCGAACGTCAGGACGACCACGTTCGACTGGCGCGAGCCGTGGTTGACGAGGAGGCCGGTCCCGTCGGCAGGTGGCGACTCCGCCGGACCGAGGCTGATCGACGCCTCCGGCGTCGGCGAGGAACCCGGCGACGCCTCGGGCGCCGTGTCGATCTTGACGCCCGGGATGATCGTCAGCTTCCAGCCGACCTCGATCCGGTTCGGGTCGTACTTCTTGCTCTCCGGGTCGAGGCTTGGATAGCGGTCCCGGTTCCAGTAGGCGATGCTCCTGCCGGTCGTCTTGAACCGCTTCGCGATCGTCAGCAGGTTGTCGCCCGGCTTGACCGTGTAGACGAGGGCGGTCGGGGTGGGCCTCGGGGTCGGCGTCGGCGACGCGGTTGGGGAGGGGATGGGCGTCGGTGTCGGAGCAAGCGTCGGGGTTGGGGTGGGGGTCGGCCGCGGCGGCCGGGTCGGGATGTCGCCGAGACCGCAGCCCGACGCGCTCACCGCGATCAGGAGGCTCGCGGCGACGAGGACGGTGCGTGACCTTCGCTGTCGTCCCATCGGCGTCAGTCTGACGTGCCGCCGTCAATCGCGGTAACGGAGACCTCAGCCTGGGTCGAGCTCCACGGTCGGTGGATCGACCGGCGTCGGCTCCTGGAGCGAGACCTCGGCGGCCAGCTCCAGGCCCTCTGCGGCGGTCGCGATCCGGCCGTTGCCCGTCCGCTTGGCCACGAAGCAGGCCCGGTCCGCGGCGAGCAGCACCTCCTCGGGGGTCGCACCGTCGACCGGGAACGTGGCGACCCCGATCGAAGCCGACACGATCGACCCCGACGCGGTCCAGATCGGCTGCTCGGCGACCCTCCGGACGGCGTCGCGTGCCCGGTCGGCGACCCGCAGGGCCCCCGATCCGTCGGTCCGCGGCAGGAGGATGGTGAACTCGTCGCCGCCGTAGCGGAACACGTGGTCCGCGTCACGCCCGGCATGGAGGAGCGCGTCGGCGATGGCCTGGAGGAGCCGGTCCCCGGCCGGGTGCCCGAGCTCGTTGTTGATCGTCCGGAAGTCGTCGAGGTCGAGCATGATCAGGCTGAACGGATCGGCTTCCCGGACGGCCTGGACGAGGAACTCCTGGAACGTCCCGTGGTTGAGCAGGCCGGTCAGGTCGTCGGACCGCGCCCGGATCTCGACCGCGCGGTGGATCTCGGCGTTGTTGAGGGCGATCGAGACCTGCGCCGCGAACAGCTTGACCAGCTCGAACTCCTCCTCGTTGAAGCGGTCATCGCGACCGAGCCGCTCGAGCGTCAGGACGCCCGAGACGCCCTCCCGGCCGCGCAGCGGCACGACGATCAGGCTGCCGTCGACAGGTCCCGTCGAGTCGAACTGGAGGACCCGCGGATCGGCCAGTTCGTCGGTCACGAGCTGGGGCTCGTTGTGCTGGAGGACCCAGGTCGCGACGCCGGTCTCCCCCGGCTCCCATGGCTGGAGGTAGTCCTCGGCGTTGACCCCGCGTGCGGTCAGCGGGGTGAGCACGTTGGCCCGCCGGTCGTACACCTCGATCGAGATGTTGTCGTAGCTCACGAGGTTGCCGAGCCGGTCAGTGATCTTGTCGAGGACGCCGACCGGATCGAGCGTGGTCAGGATCGACTCGGTGATCTGGAGGAGCTCGCGCTGGTTGCGGAGCTGGCGCTCGAGGGCCGCCGACCGCTCGCGCAGGAGCTGGGTCGAATCGGCGTTGACGAACGCCTGGGCAGCGAAGCTCGCGTAGATCTCGAGCAGCCGCAGGTCGTCCTCCGAGAACCGGTCGAGACCAAGCTTGGACAGCACGAGGACGCCGATGACCTGGTCGTCGAAGAGCATCGGAGCGAGGAGCATCGACTCGTCCAGGTCGTCCTCGGTGCCGGGGATCGTCTCGGCGCGCGGGTCGGACGCCGCGTCGGGCAGGTACTGGGCAACACCGCGGGCGGCGACCCAGCCGGTGATCCCCACTCCGACCCCGATCCGGAGCTGCTCGGGCGTCTCGTCGACGTACTCGCCGACCTGGCCCTGGAACGCGACCGGCACGAGGTCGTCGCCGACGATCCGGTAGACCCGTACGTTGTGGTAGTCGATGAGCTCGTGGAGCTCCTTCGCGATCGCCAGCCCGATCTCTGCCTCGGTGGTCAGCCGGTTGAGCCGGTTACCGAGCTGCTGGATCGACTGGAGCTGAGCGGCCCAGGTCGCCATCCGCACGGCGTCTGCAGCGGGCGTGCCGCTCGTGACGGTCGGGCCGTCATCGTCCGCTCGCCGGTCGCGCCGTGCCGGTTCGACCAGCCGGAGGCGTCCGAGGCGCTCGTCGGCGGCACGGCGCGACCGCGTTCCCGGCGAAGGGCGGAGCCCGACCGCGGACCCCTCGGCGGCGGCCAGGAAGCGCTGCAGGTCGCCAAGCCGGTAGCGGCGGTCACCCCGCGGGTTGATTCGGTAATAGCGCAGCCGACCCTGGTCGCTCCACGCCCGGATCGTGTTGGGGTGGACGCCGAGCAACCGGGCAGCCTTCGTCACGGAGAGGGTCGCATCCGCAGGCCGTTCGATGAGCAATGTCCGTAGGTCTTCATGAGGAAATGTGAGGCGAAGCCAGCCTAGGCAACCTCACAGTTCTTCTCTATAGGACGAACGTACGGCCCCAACGGCCGGGCGAACGGCTCAGCCTCCGCGTGGTCCCTCGGGACCCCTGCCGGAGGTGATCCGGACGTACACGAGGGTGGCTGCGACGCTGACCACGGCGATCAGCGCCACGACGGCGATCGCCAGCAGCGGCGCTCCGACGAGGCCCGGGCCTTCCCCGGCGCTGCGCGTGTCGCCACCCGGCGCTGGGCTCGCGACCAGGGCGCCGCCGGTCGCGGCCGGCAGGACGCCGGCCCCGACGGCGCCGACGATGGCCCACCCGACCGCCAGCGCGATGAGGCCCACCCCGGCGGCGAGCAGCCCGAGGGCGGCGAGCGGCCGGGCGCGCCGTCCACCGGCCAGCAGCTGCATGGCCTCCGCGGTCTCGACCGTCGACAGGATGAGCGGCCGTCCCAGCCCGGCGCCCAGAACGACGGTCCCGTCGGGGCGGGTCGCCGGCACCCCGAGCACGGTGGCGTGCTCGACCGCGGACACCTGCTGGATCCTCAGCCGGAGGGGCGTCGCGGGTGGCGTGCCCGCCGGTACCCGATCGGGCGCGTCGGCCGCCGTCCCGACCGATTCACGGGGCAGGACGACGAGCCCGTCGCCGAGGGCCGCGCCGTCGATCACGATCGAGGCGAGGCCCTCGCGGACCTCGAACGGGACGACCTGCACGTCGTCCTCGATCGCCACCCAGCGGCCGCGCCGATCGCCGAGCTCGAGCCGGCGGCGGCGGTACACGAGCGGGCGAGCGTGCTCGTCCGGGAAGTCCTCGGCGCTGTCGAGCCGGCCGTCCACCCGCAGGTAGCGTGGTCGTCCGGAGGCGGCGACCGCCTCGGCCTCCTCGATGGTCGCCCGCGGCGTCGCCGCGAGGAGCCGCCCGACGCGGTAGCCCGGACCAAACGATCGGAGGACGAGCGCGCCACCGCCGAGGGCGACGAAACCCGCCACGGCGATGACCAGGGGTTCCACGAGGCCGGATGATACCGGCGCCGGACATGAAAGGGCCCAGAGGAACCTACCCGGCGCGTGGGCGTTGATGCGATCGCCGCCGTTAGCGCTGTTCGGCCCCTCCGGGCTGGCGCCTACGCTACGGCCCCCGGGCCCCTTTGGTCAACGGCCCCCGTCCACTGAATGCCGTGCTGATGAGCCGCTTGTCCACCGCCCGTCCACATGCCGGCCGACGCCGCCGGGCGACGGCCGCCGCATTCGTCCCCGACAACGCCCGGTCGATCAGGCCGCGGCAGGCCGCCCGGTAGATGGATCGAGCGCCGTCAGCTGGCCCGCGTAGCTCGTGAGGATGAGTCGCCCGCCGACGAGCTCGGCCTCGGTGACGACGTCCGAGTGGGCCACCCGCCAGGCCACCTCGCCATCCCCGCCGATCGCGAACGTCTCGATCTCGGCCTGGACGAGGACGTGCGGCAGGCGCGACGAGCCGAGGACCACGAGGACCGGTGTGCCGGACCGGTGCGACCAGCGCAGGTCGCCGGTCCGCGTCTCGAAGGCGTAGGTCATGAACCCGTACTTGGCCACGAGCAGGCCCTCGCTGTCCCACAACAATGCCGCCGGGTCGTCGAAGATCGGTGATGCGAGCCGGGCGGTCCAAGGCCCGCCGGGTGTCTCGACCCGCAGCTCCGCCCGGCACATCGGCTCGAACGCCGCCGAGACCAGCAGGCCGTGGTCGGTCAGCGGGCCGCTCCCCTCGGTCAGGGCGAAGACGGCCGCACCCTGACCGCTGCCGCCCCACCGGAAGCGGATGCGCACGCCGCCCGGGTAGTCGACCGTGGCGTGACGCGGCTCGGCGGTCATCCCGCCGGGGTCGAGCTCGATTCCTGCGTCGGTGGCGTCGTCGGCCGCTCCTCGGCCAGCGGGGCGACGGTCGCGTTCGCCAGCGTCCGAAGGGTCGCCGGCGAGACCGGGAAGACGGCGGTCGGCGTGCCCGCCGCCGCCCAGACCTCCGGGAAGCGACCGAGGTCGGGGTCCATCACGACCCGGATCGGTCGGCTGTGGCCGATCGGCGGGATGCCCCCGATCGTGAACCCGGTCAGCTCGTTCGCCTCGCGAGCGGTCGCCCGCCGGATGTCGACTGCGCCGGTGATCGCGGCCAGGCGGGCCAGGTCGACCCGGTTCGGTCCGGACACGAGGCACAGGATCGGCTCGGCCTCGCCGTCGTCGGCCGGAGCGACGAACACGAGCGACTTGACGATCTGGCCGATCTCCGCCCCGACGGCGGCGGCGGCCTCCTCGGCGGTATGGGTCGACTCGTCGAAGACCCGAATGTCGAGGGTCACGCCCTTCCGCGCGGCGGCCTCCCGGACGCGCTGGATCCCGGGGTGCTCGTCGGGCTCGGACACGGGCCGGAGTCTACCATCGGGCGGTCGGGTAGCATCGCCGGGTGGAAGCGATCCTGTTCGACTGGGACGGCACCCTGGCCGATACGCTCGGGGCGATCTACCGGGCGAACGTCGAGGTCATGGCCGCGCTCGAACTCCCGTTCGACCCGGCCATCTACCGGCGCCACTTCGCGCCGGACTGGCGGGTGATGTACGAACGCCTGGGGGTCCCGGCCGACCGGCTCGAGGAGGCGAACGAGCGCTGGTGGGCGGCGCTCGACGAGACCGACACGGTCCTCTTCCCGGGCGTGCCCGAGATGCTCCAGCAGTTTGCCGCCGCCGGTCACCCACTTGGGATCGTAACCGCCGGCAGGAGCGACCGGGTCGGCGCCGAGCTCCGCCTCCACGGGATCGAGTCGCTGTTCGGGGCGATCGTCTACGGCGACGATGGCGGGGCCCAGAAGCCGGACCCCGCGCCGCTCCGCGCGGCCCTCGCCACGCTCGGCGTCGCCGCTCAGCCGTTCGCCAGCACCTACGTCGGCGACACGCCGGACGACATGCGGATGGCCGTCGCCGCGGGCGTCCAGGCCGTCGGGATCGAGTCCGTCCTGGGCGATGCCGGGGAGCTCCGTGCGGCGGGCGCGACCGAGACGGCCGCCACGACCGTCGAGTGGGCGCGCCGGCGGTTCGCCATCCCGAACGACCGGTCTCCACTCCTCGCCGGCTGAGCGGCGTCGCCGATGCGAGCCCTGATCGTGGCCGCGGGCGCGTCTCCCGAGCGGGCGGCGCTCGATCGGGCGTGGCCGGGTTGGGCCGACGGCGCCGGGCTCGTCATCGCCGTGGACGGCGGGGCGGACACCGCGGACCGACTCGGTCTGCGGCCCGACCTGGCCGTGGGTGACTTCGACTCGATCACCCCCGGCGGCCTCGAGCAGCTGCGTGTCGCCGGGATTCCGGTCGAGGTCGCGGCTGCGGCCAAGGACGAGTCGGACACAGAGCTGGCGGTCCGGGCCGCACTCGCCCGTGGCGCCGACGCCCTGACGATCGTCGGCGGGCTCGGCGGCCGGCCCGACCACCTGATCGCCAACGTCGGCCTCCTCGCCCTCGACGCGCTCGGTGAGCGGCCGGTCGAGCTGCTCGACGAGCGCAGCCGGATCTCGCTGCTGCGCGGGCCGGGGCGGCGTGAGCTCCGCGGCCGCGTCGGCGACCTCGTCTCGCTCCTGCCGCTGGGCCCGGGCGTCGACGGGGTGTCGACTGCCGGTCTGGCCTGGCCGCTGGCGGACGAGGCCCTGCCGGTGGGTCCGGCGCGGGGCCTGTCGAACGTCCGGGTCGAGCCCGTGGCGAGCGTCGCGATCCGCTCCGGGCTGCTCGTCGTGGTCGAGACGGTGGTCGCGCCCGACGGTCGCTGATGGCTCGGGCGAGCTCTGCTAGGCTGCCGGAATGAGCACGCCTGCCGCCGGCGACCGGGCCCCCGAGGTCGCGCTTCCGGACGAGAGCGGGACGATCCACCGGCTGTCCGACCAGACGGGGCGCTGGACGCTGATCTACTTCTACCCCGAGGACGACACGCCCGGCTGCACGACCGAGGCCTGCCAGTTCCGGGACCTCCACGACGACATCCAGGACGAGGGCGCCGAGGTCTGGGGGATCAGCCCCGACGGCGCGTCGAGCCATCGTCGCTTCCGCGAGAAGTTCTCGCTCCCGTTCACCCTGCTTTCGGACGAGGATCACGCGGTCGCCGAGGCCTACGGCGCGTGGGCGCTCAAGAAGAACTATGGCCGCGAATACATGGGGATCGTCCGCTCGAGCTTCCTCGTCGACCCGTCGGGGAAGATCGCCCGGGCCTGGCCGCGGGTCAAGGCCGACGGGCACGCCGCCGAGGTCCTCGCCGCGCTGGCCGAGGCGAAGGCCGGTGCTGCCCGCTGAGAACGCCCCGCGCGTGATCGGGGACGCGTCGGGCATGAAGGGAGGCCTCGCCCGTGGGGGGAGACGAGCGAAGCCTCGGGCACGATTGTACGGTTCTGAGTCCGTAGTGCAACCCGAATCTGCGAGGGCCCAGGGAGGCCTTCGCGACGGGGTCGCCGGTCGATGACCGAGGCCTCGACCGAGGCGGCTGCCGGGCAGCCCGCGCCGACCGCCCACGACTGGCGGCCCGCGCGGTTCATGGTCATCGTCGCCCACCCCGACGACGCCGAGTTCGGGCCGGCGGCGACCGCCGCCCGCTGGATCGATGCCGGCTCGGTCGGCTGGCTCGTGTGCTGCACGAGCGGGGACCAGGGCGGTGAGGACCCCGACCTCGATCCGCTGGCGCTCGCGGCGACCCGCGAGGCGGAGCAGCTCGCCGCGGCGGATATCGTCGGCTATGCCGGGGTCAGCTTCCTCCACCAGCCGGACGGGGCGCTTGCCAACGACCTCCCGCTCCGGGAGCTGCTCGTCCGCGAGATCCGCACGTTCCGCCCCGATGCGGTGCTGACCCAGGATCCCGACGTCGTCGTCTACCCCGACGGTGGGATCAACCACACCGATCACCGGGCAGCCGGCATCGCCGCGGTCGACGCGGTCTACCCGGCCGCCCGCAACCCGATGGCCTTTCCCTGGCTGGCCCGGGACGGGCTGGCCCCCCATCGTGTCCGCCGCGTCTACCTGTTCTGGACCGCCGCCCCGAACGCCTGGATCGACGTCTCCGCCACGCTCGGACGGAAGATCGACGCGCTGATTGCCCACGCCAGTCAGATCAAGGATCGGGACGGGCTCGCTACCCGGATCAGGAGCTGGGCCCGCGACGACGGGGCCCGGATCGGCGTGGAGGCGGCGGAGGACTTCCGCGTGGCGATCATCGACGACGACGAGGACGAGGCGCCCCTCCCGTCGTGATGGTCGCGAGCCGGGGTCGCCGGCCCGTCTGGCGCCTCGCCGGCGAGGACCGGCTCAGGGCTGGAGGAGCAGCGGCCTGACCCGGCCCCAGGCGTTCCACAGCTCGGTCAGCCCCTCCGCGCGACCGCGGAGCAGGGCGACCATCTCGCCGAGGGTGAGCCCGCCGGCCGCCCCGGCCAGGAACTCGCCAGCGGCGACCGCGACGCCCCGGTAGAGCTCTGCCGTCTCGGCCTCGGTCGGCCAGCGTCGGATCCGCATCGGGTCGAACCCGGCATAGCCGACGGCGAGCGACAGGTCGCGCTGGCTCGGGACTCGCCCATCGACGAAGCCGCCGAACCCGTCGAAGTGGTACCCGAACGAGGCGAGGGCGGTGGCGATGTCGCGGCACTGGGCCGGGCTGAAGCCGGACCAGAACGGGTGGTCGGCCGGGAACTCGAGCGCGGATGCCTCGATCGCCCGGGCGACGATCGCGTCGACGAGCCCGCTCAGCGCCAGCTGCCAGCGACGCCGCTCCGCGTCGACCCCGGCGGCGAGGCTCGTCGCCACCCGGTCCATCGCGTCGCGATCGCCCCGCAGGAGCTTGAGGATCGCCGGCTCGTGGTCGCCGAAGACGCGCTGGGCGGCCTCCTCGTCGACCGGCCGGCCACCGGGCTCGAGGTCGAGTCCGAGCAGCCTCGGCCGGGCCGTGCCCTCGGCCTCCTGGCCGACCGGCGGCTTCCCGGCCTGGCGCGTCTGCTCGGCCTCCTCGCAGGCGGCCAGCGCCTCGCGCGCGGCGACGCAGGCGACCGCGGCCGACTCGGCGTTGATGCGGGCCGCGTCGGCCTCGAGGGCGAGTCGCTCGATGTCGAGGAGCATCGCGGCGGCCGCCTCGCGCTCGCGGGCGGCCTCCTGCTCGGCTTCGTGGGCGGTTCGATTGATCCGGTCGATCTCCTGGAGCCAATCGCGGGCCGCGCCCTCGACCGCCTCGCGCGACTGGGCCGCGATGTTCGCCCGGCGGAACTCGGCCCAGGCCGATTCCTTCGTCATCCGGACGGCCCGCGGATCGGCCACGGCGGCCGCTCGCTCGCTCCTCCCGACGTGCTCGTCGTAGGCCCGCTGGGCCTCCCGGGCCCGGGCGGCCGCGGTCTCGGCAGCCTCTCCGAGCCGATCGGCGAGGGCGCACCGCTCGTCGGCCGTGCGGCGCTCGGCGGCGCAGGCGTCGGAAACGGGCGGCGCGGCCTCGGGGCCCGTCATCGAGCGCCTGTGCTCCGTGATGACG
>Ga0326726_10003628_pt1 | contig 14151 bp, 13 predicted proteins | sample MHFenrmetagenome_2_FD_207603 | JGI IMG/M metagenome (GOLD analysis project Ga0326726, IMG submission 207603) | Lab enriched peat soil microbial communities from Michigan Hollow, Ithaca, NY, United States - MHF15MN | ecosystem: Environmental > Terrestrial > Soil > Wetlands > Peat | place: USA... | reverse complement strand
AACCCGGTGAGGGTCGCGTCGAGCGTCGTCGTGACGCCGTCGTCGACGACGGCCGGGCCGCCGCCCGGCGCGAAGTTCGCCTTCGTGATCGTCAGCGTGTACGAGCCTGGCGGCAGGTCCATCGAATACCCGCCCACCGCGTCGGTCACCCGGACGTGGCCGAGTCCGTCCGACACGATCGCGCCGGGAATCGGCAGGCCGCTGCCCGCGGCCGTCACGGTCCCGGAAACCGTCCCGCGCGGCGGCGGGGCGCAGCCGGGATAGGCGAACTTCGCGACGCGGGTGGCCCAGTCGAAGCTGCCGCTGCCGGCGTAGTACTCCTGGGTATAGAAGAACGTGCAGTCGTCGGACGGATCGACCGTCAGCGCGCTGTAGTCGCCCCAGCGGTTGCCCGAGCCGATCTGGACGCCCGCGCCCGCGAAGGCCGTCGCCTCGCCCTGGGCGAGCGAGTTGACCGGGTCGCCCGCGAGCCGCCCCGCCCAGAGGAGCGACGGGGCGAGCGAGGTGCTCGAGGCCGAGAACGCGACGGCGCTGTTGCCCGCGTTGTCCTGGGCCGCCGAGCCCATCCAGACGTTGCGTCCGCTGCCTCCGTTGCCGAAGCCCGGCGCGTAGGTGACCTGGTTGACGACCGAGACGTCGCCGTTACCCGGATCGCGCCGGAGCTCCGTGAACCGCACTCCCGCCTGGTAGGTCGGCGCGCCGATCGGATTGAGGCCGCTGACGTTGACGGTCCAGTTGGCGACGAACGACTCGTCACCGCGGTCGAGCGTGCGGTAGGCCACGCGGAACATCATGCGGTCCGCGATCGCATCGAGGTAATCGGACGCTCCGGCCGGAGGCGGCTCTTCGACGAGGCCGCGGGCGCCCGGCAACCGCGCGTCGAAGGGGGCGACGGCCAGATCCGGACGGACCGTGAGCGTCGAGTTGGCCGGCGTCTCGAAGTCGGCGTGGAACTCGTAAATGCGCAGCGCGTCGAACGGGTCGCCGAACTCGTCGGCCCGGAATTCCATGAACAGGTTCGGCGTGCCGGGCGGCGGCGCAGCGAGGCCGTCGAGGTCGCTCGGAAGCATGCCGCCCGCGCTCGGGTCGATCGCGAAGTAGTCGAAGTAGACGTAACCCGCGGTCGGGTCTCCGGCGAGCATCTTCACCCGGTCGAAGGCGAGCAAGCCCGCGCCGGCGTAAGACCCGCCGCCGATCGAGAACTGGTTGTCCGACATGTAGTAGCCGTCGGGCCAGACGCCGAAGTGCGGATAGTCGTTCACCTTGTTCGGCATCAGGAAGTCGTAGAGGTAAAAGGCGCCCGTGGGATCAGAGGTCTGGGAGATCGCGATGCACTGGTGGAAGGGCGGCTGGAAGCCGTTAGGCAGGCCGAACTGGCTGATCAGCCAGCGGTCGGCGAGGGGATCGTAGAGGACGATGGGGTCCCCGAACTGCCCGTTACACCCCGACCCCAGAGGACCGAAGAAGGTCCCGAGCGACACGACCGGAGTGAGCGCGGCGCCGTTCTTGTCGAAAACGCGCAGGACCGTGTTGACCGCCTGGACGTAGTGATCGGGGCCGACATCGCCCACCGTGTCGGGCGGCGCGAAGCGCCCGCCGACCGCGGCGGCGTCGTCCGCGCTGATCCCGGCGAATGTGCCGCTCGGCCCCGGCATGTTCGCCGACGGCGGCGCAGAGCGCTGGAGCGCGGCGTCCGCGGTCACGGCGTTCGGAAACGGCCCCTTCGAGCGCGGCAGCCGGTCGTTGTCCCGTATCCACTCGGCCGGAAGCGTCGAGTCGGGATCGGGGCAGGCGGAGGGCAGGTCGCGGACGTTTTGAGAGGCCGCGAACCGGGCGCTCCTGCCGGAAACCGGCACGGCCTTCGGAGTTCCGGCGGAGAGAGCGGCCGAGACGGAAAGCGCCCCGAGAAGAGCGAGCAGAATCCGGCCTCTACGGGATGTCACCGGGGAGCCTCCATTTTCGAGAGGCAACGAGGGTAGCGGCCCGCGGACCCCCAGTCAACGCGGGCCCGGCCGCGCCGCTACGAATGCGCTGCGTTCCTGAAGACTTTCCCGCCCTTCATCACGAAGAAGACCTTCTCCGTCAGGTGGATGTCCTTCAACGGGTCGCCCGGCACGGCGACGATGTCGGCGTCCTTGCCGTTCTCGAGCGTCCCGATGCGGTCGGCGAGGCCGAGCAGGTCGGCCGCCGACGGGCCCGCCGTCTTGAGCGCCGCCGCCGGCGCCATGCCGAGAGCGACCATCATGCCGAACTCCCGGGCGTTCATCCCGTGCGGGGAGACGGCGGAGTCCGTTCCGAAGGCGATCTTCACGCCGCTCCTGACCGCCCGGCGAAACATCTCGTCGTGGGCCGCGAGCGCCGCCTTCGCCTTGGCGGCGATCGCCGGGGGAAAGCGCTCGAGCTTGCCTCCGGTCCACTCGCCCGCCATGCAGGTCGGCACGAGGTACGTGCCCTTCGTCTTCATGAGCGCGAGCGTCTCGTCCGTCATGAAGGATCCGTGCTCGATGGAATCGATCCCGGCCCTGACCGCCGCGCGCGCCGCGAGATCGCCGTGGGCGTGGGCCGCCGTCCTGCGCTTCAGGCGGTGCGCCTCGTCGATGATCGCCGTGAGCTCCTCGTCGGTCAGCTGCGGCGCGGACACGTCGTCGCCGAGGGAGAGCACGCCTCCGGACGCGCACATCTTGATGACGTCCGCTCCGTATTTCACGTCGAGGCGCACGGCCTGCCGGCCCTCGTTGGCGCCGTGGAGAATCCCCTTCTCGAGGCCGGGCTCGGGGCCGAACGTGTTCGGCGGGAAACCCGTGTTGTCGCAGTGACCGCCGGTCGAGCCGAGGGCGTAGCGCGCGACGAGCATCCGCGGTCCCGGCGTCAGCCCGTCGTTGATCGCGTTGCGCAGGCCGACGTCGAGGTCGTCGCTCGAGCCGACGTCGCGCACGGTGGTGAATCCGGCCTCCAGGGTTTTCCGCGCGTACTCGGCGCCGTAGAAGACCTGCTCGGTGATCGGCCGGCGCAGGCCCTCGAAGAAGTCCTGGACGTAGTTGTCGCCGGACTGGCCCGTCAGGTGCGTGTGCGAGTCGATGAAGCCCGGCAGGAGCGTCGCGTCGCCGAGATCGATGACCGTCGCGCCGGCCGGCACCGGGATCCCTCCTCCCGCGCCGACGATCTTCCCTCCCTGGACGAGGACCACGGCGTTCGGGACCGTCGAGTCCGACCGGCCGTCGAACATGCGGGCGGCGCGAATCGCGGTGACCGGCTGCGGCGTGGGAGCGGGCGCCGGCGACGCCGCCTGCGCGTGAAGGTCCGCGGCGAGGCAGAGGCCGGCAGCAAAGAGGAACGACCGTCTCATTCTTTCTCCTTCGCCGACGCGGACTTTCCGCGCGCGGCGTACACGAGGGCGCCAACGGCCAGCGCGATGGCGCCTCCGACGAAATTCTTCTTCTCGGCGGCCGAGAGAAACATCAGGCAAATGATGAGAGCCGCGATCGGGATGACGGGCCCGCCGGGAAGGCGGATCGTCCGGGCGGTCGCCGGCATCTTGCGGCGCAGCACCGGGACCGCGACGCAGGTGCCGATGTACGTCGCCAGGCGCGCCACCGTCGACAGGACCGCGAGCTCCTCGGCCACGCCGAGGGCCCCCGGCTTCACGCTGTGGAGGATGGCGTCGATCCCGATGAGCCCGAGCGCGATTCCCGTCTGCGACAGGATGGCGACGTGGGGCGTCCGGTAGCGCGGGTGGATCTTCGCGAAGGCTCGGGGCAGGCGCCCGTTCTCGGCCAGCGCATACAGGTATCGCGGCCCGGCGAGGACCGTGTTGTTGTTCGTGCCGAGCACGGAGAGCGCGGCGCCGAGCGTCAGCAGGAAGCCGCCGAGCGGCCCCATCAGCATCCGCCCGGCGTCGGCGAGCGGAGTCGGGGACTGGCCCAGGTTCGGGATCGTCCCGATCGCGACGAGCTGGACCAGCGTGTAGATCGCGGTCACGAGCGCGATCTGGACGACCAGGCCGAACGGAACGTCCCGCCGCGGGTTCTTGAACTCCCCCGCCGGCGCCGCCGTGTTCTCGAACCCCGCGTAGGCGTAGAGCACGAGCAGCGCCGCCTTCGTGTAGTTCCCGGCGTCGGGAGACGGCACCGGGAAGACGCGGCTCCAGGAGATCGAGAACACGCCGACGGCCACCAGCAGCACGAGCGGCACGGTCTTTCCGAGCGACAGGATCACTGCCGTCCGCGCTCCCGACTTGACGCCGCGGACGTTGATCCAGGTCAGGGCGAGCAGCGGCAGCACGATCGTCAGCGCTTGGCCGAGGCCGTGGTTGGCCCCGTCCCAGAGGTAGCCGACGGCGCGCGCGAAGAAGACCGAGAGGCTCGCGATCGACGCGATGCGCGCGAACCAGGTCATCCAGCCCACCTCGAAGCCCACGAACTCGCCGAACGCCGCCCGCGTGTAGACGATCGCGCCCCCCGGCGTGTCGAAGAGGCTGGCCGCCTCGGCGAAGCACAGCACGAGCAGCAGCACGGCGACCCCCGCGCCGAGAATCGCCCAGATGCTCGCCGGACCGAGCAGCATCGCGGCGGCCACCGGGAGGATCAGGTAGACGCCGCTGCCGATGACGTCGTTGACCGACAGCGCCACGATCTCCCAGCGGGAGACGGCGCGGAGGAAACCGGGAGACTCCTGTTCCGAGGGATTCAGAATGGCGGAGAGTCTATTTCACGGCGTCTCCGATTTCGAAATTCGAAATTGAATTCCCGCTATACTCCCCCGCCCTATGCTGCGAGCCGGAATCGTCGGCCTCCCGAACGTCGGAAAATCCACCCTCTTCAACGCCCTGACGCGCACGCGCAAGGCCGAGGCGGCGAACTACCCGTTCTGCACGATCGAGCCCAACGTCGGCGTCGTCACGGTCCCGGACGCGCGCCTCGAGCCCCTGTCGAAGCTCTCGAAGTCGGAGCGGATCATCCCGGCGACGATCGAGTTCGTGGACATCGCCGGTCTGGTCAAAGGCGCGTCCAAGGGCGAGGGCCTCGGCAATAAGTTTCTCCAGCACATCCGCGAAGTGGACGCCATCGTCGAGGTGGTCCGCTGCTTCGAGGACAAGGACATCGTCCACGTCGCGGGCTCGCTCGACCCCGTGGCCGACATCGAGACGATCCAGACCGAGCTCGTCCTGGCCGACCTCGAGACGGTCGCGAAGGCGAAGGACAAGCTCGAAAAGAACGCCCGGGGCGGCGACAAGGACGCGAAGGAAGCGCTCGCCGTCGCCGACAAGCTCGTGTCGCACCTCGACACCGGGCGCCGCGCCTTCACCGCGCCCCTCTCGGCCGAGGAGAAGGAGGTGGCCAAACGCTTCTTCCTCCTGACCTTCAAGCCCATGCTCTTCGCCTGCAACGTCGCCGAAGGCGAGCTGTCGACGGCGGACGCCTCGCCCCACGTGGTGGCCGTTCGCGAGTTCGCGAAGACCCATCTCGGCACCGAGGCCGTGGTCGTCTCGGCGGCGATCGAGTCCGAGCTCGCGGAGCTGCCGGACGCGGAGGCGAGCGAGTACCTGGCGCATCTGGGCGTCGAGGACTCGGGAGTGTCCTCGCTCATCCGGGCGGCGTACCACCTGCTCGGCCTGCGCACCTACCTGACGACCGGTGAGAAGGAGACCCGCGCCTGGACGATCCACGCCGGCGACACCGCGCCTCAGGCGGCCGGCGTCATCCACACGGATTTCGAGAAGGGCTTCATCAAGGCCGAGACGGTGTCGTACGACGACCTCGTCGGGACCGGCTCGATGGCGGCGGCGAAGGAGAAGGGGCTCGTCCGGCAGGAGGGCAAGGACTACGTCGTCCGCGACGGGGACGTCATGCTCTTCAAGTTCAACGTCTAGAATTTCCCATGGACGTGTTCCGCCGCGCCCTCGTCCGCCCGCCTCCCGCGAACTTCGCCGACGGGCTCACGACCGTGGACCTCGGCGTTCCCGACGTGGAGCGGGCTCTGGCGGAATTCGAGCTCTACTGCGAGGCCCTCGAGCGGTGCGGGCTCGCGCTCACGCGGCTCGACGCCGACCCGCTCTTTCCGGACTCGACCTTCGTCGAAGACACCGCGGTCCTGACCTCGCGGGGCGCCGTCCTGACCCGGCCCGGCGCGCCCTCCCGCGCGGGAGAGGTCGCCGCAATCGAGCAGGCCCTCGCGCCGTTCTTCGCCTCCCCGGCCCGGATCGAGGCGCCCGGCACCGTGGATGGCGGAGACATCTGCGAGGCGGGAGGGCACTTCTTCATCGGGATCTCCAGGCGCACGAACGCGGAGGGAGCGCGGCAGCTCGCCGCCCACCTCGCGCGCATGGGATTCACGTCGGCCGAAGTCGACATTCTGGGCGTTCCGGGCATCCTGCACCTGAAGAGCGGCATCGCCGCCGTGTCCGCCCGCCGGCTCGTGCTCATCGACGCGCTCGCCGATCACCCGGCCTTCCGGAGCTACGAGCGCATCGCCATCGACCCCTCCGAGAACTACGCGGCCAACTGCGTGCGCGTCAACGACGCGCTGCTCGTGGCCACCGGCTACCCGAAGTTCGAGCCGACCGCCCGCGCACTCGATCTCGAGGTCATCGCCCTCGACATGTCCGAGTTCGCGAAGATGGACGGCGGCCTGAGCTGCCTGTCCCTGCGCTTCTAGCGAAGGCCGCCCAGCAGCGGGACGTCGCCGGCGGAGTCGGGGACCGGCTCGGCCGGCTCGGCGGTCCCGGCGAGCTCGAGGTCCGGCGTCACGTCGCCGTCGAAGCGCACGTTTCCGCGCTCCTCGCGCACCCGCCGCGAGAAGAGCGTGATGCGCCGGTCGAAGAGGAACTGCCAGAGTAGCTTCGCCCACGACGTGTGACTTCCGAGCGTCTCGTAGGCCTCGGGAGCGGCGCGCCGCAGCTCGGGCAGGCGGGTCCACGGCACCGACGGAAAGTCGTGGTGCTCGTTGTGGTACCCGACGTTCAACGCGAGGCGGTTCAGCCACCCGTAGTAGCTGTTGGTCTCCTGATCCGGGAAGACCATGTAGTGCTCCTGCACCCAGCGCGCGCCGAGAGGGTGCAGGCCCACGCTGAAAAAGAACGAGATCAGCAGGTAGAGCAGGGCGCGGGGACCGAGCAGGATCCAGATGGCCGCGTCGAAGGCGAACTGGGCGACGAAATTCAGGACCACCCAGTGGTCGAGCGGCCGGATCTCCCGAAGGCGCCGCGGCCGCAGGCTCTGCACCAGGGGGAAGAGCACGAGCCACATTGCCTTCCGGAAGGGCGATGTGCCGACGAGCTTCGCCTCCCACACGTTGGGGATGTCGGCGTCGAGCTCATAGACTCCCTGGAACGCGTGGTGCTTCAGGTGGTACCGCTTGAACATCACGGAGCCCGGCAGCACGTGCGGAAAGTTGGCGAAGATCCCCGTGAGGGCGTTGGCGGCCGGCGTCCTGAAGACGAGGTTGTGCACGCACTCGTGGATCAGCGCCCAGAGCGCGTGGTTCGCGAACGCACCGACGAAGGCCGCCGTCGCGACGATGAGCCACCAGGAACTGTCCCGCAGGAGCCACGCGAGGCCGACCTGGAAGGACACGAGACCGACGGCGACGAGAAACGTCACGGGCGCCTTCCCGATGTAGCGCCGGACCTCGGGGTGCTCCCTCAGAATCTGCCGGGTGCGGGTGCGGTGCGGCTCGGGCAGGTCCGAAACGGAGAAGCCGAGCTCCATCTCCGGGACCGCTGGCGACGCGTCCATGACGGCAACTCTTTCACAAATCGGGGTCAGGTCTGCATTTTCCACATTTCGGGGTCAGGTCTGCATTTTCCAGTCTGCAATTTGCAGACCTGACCCCAACTCCCAACTCACTGCGCCTCAGCGCGGGGGAGGTCGGCGGAACTCCGTCGTCACGGCGCTCGAGCTCGATGTCCACGTGTCCGCGCCCAGGCCTCTCCAGGCGAGCCGGATGGAGCGCTTGTCCCCCGTCCGCGCGTCCTCCCCGCGAAAGACGAGATCACCCTTCTCGAACCGGCCCGTCAGATGAAGGACGCCCGGGAAGGCGCTGTGAACCTCGTCGAGCTCGTAGAGGCGGCGCGCGGGATCCCAGGAGAGCACGGCGAGCGCGGTGACGTGCCCCATGGGATTGCGTGCCTCGTAGTCGAGCAGGACGGAGAAGCCGCCGGGCCCCGGGCGCACGGTCAGCGTTCCGGAGCCGCCGGTTCCGGGAACGCCCTCGTAGTCGCCGCGCTTGTAGTCCGCCGGCTCCTTCCAGGTCTCCACCAGATTCCAGGTCCCGAGGAGCGCCGCGACCTTGCGCATCTCGGGGGCCGGCTCGACGAATCGGATCGGCCGCTCGCCGCGCTCGTCGCCCTCGGCAGCCGCGGGCCTCGAGGCGGGCACCGGCGCCAGCACGAGCGCCGCGACGAGCAGAGCCGCGGTCATGCCCGAGCGGCGAAGGTCTCGAAGAGCTCGACCTCGGTGCGGCTGCCGATCGCGAGCGGCATCCGTTCGTGGAGGGACGACGGGACGACGTCGAGCACGCGCGCCGTCCCGGTCGAAGCCCGGCCCCCGGCCTGCTCGACGACGAAGGCGAGGGGATGGCACTCGTAGAGCACGCGCAGTTTCCCGCCTCCTTTTTCGCTCGACGCCGCGTCGCCCGGATAGAGATAGATGCCGCCCTCCAAGAGAAACCGGTGCACGTCGCCGACGAGGGAGGCCGAGTACCGGGTCGCATAGGGCCGCCCGTCGGCCTTGTCGGGCGTCTTCAGGTGCTCGACGAACGCGCGCACGCCGGGCGCCCAGAGGTGCGCGCGGCCCTCGTTGACGGCGTACCCCTTGCCGCGCGACGGCATCCGCACCGCGCGCCGGGTCAGCAGGAACTCTCCGAACGCCGGGTCGAGCGTGAAGAGGTGGACGCCGTCGCCGCACGTGTAGACGAGGAGAACCGCCGGACCGAACAGAAAGTACCCGGCCGCGATCTGTTCGTGCCCGGAGCGCAGCAGGTCGGCGGCGGTTCCGTCTCGGCGGCGGCGGATCGAGAAGATGGTGCCAAGCGTGCCGTTGACGTCGATGTTCGACGAGCCGTCCATCGGGTCAAAGATCACGGCGTAGCGGCCGCCTCCGGGGCTGCCGCCGTAGACGTGGGGCTCCTCCATCTCCTCGGACGCCGCCAGCGTCACGAGCCCGCCGTAGTCGAAGGTCTCGAGCAGGATGTCGTTGGCGACGACGTCCAGCTTCTTCTGCTCTTCTCCCTGGACGTTGGCCGATCCGGCCGAGCCGTGCGAGCCCGTCAGGCCGGCGTGCGACAGGGCGTGGGCGATCCGCTTGGCGGCCACACCGAGGCGCACGAGCAGGAGAGACAGCTCGCCCGTCGAGCCGGGCGAGGCCTGCTGCTCCTCGAGAATGAAGCGGTCGAGGGTGACCGGCGCGGACGGCAGCACGGGTCGAACTACGACTTCTTCTGCCTGGCCATCTTCCAGCGCCCGGTCGAGATCGTGCCGGCGCCCTGGGGAGTCGTCGTGAAGGTGCCCTCGATGACGTCGCCCGTCAGGCGCCCGACGAAGGTCGTCTGCACCTGGCAGTCGCAGGCGGGATCGCGGTAAGGATCCATGGTCCCGCGCAGCACGCCGCCCGTCGCGTTGACGAAGCTGATGTTGAGGACCTGGGGCATCGTGGCCAGGGTCTCGGACGTCCCGGGCAATTTCGGGGACGATCCGTCGGACTGCCTCGGCACCATCAGGACGTCGCCGCGAGCGACCTTGTCGCCGGACTTCAACTCGAAGACGATCGATCCCGAACGCCCGGTCTCCAGGCTCGAGTACTCGCCGGTCCAGCGCCCGGCCAGGGCCGACAAGTCGGAGCCCTCGACCGGAACGGGCGGCGCGGGATTCGAGGACGAACAACCCCAGGGCAGGACTGCCAGGACGAGGACGAGCGCCGCGAACCGGTTGCGATGCAACATGGGGAGCGACCTCCTAGACCCGAGCATCTTACCGCCCGGCGCCGGCGCGTCGAAGGATCAGGCCTGTCGCCGTCACGGCGCCTTCACCCACTCGATCCAGGCCGGTTTCGGGTCGCCGGCCGCCGTTTCGAGGCCGCGGTTGGCGAGAAACGCCGCACGGCCCCTGTCCCGGAGAGAGACCGTGCCAGGCACCGCCGCGGAGGATTCCGGGCCCGTGTCGCGCAGCGCCACGTAGCGCGCGAAGAGGAGGCGGCGGCCGTCCGCGCGGGCGAGGAAACGCCGAAACCGCCCGACGAACTCCGCCTGTCTCGACGGGCTCGACCCGTTGTCGGGCGACGACGAGTAGCTCACCACGGGGAAGGCGATCGGGCGTCCCGCCGCGGTTTCGAGCAGCCGCGCCCAGTCCTGTTCGAGCTCTTCGGGGCCGCGCTGGAGGAACGGCTTGCCCCGAAGGAAGGGACAATAGATATAGAGAAGAATCGGGCTGCGCTGGTGAAGCAGCGCGGCGACTTCCGGCGCGGGGCTCTCCGTGGGAGCCAGCGTCGTGACCCCGACGAGCAGCCGGGGAGAGGTCTTCTTGAGGAACTGCACGGCTCCGTCGAACAGGCGGCGATACGCGCGCAGTTCCTCGGGTCTGTTCGCGAAATAGGCGTCGGCGGCCTCGCCGAGGGAGAGCGTCTGGACGTCGAGCAGGACGGGCGTGAGCGCGTCGAGCAGGCGGCCGAGGCGCAGGGACAGCTTCGGATCGTCGAAGGCGACGCCGGCCAGGTCCGCCGGCACGTCGCGCGCCGACTCGGTCACGAGCGGCAGGTCGAGCTGGAGCGTGGCGCCCGACTGGCGCAGCAGCCGCGCCGTGCGCCGGATCTCGTCGAGGGCGTAGTGGCGGGGAGAGGGCTCCGCCGCCGACCACGAGAGGCTGAGCTCGAAGAACGTCGCTCCCGTTCGGCGCACCGCCTCCATCGCCTCCTGCCGCGCCGCGGCGGAAACGGACGACTCGAGGTTCAGGGCGACCCCGACGGCGGGAGGCGGGACGGGCACGGGCGTCCGGACGGGCAACCCGTCCGCCCCGGTCAGGCCGGCGGCCAGCGCGACGAGCGAAGCGAGCAGTCTTCTCACGCGGTCATCGCAGAGCCTACGTCGACCCCACGAGCACGACCGGGCCGGTCGGAGCGGGCACGCCGCCGCGCGGCTCGACGGTGACGGCGAAATTCTGCGCTCCGGGCTCGGGCAAGGCGGTCGACTCGAAGACGGCGTTCCCGGCGACATCGGCGTCGAAGACGCCCGCGGCAACGGGCTTGCCCGCGAGAAAAACCCAGAACTCGTACTGGCGGTCGGACGGCAGAGGGGCGAGGCTCGCGGCGACGAGCACGCCGCGGCGGGCCTTCGGGCTCCAGAAGACGCGGCCGCGGGCGTCGGGCTGAGGGCCCTTGCCGCCGAGCAACAGCAATTGCACGTCGTCGCTCTCGAGAACGCGGGCGCGCAGCGTCCGCTCGGCCAGGCGTGTCTCGGCCGACTGGAGGCGGCCCGCGAGGTCCGCCGACTGGCTGCGCAGGTCCTCGCGCTGGCGGCGCAGGCGCGCGTCATCGACGACGACCGCGAAGAGCAGGAGCGCCGCCGCGGCGGCGAGCACCCGCCCGCCCGCCCCGGAAGGCGATCTCGCCGGGGCGCGGGGGGGGCCGAGCGACGCCAGGACGCGCGCGCGCAGTTCCCTCGGCGGCGCCGCCGGGCGGGCCCCGGCGGCCAGCGCCGTCGCCGCCGAGCGCAGATCGGACAGGAGCTCATCGCAGATCGCGCAGCCCCCGGCGAGATGGCCCTCGAGCTCCGCGGCGTCGGCCGCGAGCGGCATCCCGAGGACCAGCGCGGCGACGAGCTCTTCGTGCCGCTCGCTATGCGCCATGGTGTCCACTCTTCATGTACGGGCGCAGCCGCTCCCGGAGTTTCATCAGCCCGAGGCGCGCCCGCGTCTTCACCGTGCCGAGCGGCGTCGCGGTCCGGTCGGCGATCTCCTGCTGGGTGAGGCCCTCGAAGTACGCGAGCTCGAGGACCTGCCGCTGGTCGCCCGGAAGCTCCAGGACGGCGCGGCGACAGATCGATTCCCATTGCCGGTCGGCCGAGCCGGCCTCCACGTCGTCGGGCGCCGGCGGATCGACGTCGAGCTCCTCGAGGCTGCGCCCGCCGGCTCGCGGGCCGGACTGACGCGCGCGCAGGCGATCGATCGCGCGGCTGCGCGTGGCGATCAGCAACCATGTCAGGACGGAGCCTCGGGCCGCGTCATAGGAGGCGGACGCGCGCCACGCGAAGAGGAAGACGTCCTGGAGCACTTCCTCCGCTTCGCCCCCTCCCCCGAGGACGCGCCGCGCGAGCCCGAGCAGGCGCGCCGCATGGCGGTCGTACAACTGGGCCAGAGCGTCGGCGTCCCGGGCTTCCACGCGGGCCATCAGCGCGCCGTCCGGATCGTCCCGCCTCTGGCTCATCGCTCGAAAGACGATATCGCAGGGGCGCGCGCCGTAGCCTTCGTCGTACGATTCGCCGCGGGAGGGCACCCATGGAACGACGCGATCTCTTCCGGTCTGCCGCCTCGACGGGTCTCGCCCTCGGGCTCGCGGCCGCCGGCCGACCGCTCCTCGCGTTGCCGGGCCCCGGCAAGCCGGCGGGCGACGACATCCAGCTCATGAACACGGCGCTCGCCCTCGAGCACCAGGCCATCTGGGCCTACGGGCTCGCGGGCAAGAGCGGCCTTCTGTCGGAAAAGGCGAAAGAGGTGGGGCTCGCCTTCCAGGGAAGCCACGAGATCCACCGGGACCTGCTCGTGGACGCGGTGCGCCGCAAGGGAGGCAGCCCCGCGCAGCCGCAGACGACCTACGTGTTCGGCGTGCCTCTCGGAAACGAAAAGGACGTGCTCGAGCTCGCGTTCAAGCTCGAGGTCGGGGCCGCACGCGTCTACCTGTACGTCGTGGACCGCTTCCAGGATCGGGCGCTGTCGGGCTCCGCCGCGAGGATCCTGTCGGACGAAGTGCTCCACGCCACCGTGCTGCGGAGCGTGCTCGGACGGGACGTCGTGCCGACGTTCGGGTTGATCGAGAACTGAGGCGGGTTCCCCGGCGGCGGGGCTACTGACTCTTGGCGTCCGGGATCGCGACCGGTCCGCCCTTCAGATCCTCCCGGATGATGAGATCCAGGAACAGCGCGCGCACGCCCTCGCGGCCGCCCGTCTTGAACGCCCGCCGCACCTCGGAGGGACGCAGGGCGATGCCCGTCATCGTCTTCAGGTACTGGCAGAACACGTAGGACCGCGAGCGGAAGGACACGATCAGCAGGAACAGCAGCAGGACGGCCCCTCCCAGGACCACCCAGTCCGCCTGCGTCAAAAGATCGAAAGCACCCGACATTCTTCGACGAAATCCTTTCGATCAGGGTAGCAGGTTTTCCTGAAAACGGAGCCGGGATTCCTACCGGCCGGCCGCCCTCGGGCGCCGCGCCGCCAGGAATTCCGCGGCCACCGACGCCGGCGCTTTCCCGTCGCGGTCGACGGCCGCGTTCATTTTTCGCATGGCCTCCGGGGTGATCGTTCCCGACAGCGCCTCGAGGACGCGGCGTACGCGCGGGTTCTTCCACGCGTCGGCCCTCACGACGAAGGCCGCCTCGTAAGGCGGGAAATAATGGCGGTCGTCCTCCAGCACCGAGAGGCCCATCGCCGCGATGAGCCCATCCGTCGAGTTGCCGGCGACGACGTCCACCTTCGACTGCGCGAGCGCCGGGTAGAGAAGCCCGAGGTCCATCTCGGAGGGACGCGCCGTGAACGCGAGCCCGTACGCGGCCGCGAGCCCCGGCAACCCGTCGGCGCGCTCGACGAACTCGTAGCCGAAGCCGGGCTTGAGGTCCGGGTGGCGCGCGAGGTCGGAGATCCTCGCAACCTGGCGCCGCCGCGCGTCGTCGCCGCGCATCACGAGGGCGAACGTGTTCTCGAAGCCGAGCGGCTCCGCCCAGACGAGTCTCCACCGTCGCGCGTACTCGGAGGAGACCCGCTCGCGCACGCGCGCCGCGTCGGCGATCGGCTTCTCCTTCAGGATCGCGGTGAACGCGGTCCCCGTGTACTCCGGGTAGAGGTCGAGCTCGCCGGCGACGAGGGCGCGGTGGCAGACGAAGCTGCCGCCGAGGTCGAGCCGGCGCTCGACGGGCACGCCGGCCGCCTCGAGCGCCTGCGCGGCGATCTCG
>Ga0326726_10003626_pt1 | contig 14159 bp, 15 predicted proteins | sample MHFenrmetagenome_2_FD_207603 | JGI IMG/M metagenome (GOLD analysis project Ga0326726, IMG submission 207603) | Lab enriched peat soil microbial communities from Michigan Hollow, Ithaca, NY, United States - MHF15MN | ecosystem: Environmental > Terrestrial > Soil > Wetlands > Peat | place: USA... | reverse complement strand
GTTTCGTAGGTCAGCTCCAGGTCAGGGGTGAAGAGCTTCCTGACGGTCTCCCTGACGCGCAGCCGCTCCCCGGGTTGAAGTTCAAATGCGCTTCGCACGACCGGTTGCAGGCGTTTTTCCCGTATCGTGGCGGCCATCTCCCCGATCAGCTCTTTTCCGGATGCCTGCAGACGGCTGCAGAAGACGCTGACGATCCGCTCCTGCAGGGTCGTATCGGAAAGCTCCTCGAGCACTTTGCCGGCCAGGTCGAAAACCTCCGACCTGATGTGACGGAGATCCTCCTGCTGCTGCTCGAGCTGCTCTTTCTGCAGCGCTTCCCTGAGGCGCGTCTGGAGGTCGACATACTCTGTACGTGCCTCTTCGAGGAGTGCTGACCTCTTTTTTTCCACCTCTTCAGCGGCTTGACGCAGCCGTTCACCCTGGCTTTTGTCAAAGTCGTCGTTTTTTCGCTGCCATTCCGACTTCTGCCTGGCAGCCTCCTCTTCCACGGAGGCCGCGTGCTGCAGTTCGTCAGCGATCTTTTTCTCGCGCTCTCCGATCGCTTTCAGCACGGGCTGGTAGAGGAATCGCCTGAGAAGCCAGACCAGGATCAGGAAGTTGACCAGTTGGGCAGCGACGGTGAACCAGTCGATCAGCATCTCAGTGCCCTCCGGCGGCTTGCGTGACCGCGTGGTTCCAGAACGGATTGGCGAAGACGAGGATGATCGAGATGACGAAAGCGTAAATGGCGATCGACTCGATCATGGCCAGACCGACGAACAGGGTCCGGGTGATGGTGGGCGCGGCGTCGGGTTGCTGGGCGAGCGAAGAGAGCGCGTTCGAGACGGCCCGGCCCTCGCCGAGGGCGGGGGCGATGGCTCCGATGCCCATGGTGAGGCCTGCGGTGATGATCGAGGCGACGGCGATGATGGTCAGTGCGTCCATGTAGGCTCCTATGCTTCGGGTTTGGTTTGGGGTTGCGGTTCGTCCTTGTCCCTTGTCGCAGCAGCGATGTAGACCGTTGCGAGAATGCTGAAGATGTAGGCCTGGACCATGCCGGTCAGCAGGCCGAGGATATTCATCAGCACGGGAAAGATCAGGGGTGAGATGGTCAGCAGGATGGCCAGGATCATGACGCCGCTCATCATGTTGCCGAACAGACGGACGGCGAGGGCCATGGTTCGGGTGAATTCCCCGATGATGTTGAAGGGGAGCATGATAATGGTCGGTTCCGCATAGGTCCTGAAATAGTTGAGCACCCCTTTTTCGCTGATGCCGAACACCGGTACGGCAACAAATACCGACAGGGCCAGGGCAGTTGTCGTGGAGAGCGAGCCTGTGGGCGGCTCGTAACCGGGAATGATCGTGCAGAGGTTCGCCAGGGCGATGAAGAGAAACAGGGAGGCGATGTACGGCAGGTATTTTTCGGGACGTTTCAGCCCGACCTCTTCGATCTGGCTTCGTGCCATGGTGACGATGATTTCAAGGAAGCTCTGCCATTTCGATATGGCGACCTCACCTGAGAGTCGGCGCGTTATAAGCGCCGAACCGACGGCAAGCACGGCCATGGTCGCCCAGGTCATGGCGATGGTCAGGTTCAGCTTCAGGAATCCGAATCGCCAGAGGATGACCTCATCGCCGCTCAGGTGCATGGTTCGCCATCCTTTTCGCTTCCGTGTCGAACGGTGGGGCGGTTCAGCCGGATCATGACGAGCTTGACCGCGATGAACCCTGCGGTGCACATGATCAGCCGTCTTGGGCTGTTGCCGGCAATGAACACGAATCCCGACACGGTTGCTGCCGAGCGAAGGAGCATGCTCGAAAGAAACCAGAGCCAGGGCTGTTTCGAGTCGAGGCTTTTTCTGACAGTGAGCCAGAGGCCGCCGAAAAAGAGCAGCCCGAGCACTCCTCCGCCTGCCGCCGCAAGCATGTCGATCCATTCCATCCGCTCAATCCTCCTTGTGCATGTTCCTGTTCTCTTCAGCGATCCAGTGCCATGCGTTCAAACAGCCGGCGATGAGGCCGACGACGATCAGCATGAGCGTCCATGATCGCTCGGGCGAGGGATAGTGGCTGTCGAACCAGAGCCCGGCCATCACACCAAGCAGCGTCGGGATCACGATCGACCAGCCGATGATGCCGAACATGGCGAAGCCCGACCAGATGCTCCTGATAGCCTGTTTCCGCGCCCTGATTTTCCGCTGCTCGCTCGTTCCGATCTCCTCGCTGAGTGGTTTCCGGTCCGGGGAGCGGCGCCGGCCATTCTTTTCATTCATGATGCAGCTCCATGTATCGGCGGATGAACCCGCTCTCAAGCTTCGCAAGCGCGCCACGTACGCTCCGTTCACGTTCGTCGAGGTTCAGGAACTGCTTTTTGACGGCATCTTCGAGCTGGCCGAGATCGACACCGCCGATGGCATGCCGGACCGAAACAACGACGCTGGAACCCGTTTTCACCAGGATGCCCTGATCGATGGCGATGTAGGTCTCCTTTTCCTGCTGTCGCCGGAACATCAGGATGCCGGGCACCAGAGGCGCGATGCAGTCGAGCCTGTTAGGAAGGAACCCGTAAGAGCCCTTCACGGTTTCCACAACCATCTTCACGACCTCCGGCTCTTCGGCAAAGACCCTGAACGGAAGCAGGATTCGCAGGTGCATTGTGGTGGCCATCATATCGTCAGCTCCCGCTTTTTTTCGGTGCTATCGCCGAGTCGGCCATTTCCGGGGCGGGTGGCGCAGTTGCACCGCCGCCGGCGTCGAGCCTGGTCTCTTTGCGGGCTTCGGCGACGCTGCCGATCATGTAGAGCGCCTGTTCGGGATACCCCTCGAACTCGTCGCGCAGGATGCGCTCGCACCCGTCGATCGTGTCGGCGACCGGCACCAGTTTGCCTGGGATGCCGGAGAACTTTTCGGTGGTGAAAAAGGGCTGGGTGAAGAACCTTTCGAGCCTTCGCGCCCTGGCTACGAGCCGGCGGTCTTCCGCGGAGAGCTGCTCCAGGCCGAGCATCGCGATGATGTCCTTCAGTTCGTCGTATTGGGCGAGTACCCGCCTCGTTTCACGGGCGAGATGGTAATGCCGTTGACCGACAATGGCTTCACCTGCCATTTTCGAACCGGATGCGAGCGGATCCACGGCGGGGTAGAATCCCTCGCCGGCTCGTTTCCTCGACAGGACAAGCGAGGCCGAAAGATGGGAGAAGGTGTGCACGGCCGCAGGATCGGTGAAATCGTCGGCCGGTACATAGACCGCCTGGATGGAGGTGATCGCCCCGGTGCTCGTGCTTGCGATCCGCTCTTCGAGGCTGGAGAGCTCGGTGCCGATGGTAGGCTGGTAGCCGAGGCGCGAGGGCATCTGGCCCATCATGCCGGAGATTTCCGATCCGGCCTGGATGAAGCGGAAGATGTTGTCGATGAGGAGGAGGACGTCCCGGTGCTTGTCGTCCCTGAAGTACTCGGCCATGGTCAGTGCTGCGTGCCCCACCCTGAAGCGGCTGCCCGGTGGCTCGTTCATCTGCCCGAACACCATCACCATATTGTCCAGCACGCCGGCCGTGACCATGTCCCGGTAGAGCTCTTCGCCTTCGCGGCAGCGCTCGCCGATACCGCAGAAGATGCTCACCCCGCTGTTGCTGCTGACCATGTTGTGGATCATCTCGGTCAGGAGCACGGTTTTCCCGACACCGGCCCCGCCGAACAATCCGGCCTTCCCTCCGCGTTCGAGGGGCACAAGAAGGTCGATGACCTTGATGCCGGTTTCAAAGACTTCGGATTTGGTCGATCTTCTGGCAAGGGGGGGCGGCGCCTGGTGGACGGATCGCCACATGACTTCTGGGAGCGGCCCCCGCCGGTCGATGGTGTTGCCGAACACATCGAACATTCTCGACATGATCGCGTCTCCGACCGGGGCCTGGAGCGGGGCTCCGGTATCGATGACCGGCATGCCGCGGCAGATCCCTTCGGTAGGGGTCAGGGCGATTCCCCTGACATGACGCTGGTCAAGCTGGGTCAGGATTTCGATCCGGACCTCGAGATCCCTTCCGGTATGCACCATGGAGTAGATCGATGGCAGGACTCCGTCGAAGTAGATATCGACGACGCTTCCCCTGATCGAGGTGACCGAACCGGTCGAAGTTCTCGATGGACGACTCTGCATTCTCTTTCTCCCTGATAAGCGGGGATTTTTCAGTGCTCACTGCTCGTATATAGTGAAAATTCATATAAAACCATAGTGGTGCTTATATATGGCATGAGGCTGTTCCGGGGAAAAAGCCGTTCAGATTCGAAACGGCCGCACGCTTCCGTGGCGATCAGGTCGGTGACGGTATTGCAGTCGAACGGTTCTGCCGTATATTGTGTGCGTTCCCCCGGTTCTGCCGTTACGGCCGGACTCCGGAGGTATGAGAATCCTGGTCATTAACGGGCAGTCGATGAAAATTTTCGATCGATATATTCTGAAGACGCATGCGGGGCCACTGTTTTTCGGCTTTTTCACCATCATGTTCGTCTTCATCCTGTCGTTCCTGACACGGTTCATTGACCATCTGGTCGGCAGGGGGCTGGACTTCTGGGTGCTGGTCGAGATGCTGTTGCTCCAGTCCGCGTGGATGGTCAGCCTCGCCCTGCCCATGTCGGTGCTGATCTCGACGGTCATGGCGTTCGGCACCCTTACCAACAGCTCAGAGATGACCGTGATGCGCGCTGGCGGGATATCGGTCTATCGTCTGGTGTTTCCCGTGCTTCTTGCCAGCCTTGTCCTCTCGCTCTGCGACGAGCGGTTCAACAACGTTCTCCTGCCCGAGGCCAATCACCGGGCAAATGCGCTTCTCTCGGATATTTCCCGTCTCAAGCCCGGATTCGCCGTGAGCCAGGGCTCGTTCTCGGATGTCATCAAGGGATATTCGCTCATAGCCGACAAAGTCGACAATAAATCCGGCATGATGGAGGGGGTGGTCATGTACGACCGGGACCGTCCGAACCTCAGGACGGTCATTACCGCTGAATCCGGCCGGATCACCTTCACACCCGATTACCGCTATCTGGTCATGACCCTCAGGAACGGGCAGATCAACGAGCTTGCCCTGCCAGCCATGAACAAGTATCGCAGGATCTCCTTCAGCAAGCACCGCTACATTTTCGAAGCGAGCGGATACGGGTTTGAACGGACAGATGAAAAGCAGGGACGGCGTGGCGGACGTGAACTTTCAGCTTCCGAACTGAAGGCTCAGGCACGGGAGCTTCTCGCGAAGGAGGAGGCTTGCCAGGTTTCAGTCGACAAGGAGCTCGGCGTTTTGCGGAGCCAGTTCAGCCGTATCCGTAACGTTCCGGGCGAGGTATCCCGCCCGGCGTCCACTCCGGGCCAGGCGCCGGCCATCGTCAGGGCGCTTGAGGTTACGGATGGAAAGATCGCGGACCTCTCTTCGACCATCGAGCAGCACGATTTCTTCCGGGAGCAGTACCTCATGACCATGATCGAATATCACAAGAAGTACTCGCTGGCCCTTGCCTGCGTGGTGTTCGCCCTCGTCGGGGCGCCGCTCGGCGTGATGGCCCGCAGGGGAGGGTTCGGCGTGGGCGCAGGCCTTTCGCTGCTTTTTTTCGTGATGTACTGGGCCATGATGATCGGCGGCGAGAAGATCGCGAAGAAGGGGGTGCTCACTCCAGCTGTCTGGGTTTGGATGCCCGATCTCGTGCTTGCGGCGATCGGCATCTACATGCTGAACCGCCTGAGTCGTTCGATTACCGGATCGACGCGCTGAGCCGCTTGCCTGACCCACATGCTGCTCAGGGCTGCCGGCTCTTTGCCTTCCTGGTTGCACAGATCGCTTTTTTCCTGCCGTCCGGATCCACGCTCACGAAGGTTATGCGTGTCGTGAAGACAAGCTCCTTCTCGCCGCTCGTGATCTCCTCGCGGGTGACGTCCACGACGTACTCGACCGAGGTGGTGCCGACCTGGTTCTTTTTCGATTCGAAGCAGAGGATGGTCCCCTGGCGGATGCTCTTCCTGAACTCGATCTTGTCCATGCCGACCGTGACGAAATTGCAGCCGGGGTAATCGAGGGTCACGGCGATGTAGGCGATCTCGTCGGTCCATTTGAGCAGGTTTCCTCCGAACAGGAATCCGAAATGGTTCAGGTGTTCGGGCATGACGAGTTTGAATGTTTCCATTTTGATTCGATTGGTTTGATCTGTTGATAATCGCCGGGCTTGACTTTATTTCTGTCACTCGTCACGCCTCTACTCCTTCCTCGGCTTCACCATGATGACCTTCTCGCGCTCGACGATCACGCTTCCCGCCGCTCCTTTGGCCTTCCGCACATGCTTTTTCAGGGTGTAGATGACCGGCACCATGCCGGAGGTCCTCGCGGCCGAGTACCACGCTGCGATTTCGGCCGCCCTCCGGATTTCGCTCATGTTGTGCATCCCGGCCCCCTTGAGTACGCAATGTGATCCGGATGCGCCTCTCGCATGCAGCCAGATGTCGTCGGGGCGGGCATGGCCGAAGGTCAGGAGCTCGTTGTTCCGGGCGTCCTTGCCGACGTAGAGGGTGATGCCAAGGGTCAGCGGCACGGTCCGGAAACGGGCCTGTCGTTCATCCTGCTTCCGTCCCTGGGCCGCTCCCTTCGGCTTGCGGTGTTTCGCGATCAGGTCGCCAAGTTCCTCTCCTGATTCGGCGATGTCGAGAGCGTCGAGCTTCAACCGGAGTTCACGGAGGCGCGAATCAAGCAATGCGCGGCGATCTTCGGTCGCCTGCGCTTTCGCACGGCTTCGGGTTGCCCTGGAGAAGTACCATGCGGCATTCTGCTGCATGTTCATCTCCGGCCTTACGGAAATCAGGAGATCCGGGCTGCCCGGTTCGAACAGGTTAGGTACGGTGACCTCTCCGGAGGAGGGGTCTGCCGTCCCGATGGCCGCGGTGAGCAGGTGGCCGCAGGTCTCATACCGGGACGCGGTTTCGACGGGATCTGCCGATTGCAGCCCCGAAAGCTCCCTCTCCGTCCGGTCGATCTGCTGCTTCAGCTCCCTGCGGAGCTCACCGGCGCCGGCATGCAGATGCAGAAAGTGGTGCATCCTCCTGGCGTAGTGGTTCATGGCTTCGAGCACCTCGTCGAACGGCGTCGAATCTTCCCCCTCGACAGGCTCCAGGATCGAGAACTCCGGCGCCTTTCCGTGCGGTTCGGTGACATGGGGCGACGGCGTGGCGAGTTCGTACATCATGCCGCCAAGTGCAATGAACAGCGCTTGCGGGGAGTGGTCGCCGCCGGTCCGGGCGATGAGTCTCCTTGCCAGGCTACGGTCGAATCCGGGCAGGAACGAGGCGAGTCGCCGTTCGAGGGGGGCGTCGTCACCGGTGGCCTCCAGCATTTCGCCGAACCGGGCTTCGTCGCCTGCCAAGAGTTCAAGCGAACGGAACACGGGTGTTTCGCCCGGGTCGTCGCTGTAGGGCAAGCCTTCGAGCCGCTTGAACTCCTTGAACGAGTCCGCGATCGTTCCTTCGTGGACCAGCAGCACATTGGTGTCGGCGCTGAAGAACCGGAGTACGATGAACCAGCCGCCATCGAGCCTGACCCGGATCTCCCGGTCACGTGGCGCCATGTCGACTCCGGTCACTTGCCGTTCGTACACCCTGCTCATGACGGCCGAGGAGTTGCGCCTCTTGCGGTTCAGCCCCTCTCTGGCCGACAGCGAGAACTCCTGCGAACGAACCGTGACGATGAGCTGGAGGTGACGGCCATCGGCGGCGACGAAGCTCAGCGTGAGTTCGTTCCGCTCCTGTGAGTGGATTTCAAAAAGGTACCCTCCCGCTATCTCCTGGTGCAGTTGTCGCGCGACATGGTAGAGCGTATAGTAATTTCGGAGCATTGGGTGCTGGAGAGTTGCGAAGGGAGGATCTTTGCTCTATTTTTACAGGAATCAGAGGAATCGATCTCCCAATGTATAAAAAAACAACACTATGCATGAAGAGGGCAACAACTCCTGCTGCTGCGGCGCACCCTCGGACGGGGATGGCTCCGGACAGGAGAAACGGCTTGGCTGGCACGAGTATTTCATGAGCGTCGCCCACCTGATATCGCGTCGGGCGACCTGCACCCGGGGCCATATCGGGGCCGTGATCGTCAGGGACCACAACATCCTTTCGACCGGCTACAACGGGGCGCCCTCCGGCCTGCCGCACTGCAACGAGACCAATTGCCGGATCTTCAGGAGCACCCATCCCGACGGCACGGTCGAGGAGAACTGCGTCAACACCATCCATGCCGAGATCAATGCGATCGCCCAGGCGGCCAAACACGGCGTGTCGATCAAGGATTCCGACATCTACATCACGGCCAGCCCCTGCATCCATTGCCTGAAGGTGCTCATCAATGTCGGCATCAGGACGATCTACTACGACAAGCCTTACAAGATCGAGCATATCTCCGAGCTGCTGAGGCTCTCGGGGGTCAGGCTCGTGAACGTGTCTCAGGAAACTCCCTGAGGGGGGCGCCGCGTGAGTGCGAATTCCGAAATCACGTCGAAGGACGAAGCCTTCATGAGGCGCTGCCTGGAGCTTGCCGTGTTGGGGTCCGGAGCTGTCAGCCCGAATCCGATGGTCGGTTCGGTGGTCGTGCACGACGGCCGGATCGTCGGCGAGGGATGGCATGAGCGCTTCGGCGGTCCGCATGCCGAGGTGAACGCCATCTCGTCGGTCCCCGATCCGGAGCTGCTTCGGAAGTCGACCCTGTATGTCAACCTGGAGCCCTGCTCCCATTTCGGCAAGACGCCTCCCTGCAGCGACCTGATCATCTCCCGCAAGATACCGAGGGTGGTCGTGGGGTGCCTCGATCCGCACGACAAGGTTTCCGGCAGGGGGGTCTCGAGGCTTCAGGAGGCCGGTGTCGACGTGACGGTCGGGGTGCTCGGCGAGGAGTCAGAGCGGTTGAACGAGGGGTTCATGACCAGCCACAGGAAGGGGCGCCCGTTCGTGACGATCAAGGTCGCCCAGACTCTCGACGGGCGCATCGCCACCTCGCTGGGGGCATCGAAGTGGATCACCGGTGACGAGTCGAGGATCGAGGTGCACAGGATGCGCAGCAGGTACGATGCGGTGCTCACCAGTTCCTCGACGGCCCTTGCCGACGACGCCGAACTCACCGTCCGTCACTGCGAGGGGCGCCAGCCGCTTCGAGTGGTTCTGGACCGGCAGCTCCGGATGCCGGTCGAGTCGAAGGTGTTCAGCCCCGGGGCCCGGACGCTCGTGTTCGCTTCGATGGATCGCGCCGAGCCCGGCCGGATCGACCAGCTGACATCGAGGGGCGTGGAGGTCGAGATGGTCGACGAGGCCGCCGGCGGGCTCGATCTCGATCAGGTGATGGCGGGGCTGCATCGCCGTCAGGTGCTTTCCGTGATGGTCGAAGCCGGCAGCCACCTTGCCGCGGCTTTCGTGAGGTCGCGGCTCGCGGACAAGCTTCAGGTGTTCATCGCCCCACGCCTGTTCGGCGGTGACGGGCTTCCTTCGTTCGGGACGCTCGACGTCCTGCTGCCCGGCCAGTCGGTGAACCTGCGGTTCGCAGGTCTCTCCATGGCAGGGAGCGATCTGGTGGTTGAGGCTTATGTGGTCTGACAATTTCAAACCGTCATCAGGGAGTGTTTCATGGCACCGTTATTCAAAAAAGGTTTCGGAGGCAGAAGGGCATCCTCTGCAGCGGGCTTGATGAGCGACGATGATTTCGGCAAGCTTCTTATCCGGCTTTGTGTGGGCGGCCTGATGATGTTCCATGGCATCAGCAAGCTCATCCATGGTTACGGGTTCATCGTGTCGAAGCTGCGGGCCGCAGGCCTTCCGGAGTTCCTGGTGGCCGGTGTGCCGATCGGCGAGGTGGTCGCGCCGCTGCTCATCCTGCTCGGCCTGTACACCCGGCCTGCCGCGCTGGTCGAGGCCATTCTCATGGCCATGGCCGTCTGGCTCGTGCACATGGGCCAGCTCACCTCGGTCAACGCCACGGGAGGTTATGCCCTGGAGCTCCAGGCCTTCTACTTTTTCGGTTCCCTTGCGGTGTTTTTCTTCGGAGCAGGCAAATACAGCTTGTCACGGGGCCAGGGACCCTGGAACTGAGGTCGGCGAGATGCGGCAAGGAAAGGAAGCATGTCGACGGTGAACCGGGACGATGGAAACAGGGGGTGCGTGCTCGAGTGCAGGAACGTGAGCGCCTACCGGGGGGGCACGCTGGTGTTCGACGGGCTCGACCTGTGTATCGAAGCGGGGCGCAACACGGCGATCCTCGGTCCCAACGGTTCCGGTAAATCGACGTTGCTCAAGCTTTTTTCGCGGGAGATCTATCCGGTGCACTCCGATGACAGCCGCCTTCTGGTCTACGGGCGGGAGCTCTGGAATGTGGAGGAGCTCCGGTCCCGGCTCGGCATCGTCTCCCATGACCTGCAGCAGGAGTACGGCCGTTACACCAGGGGGGTCGACGTCATGCTCTCGGGTTTCTATTCAAGTATCGGGACCCATTCCCATCAGCAGTTCGGTCCGGGTGAACTGGCGCGCGCCGACGAGCTTATGCGGAGCCTCGGCATCGAGTCGCTGGCCGACCGCTCTTTCGGCCGGATGTCAACCGGGCAGCAGCGTCGCTTCCTGCTCGGCAGGGCGCTGGTGAACAATCCGGAAGCCCTGTTGCTCGATGAGCCTACCAGCGGCCTGGACCTGTCGGCGGCATTCCGCTATGTCGATACCGTCAGGGAACTCATGCGTTCCGGCACCCAGGTCATCCTGGTCACGCACCATCTGCATGAGATCCCTCCGGAGATCACCCATCTCATCTTCCTCAGGGCGGGGCGGATCGTGGCCGAGGGTGACAAAAAGGAGTTGATGAGCTCCGCGAGGGTTTCAGAGCTGTTCGGATGGCCGGTGGAGGTGCTCAGCGGCAACGGCTTTTACCAGGCGGTCTCCGCGTCCAGGTGATGCTTTGCCGCCAAATCACTTTTTTTTAGTTACTTGCAGGAACTTCAACCGCCTTCTGCCGGTTGCATGGGGCAGGTTCATGAACGTATCTCCAACCACACAATACCATTTCATCATGTCAACGATCACTCTGAAGGGCAACGCGATCAACACCGCAGGTCAACTTCCGGCCGTGGGCGCCCAGTTGCCTCCATTCACCCTCGTCAGAACGGACCTATCGGAAGCCTCGCTCGCCGACTTCGCCGGAAAGAAACTGGTCCTGAACATCTTCCCGAGCCTTGATACGCCGGTTTGCGCCGCTTCCGTACGAAGGTTCAACCAGGAGGCGGCGGCTTCTGGCGATACCGTGGTGCTCTGCATTTCTGCGGACCTGCCGTTCGCGCACAGCAGGTTCTGCGTTGCCGAAGGACTGGAGAGCGTCGTGCCGCTCTCGGTGTTCCGTTCGCCCGAATTCGGACGGGATTATGGCCTCGTCATCGTCGACGGCCCCCTGAAAGGCCTGCTCTCCAGGTCGGTCATTGTGGCGGACGCATCCGGCCAGGTGCTCTACAACGAACAGGTGCCGGAGATCGTCCAGGAGCCCGATTATGAAAAGGCGCTCGCGGCGCTTGGCTGAACTGCGAGGCCCATCGGCGACGCCAGGGCCCTTCCGGATGGCCCGGGCGTCGCCGACCGCGATGTAACGAATCGGCTGATCAACCATAACTCATGACCCCCATGTCGGCTAATCATGCTTCCGAGAGCGTACCGGTCCAACGCACGCTTGCAGAAATCGATCTGGCAGCCCTCAGTTCCGGAAAGGCGTATCATCCTTCCCCGCCGACCTGGGAGGACGAGGTGCTCTATTTCCTCATGCTTGACCGTTTTTCCGACGGCAGGGAGTTCGGAGGGTTCGGCGACGGAGAGGGCCGCCCGGTGAATGCCGGCGGCGGCCGCACGACGGCGCTGTTCGATCTGGAAAAGAATGCCGGCAACGCTTCGCGAGCCGAGTGGTTCGAGGCCGGAAAAGGGTGGTGCGGGGGCACGATCGCCGGCATGCGTGACAAGCTCGGCTACCTCCGGCGCCTCGGCGTCACGGCCATCTGGGTCAGCCCGGTATTCAGGCAGGTCACCGGAAGCGGTGACTACCATGGTTACGGCATCCAGAACTTCCTCGATGTCGATCCCCATTTCGGCACGCGGGAGGAGTTGCGGGATTTCGTGGCCGAGGCGCACCGATCCGGCATCAGGGTGATACTCGACATCATCCTCAACCATGCCGGCGACGTTTTCGCCTACCGGGACAACCATCCTTACTATTACTACGAGGGGCGCCGGTGGCCGGTCGACGGTTTCCGGACGCACAGCGGCGACAGCGGCAGCATTCCCTTCGACGGGGCCGGACGGCAGGGAATTGCCGGCATCTGGCCGGATGGCGCCGTCTGGCCGGAGGAGCTCCAGGACGAATCGGCCTGGACGAGGAAGGGCGAGATCCGGAACTGGGACGGCTTTCCGGAGTACCTCGAAGGCGATTTCTGCTCGCTCAAGGACCTGCACCTCGGCGAGAGCCTCGAGGACCCGGCCATTTACTGGGACCTGGAGCGGCGCATCAAGGCGTTCACCCCTTCGCCGGTGCTCGATCACCTCATCAGGGTCTACCGGTTCTGGATCGCTTTCGCCGATATCGACGGATTCCGTCTCGACACCGTCAAGCACATGGAGCCGGGGGCGGTGCGCTATTTCGTCACGGCGATCCACGAGTTCGCCCAGTCGCTCGGCAAGGAGAACTTCCCGGTCATCGGCGAGATCACCGGCGGCCGCGCCAACGCTATCAACATCCTCGACGAGACTGGCCTGGACGCGGCACTGGGCATCGACGACCTTCCCGACAAGCTCGAATTCCTGGTGAAAGGGCGCCGCAGTCCCGGCAATCCCGACACCGAGACACAGGAGGGCTATTTCGATATGTTCCGGAACAGCCTGCTCGACGGCAAGAGCAGCCATCAGTGGTATTCGAAGCACATCGTGACCATGATCGACGATCACGACCAGGTCGGCGAGCAGCACAAGTACCGGTTCTGCGGGGATTCGCCCGACAGTTACCGTCTTCTCAGGCCGGCGCTCGGGCTGAACCTGGCCACCGAGGGGATCAGCTGTATCTATTACGGGACGGAACAGGCCTTCGACGGAGCCGACCGCCGTACTGACGACAGCTCGTGGAGCGACGTTTTCCTCCGGGAGTGCATGTTCGGCGGGCCCTTCGGATCGCTGCAGAGCCAGGGGCGCCATTTTTTCAACGAGGAGCACGAGGTCTACCGGTTCGTGAGCGACCTCTGCGCATTCCGCCGGCGGGAGATCGCCCTGCGCAGGGGGCGCCAGTACCTTCGCCAGCTTTCGGCCACCGGAAACGACGGGGAGTTCTTCTTTCCCCAGCCGGTCGGGGGAGAGTTGCGCTGGGTGGTGGCCTGGTCGCGCATTTTCGCCGAATCGGAGTGCCTGTGCGCTATCAACACCAGCCTGGAGCACGACCTTTCGGTGTGGGCGGTGGTCGACCGGAAGCTGCATCCTGCCGGTAGCGTGATGAGCTGCCGGTTCTCGACCTCGGAGCCTCAGGTCGGCCTGGAGACGGCCGTCGGGACGGCATGCGGGGCGTCGATCCGGATCACTGTCCCCGCAGGCGGTTTCGTGGTGTACCGCTGAGTTTTTCTGATTTCCCCCTGAACAGAAACGGCACCCCCATGACCCGCGTGTTCATTCCTGCGATAACGACCGTGGCACTGCTCGCCTTCCTGCTTTTTGCAGGTTCCGGCAGGATCCGGAAGCGGCTGGAATTTACCGGAGACGGTGATCTCGATGCGCGTCTCACCTATCAGCTTGTCCTTTCGGCGTGCGCGGCGCTCTCGCTCGGAGCCGCATACCTGATTGCTCCCGCAAACCTCGTCCACTATTTTTCGTTCGGTTCGATCGATGCCCCGGCAGAGCCTCTTGCGCTGTTCGGTATCGGGGAGGGCGAGCGGTGGGGTACTATCGGGCTTTCCCTGGGCCTGATCATCAGCGTTGTTACGGCCCTGGTCATGTATTTCGATCTTCGGAGGGCAGGTATCGGCCCGCACCTGCCGGAAGGTGCCGGCTGGGTACTTCTGCTTTCGCTCTCGAACGCCTTCGGCGAGGAGATGATCTGCAGGGTGGGATTGCTCGTTCCCATGACCGGGCAGCTCGAACCGGCATCCATATGCATGCTCTCCGCCGTGATCTTCGG
>Ga0326726_10003625_pt1 | contig 14160 bp, 10 predicted proteins | sample MHFenrmetagenome_2_FD_207603 | JGI IMG/M metagenome (GOLD analysis project Ga0326726, IMG submission 207603) | Lab enriched peat soil microbial communities from Michigan Hollow, Ithaca, NY, United States - MHF15MN | ecosystem: Environmental > Terrestrial > Soil > Wetlands > Peat | place: USA... | reverse complement strand
AGTCGGACAGGTAGAACAGGCCGAGGTACGAGCTGTAGTCCACGCGGCCGATGATGTAGGAGAAGATCGCGAACGTGCCGAACGCGATCGCAGCCAGTCCGGCGGCCAGGCCATCCAGCCCGTCGGTGATGTTCACGGCGTTGCTCGTTCCCGTGAGGATGAACGTCGTGAATACCACGTACAGCCATTCGAAGCCCGCGATCCACACGACCAGATAGTACTTGAAGAATGGCAGCGTCGTCGACGCGCCGGGAAGGTTGGACGAGAGCGGATGCCGCCAGACGTACAGCCCCAGGGCGATGCCCGCCGTCACCTGCCCCGCCAGCTTGTAGCCCTCGACGAGTCCCTGGTTCTTCTTGCCGAGGCGCTTCTGTTGGAGCTTGAGGTAGTCGTCCACCAGGCCGATCCCACCCATCCATACGGTTAGGAGGATCGCAATGAGCAGATATGGATGGCTGAGACTGAACCGTCCCCACAGCACCACCGAGATGATCGCGCTGTTGAGGATGATCAGGCCCCCCATTGTCGGCGTCGTTCCCTTTCCGGCATGCGACTCGGGCGTACCTTCGCGCACCACCTGGTGTGCGCCCTGATCCTTGAGCGCGCGGAGGATGATCGGGCCCACGATAAACGTCAACAGCAGCGCCGTTACCGCGGCCCCGACGGCGCGGAACGAGATGTAGTTGAAGACCCTCAGGATGCCGAATTGCCGAACGAGCGGAGAGAGAAAATGATAGAGCACGAGGCAACGATGTCAGTGGTCGAGGCGAAGCGCGTCGCCCTCGCGTCAGGGGACCTGGCGCTGTGCAGCCCAACGGGTGATCGGCTCGACCAACCGTTCGAGGCGCATGCCACGCGATCCCTTGAGGAGGATAACCGCGCTGGGTTCGAGGCGCGACGAGAGCTTGGTCCAGAGCCCATCCACGTCGTCAGCCGTAATGACGCGCGGATCGCCGCTCGCGATACGCCCGAGCGACGCGGCGAACTCCCCGATCGCCGCCACGATATCGATGCCGTCGGCGAGCGCATCCCGCGCGACGTCGTCGTGTAGCCTCGGTGTTTGGGGTCCGAGCTCGAGCATGGTCGCCAGCACCGCGACACGCTGTCGTCCGGTGCCGGTGTGTCGCAGCAGCTCGAGCGCGGCCCGCGCCGACCCCGGGTTGGAGTTGTAGGCGTCATTGATGAGCGTGGCGCTGCCGTGCTGCTCGATGTTCACGCGCATTGGCGGCACCGGCATCGATTCGATGCCTCGCGCCGCGTCCGCCGGCGAGACTCCGAGCTCCTCGCTCACCGCCAGGGCCAGCATCGCATTTCGAAGATTGTGAACACCGCGCAGGGGGAGGTGGATGACGGTCTCTCCCAGCTTCAGTCTGCCTCGGCCGTCGGGGTCCACGGACCATGCGCTCGGGCGCACGTCGCCGGCGTCCAACCCCGCCGAGACGACTCGACCGCCGCGCTCCTGGGCTGCCGCGACGACCTCCGGCTGCGACGCCGGCACCACGCTCACGGCGACACCCTCGGCGGCGGACAGCTCCTCGCGCATCACGCCCGCCAGGTCGCCGAGTCCTTCGAGATGCTCCTCGGCGATCGATGTGACCACGGTGATGTCGGGCTCCACGATCGCGCGCAACCGGGGAATCTCACCCGGTTGATTCGTCCCCATCTCGACGACGGCTACGTCGGCGCTGTCGGGAATGGCGAGCAGCGTGAGCGGTACGCCAATGAGGTTGTTCAGATTCCCCGCGGTCGCGTGGACCCGAAGCGCGCGGCCGAGCGCCGCGCTGATCAGCTCCTTCGTGCTCGTCTTTCCGTTCGTGCCGACCACGGCGACGACCGGATTGCTCCAGGCACGACGCCGGTAGGTGCCCAGCGCACCGAGCGCCACCAGCGTATCGCGGACTTCATAGACGGGGATGCCGAGCCCCTGTGCCGCCTCCACGCGCGAGACGACCACACCTGCGGCGCCTTTGTCCCGCGCCTGCGCGAGGAAATCGTGGGCGTCGAACCGCTCGCCGACGAGGGCGACGAAGAGGTCTCCCGCCTCGATCGTGCGCGTGTCGGTCCAGACGCGCGAAAACACGGCGTCGCCCCGCGGCAGATTGACGTCGCTGTCTCCGCCAAGGGCGTCGGCCACGCGATGCATCGTCCAGAACGAGGTCCGTGGCGGCGCGCTGGCTGTGGTCGAACCGCTCATGGCTCGGCCGTCACGGTCTTACCCACGAGCTGCTGCAGAACGATCCGCTCATCAAAGGGAAGCTTGGTCGTGCCGCGGATCTGGTAAGTCTCGTGCCCCTTCCCCGCCAGCACGATCACGTCGCGCGGTGTCGCCAGCTCGAGCGCGCGAGCGATCGCGGCGCGCCGGTCTTCGATGCGCTCGTGATTGTCGCGCGCCATTCCCGTCTCGATGTCGTCCAGGATCCGTTCCGGATCCTCGGTTCGCGGATTGTCGCTCGTCACGATGGCGATGTCCGCCTTCGATTCCGCGATCGCACCCATCTCGGGACGCTTGCCGCGGTCCCGGTCTCCGCCGCAGCCGAAGACGACGATCAGCCGCTCCTCGACGAACGGACGCACGGCATCGAGTGCGCGGACGAGGGCGTCGGGGGTGTGTGCGTAGTCGCGCAGGACCGCGGGCGAGTCGTGAATCAGCTCGAGCCGCCCCGGCACCTGCGGCATCGTCGACAGGCGTTGGGCGATGCGGTCCGCGGGCATGCCGAGCGCATACGCCGTCGCCGCGGCGCCGAGCGCGTTGATGACGTTGAAGTCGCCGATCAACGGCAACCGCACCTGCGCCGCCTCCTGCCCGAGCCAGATCGTGAACTCGCTACCCCGCGGGCTGTACCGCACGTTCTCCGAGTGCACCTCGGCCGTCGACGCTCGCGCGCTGAACCCCACGCGACGCCGCTCCGTTCGGAGCGCGCCCCATGCGACGTCGTCCAGGTTGGTGACCACCGTGCCATGCGGCCGAAGATAGTCGAGCAACATCGCCTTCGCGCCAAAGTAGCTCTCCATCGTCGCGTGGTAGTCGAGATGGTCGCGCGTGAAGTTGGTGAACGTCACGACGTCGAACAGCACACCTTCGACGCGCCGCTGATGCAGCGAGTGCGACGACACCTCCATCGCCACGCGACGCACGCCGCCGTCGCGCAACGTCCGAAACACGCGCTGCAGCTCGATCGGGCCCGGTGTGGTCAAGCCGCTACCGCCGTCGAGCGGCGTCCCTTCGCTGCCCACCAGCACGCCCAGCGTGCCGATCGACGCGCTCTTGACGCCGCCGTCGCCGAGGATGTGGCGCAGCATGTTGACCGTCGTGGTCTTGCCGTTCGTTCCCGTGACGCCCACGAGTTGGAGGTCGCGCGCTGGGAAACCAAATGCCGCCGCGGCGGCGATCGCCGCGGCTCGGCGGCCGTCGCTCACGACGAGCGAAGGAAGCGACGTCCGCGTGGCGTCCTGCACGATGGCCGCGACCGCGCCGGCCTTCGCCGCGGCGTCGAGGTAGTCGTGTCCATCGCGCTCGGTGCCGCGCACGGCGACGAACACGGTCCCGGGTGCCACGGCGCGGCTATCGTCGGTGATCCCGGCGATCGTCGCCGGGAGCGCGCCGCGGCGCTCGACGAGAAGCTTGGCGTCCGTGAGCGCCGCCACGATCGTCTCGAGCTCGGCTTTCATTTCGTGATGGCGATCAATAGTCGATGACGAGTCGCACGACGGTCCCCGCGGGCACCAGCTCTCCACGCGCCGGGCTGGTTGCCGCGGCCGCGCCGCCCGCCGGACTGCCTCCGTCCGCACGAGCGAGCTGGACGCGGAACCCCGCAGTGTGCAACGAACGCACCGCGTCGCGGAGGGCGAGCCCCCGCACGTCGGGCACCTGGTGAATCGCACGCGGCGCCGGCGCCTCGCGCCGCAGCGGGAGCGTCACGACATACGGCATGCTCTCCCCGGCGCGCGCTGAATCGCCGGCCTCCGCGACGGCGCGCGGCGCGCCGGCTTGCTGCACGGAAAGCGTCCCTGGTACGTCCTTCTTGCCCGGCATGAGGCTCGACGCGAGCCGGCTGCGGTCGAGCGCCGCGTTGCGCGCCGCGATCGCCGCCTGAAGGATCGCCTTGGTGACCGGCGCCGCGGTCTTCGCCGCGAAGATCGAGCTGTGTGGGGCCGTGAGCTTGACGACGATCACATACTGCGGGTTGTCGCCCGGAAACAGGCCGACGAAGTTCGGGTTGTAGCGTCCCGGCACGTAGTGCCCCCGTACCGTCCCACGCGGCGTTCCCGTCTTGCCGGCGAGCATGTAGTTGTCGAGCGCCGCCTCGAACGCCGTGCCCTCGTCGACGACGTCCAGAAGCAAGTGCCGCATTTTATCTGCAACCGGGCGGGCAACAACCCGGCGCACGACGCGCGCCTTATGCGTGTAGCGGACCGATCCGTCCGGTCCGACGATCTCCTTCACGAGCGCCGGCTCGATCAGCTCGCCGCCGTTCGCGAACGCCGCGTACGCCGCGGCGAGCTGCAGGGGCGTGACGGATATCTCGTAGCCCATCGCCAGCGAATTGGCCGACTGCTTGGACCAACTCTTCGGCGCCCGGAGCACGCCCGGCGACTCGGTCGGGAATGGCAAGCCCGTCTGCGTTCCGAAGCCGAAATCGCGCAGCGTCTCGAACTCTTCGCGATCGGAGAGCCGTTGGCTGAACTTCACGATCCCGATGTTGCTCGACCAGCGCAGCACCTCGGCCAGCGGCGCGCGACCTACCAGGTGCTCGTCATGAATCTCTCTCCCATTAATCTCGAAAACGCCGGTGCCGGTGTCGACCGAATCGTTGTCGCTCACCCTGCCGCGATCGAGCAGCCCGGCGGCGAGAAAGGGCTTCGCTGTGGAGCCCGGCTCGAACGGCTCGGTCAGGACCGTGGCCGATGTCTCCCGGGGGTCGAGTCGCCGGCTCGCAACCGCCAAGATTTCCCCGTTGTGCGGATCGAGGATGACGATGTCTCCACCCTCGGCGCCCATTCGAGACACGGCGTCCGCAAGCGCCTTCTCGGCGATTTCCTGCAGATCGGCGTTGATCGTGAGCACGACGCTGCTGCCCTTGATCGGCGCCGTGCCGGGCGATGTCGGCGACTCACGGAGCTTCCCCTTCGAGTCCCTGATGATCGTCGCGGCACCGGGCAGGCCCCGCAGAATCGTGTCGAGCGACAGCTCCAGTCCATCGACCGGCTTGTTGTCGGCGTCCACGTGACCGAGGATGCCCTGGCCGCCCTGCGAGACGTTGTACGCTCGCATGATGGCGGCGAATGAGTGCACGCCGCGGAGCGCCATCGCCGGCGCGGCCTCGGTGGCGACGAATCGGCCGGGGATCGTCAGATATTTCACCGAGGTGTCGAGCGCGCGCGAGATCACCTCGCGGTCGACATCGAGGCGCAGGAGCGCGCGGCGAAGCGCCGCGCGCTGCGTCACTTCGCGCGGCGCGATCTCCAGGCGAACCATCTCGCGGCTCTGGGCGAGCACGCGACGCGTCGCGTCGAAGATCTCACCGCGAGGCGCCGGCACCGTCTGCTCGACCACCTGCTGGCGCTCGGCGCGCTTCCGCCAGTCTCGCCCGTCGATCAGTTGGACCTGGACCGCCTTGACGAGAATCGCGATCGCGAACAGGGCGAGCGTCGCGTGCGCCAACCCGATGCGTTTAGAGCGAATCATGCGGCGCCCGCTGGGTTGACCCTGCCGCCGGTCGCGACAGGATGACCTGCTGTTCGGGTTTTGGAATGTGCATGTTCAAACGCTGCTCGGCGATCGGCTGGAGGCGAGCCCGGCTCGATGCGTCCCGAATGGCGCTCTCCAGTTTCGTGCGCTCGGCGTCCAGGGCCTCGCGCTTCCGCTGGAGGTCCAGGATCCGGCGCTGCTCCGTCACGCCGTGCACCCTCCGTGCAATGACGCCCGTCGTCACGACGACGAACCCCACCAGCACGAGCGCGATCAGCGACCGCCGGCCGCCCGCCCGGCCGCCTACCCGACGCTTCGCCATGCGCGGAGGCGCGCGCTGCGCGCGCGCGGGTTGCCTGCGACTTCCTCTTCCGGCGCCGTCACCGCCCGGCGCGTCAGCGTGGTCCCGAGGGGACGACCACGGCAGGTGCACACGGGCTGCTTGGGCGGACAGATGCACGCGGCGCTCCAGTCGCGGAACGCGTTCTTCACGATGCGGTCCTCGCCGGAATGATAGGAGATCACGACCAGCGTCCCGCCGGGGACGAGCCGGTCGCGAAGCGCGGGGAGCGCGCGCGTCAATCCGGTGAGCTCTTGGTTCACGGCGATCCGAAGGGCCTGAAAGAGGCGGGCGAAGTCGGGCGGGCCGCTGCGAGGTCCGAGCACGGCACGTATCGCGCCGACGAAATCGTCGCTCGACTCGAAGTGCCGCGTCCCGCGCCGGCGGACGACTTCACGCGCCAGGCGCGCGCCGCGCGCCTCGTCGCCATAGTCCTTGAAGATCTTGGCCAGCGTGGACTCGTCCTCGTCGTTGAGGAGTGTCGCGGCGTCCCGCGACGCGTCTTGCCCCATGCGCATATCGAGACGAATGCCGGGGCGAAACGTAAAGCCGCGTTCGTCGGCGTCGATCTGTCGCGACGAGACGCCAAGATCGAGCAGAATCCCATCGAATCGGACGTTGGCCAGCGCCCCCACGAAGCCGAGGTCGGCGTAGTTCCCCTCGTAGGCGGCGAACCGATGGACGGCCGCGTATTTCTTCAGCCGCGCCCCCGCCGCCGCCACCGCCTCCGGATCTCGATCGAGGCCGACCACCGTGCGGACCCCCGACTCGAGCAGCGCCAGGCTGTGTCCGCCGCCACCCAGCGTGCCGTCCAGGACGCGCGCCGCCCCGTGCAGAAGCTCGACGACCTCGCTGACGAGCACAGGCGCGTGATATGCGCTATCGCTGGCCATGCCCGCCAAACATATCGCCCTCGTCGTCCACGGCGCCCGCGCCGATCGGCAAGACGTCCGTCACCTGATCAGCTGGGTCCGCGACAAGGGGCACCTCGTCGAGCCGATGCCGACGTTCGAGACCGGGCAGGCCGCGGCGCTCGCAGCGGCCGCCGCCCGGCGCGGCGTGGACGTCGTCGCCGCCGCGGGCGGAGACGGCACCATCAACGAGGTGGTGAATGGCCTCGACGGACACGACGTTCCGCTGGGCATCATACCGGTGGGGACGGCCAACGACTTTGCGCGACAAGTGGGCATACCGCCCGACGCCGATCATGCCATGGATGTTATCCTGCAGCGCAAGCCGCAGCGACTGGACACGGCGTCGCTGAACGGTCGCCGCTTCCTCAACGTCTCGACGGGCGGCTTGGGTGCCGAGGCCACCGCCGAGACGCCGTCGGACATCAAGGAATCGCTCGGGCCGGTGGCGTACGCGATCAGCGGCATGCGGAAGTTCGCCGGCGCACAGCCGTATCATGGGCGATTCACCGGCGATGGTTTTCTGTACGAAGGGGACTTCCTCATGTTCGCGGTGGGACTGACGCGGTCGGCGGGGGGCGGGACGCTCGTCACGCCGCTCGCGTCGGCGACGGACGGCTTGCTCGACCTCTGCATCGTGGAGGGGATGTCGCGCGGCGATTTCGCCCGCACGCTGCTCAAAGTGAAACGCGGCGAGCACGTCGGACAGGACGGCGTGCGCTACGTGCAGGTGCGCAGCGTCACGATCGACGCGCCGGAGCCGATCGCGGTCAACGTCGACGGCGAGATCTGCAACGGACGCCATCTCACCTATCGCGCGCGGCCACGCGACTTGTGGGTGCACGTGGCCCGTCTACCGGGCGAAGAGCTCTGAGCGCTACTTGCAGAAGTTCTTCTTCACTGCGGCAATGAACTCGCCGTACTGAGACACGGCGCCGAGGATCTGCGCCGCGACGTTCTTGTCGACCGATCCCCCCCTCGGCATCGAGATCGACGTCGTCGCCAGCAGGTCCTCCGCCTGCTTCGCCTCAATGCACGCCTGCGTCTGATCTTCCTTCTTCTTGCTCTTGGCCAGCGTCTGGACGTCGTTGGTCAAGATGTCGGTCGCGACCTGGAACGACGACACGCCGATGTAGAAGTTGCTCTGCGCCGACGGAGAGATCGCGTCCACAGACTGTGATGCCTTGAGCGCGGCCTGCCAGTCCGCGCGCGTCTTGCTCGCTTGCGCGGCCTTGAGCGACGGACCCGCGACACGCGCGAGCAACAGCTCGCCGACCGAATCCTTCGGCACACCGGCGGCGATCGCCTGTTGACCCGCCGCCAGCGCGCTGTCCGGCTGATGGAGATCGGTCAGCGTCACGAGAATGAATTTCCACGCATCGAGCCGTTTGGGATCGGCCGACGCCGCGCGTCGCGCGGCGTCGAGCGCCTGCTGTAACTGGCCGGCCTTGTACGCGGACTGCGCCAGGAGGAGCGGGAACGATGACTCTTTCGGAAACCGCTGAGAGGCCTTCTGCGAAAGATCGAGAACTTTTGTGGCGTTGCTGTCACTCTGCGCCGCGCCGATCTGCCGCTGGAAGTAGTCGAGGGTGGCAGACGCGGTGTCCGTCTTCACCAGCTCTTCCCCGCTCGCGATCGCATCCTTGTAGTGAGCGAGTCGCAGCTGCAGAAGCCAGCGGTTTCGCAGGAGCGGCACGTCGGTGGGATTTTCCTTCAGCGACTCCTCGACCAGCTTCAACGCCTTTGCCGGGTCCGTCTGACCATCGTACTCGATGACCATACCGCGCACGACCTGATTGTTCGGATCGAGGGACAGGATCCGCTCGTAGGCCGCCGCCGCCTTTTCCTTCTGGCCCTTCGCGTTGTACGCGTCTGCCAGGTTGGCCAGCGCGAGCATGCTCGTCGAGTCGACAGCGAGAATCTGATTGGCCAGCGCGATGATCGAGTCGGGCGGCGCGGTCTTCGACGACACGTAGCCATTCAGCAGGCACACGCGCGCGAACGCGGCGTTCGCGTACGCGGCGACGCCCGTGCGGGCCTTCGTTATCGCGTCGTCGTTCTTGCCCGCGCGGAGCGCGGCGAGGCAGTCGCGGTACGCCGGCATCTGCTTGAGCGCGTCGGTGATCGCGTGCTCCGTGATCTTCGCGGCGTCGCCGACATCCTTGCCGTCGGCGCTTGGCAACGGCTGCGTCAACGTCTGTCCGCCCGTCTTGATCAGCACGTGCGTCGAGAATCGAACGGCGTTTCCCGAGCCCGCTTTCGTCGCCGTGCCGTCGATCACGTATTCGGCGCGCAGCGCTTTCGCCAACTCCATCAGATCGCCGACCCCGAGCGCCGAGTCGACCGGATAGCCGGACGATCTGAGCGTCGCCTCGACGGTTGCCTTCGTGACGACGAAGAGCTCCCGCGCGGAGTGCTCCGACTGGAGGCGCGACCGCAGCTCGTCCGCCGCCTCCACGGCGAGCTGTTTCGTCGGCGCGTGAAAAGCCGTGACGAGGATGTAGGGCGTCTCCGGCAGCGGCTGGCCGCCGCGCTGCGCCGGAGTGACGACGCGTTGTTGCGCGCCGACCTGCTGTGAGCCGACGGCGAACATCGCCATCACGAACGCCGCACGCGCACCGCGATGAGTGACTTTCACGAACGTACCCCCAAGACGTCCATGGTGAGAAACGAGAAGCGCCCGCCGCAACCGCGGCGGGCGCCCCCGCGACGACACGCCGTCGCTACCAGATGAGCATCACGATGAAGTTCACGCGCGCCTCGGCGTCACTTCCCGCAGAACGAGGTCTTCATCTTTGGAATGTACTCGCCGTACTGCTGGATCGCGGCCATGATCTGGCCCGCGGCCGTCCTGGTTTCCGCGCTTGCCGCGGCACCGGCGGGAATCGCGATTTGCGCCGTGGCCCACATGTCTTCGGCGACCTTGGTCTCGGCACACGCTTTGACCTTCGATTCCTTCGCGTCCTTGCCGGTGACGGTGCCGAGCTTGTTCGCGTTCTGCAGCGCGTCGAGTCCGACCTGGAACGACGACACACCCACGTAGAACTTCGTGATCGCGCTGGCCGCCGCGCCGTCCACGGCCTGCGCCGCCTTGAGCATCGTCTCCCAGTCGCCGCGATCCTTCGACGCCTGCGCCTTCGCCAACATCGCCGCGACGGGCGCGACGAGGAACTGCCCGAGCTGCGACTTGTCCGCGCCGGCATCGATGCCCTTTTGCGCGAGCATCGCCGCGGTGTCGGGCTGTTGCAGATCGTTCGCCGTCACGACCGCGAACAGCCAGGCGTTGTTGTTCTTCGGATTGATCTCCGTCGCACGGCGCGCCGCCGCCAACGCCTGCTGCAGCTGGCCCGACTTGCGATAGCCCTGCGCGAGAATGACCTGGAAGCTGTCGTCCTTCGGGAATTTCTGGCCGGCCCGCGCGGCAAGCTCCTGGACCTTCGCCGTGTTGCTGTCCTGCTGCGCCGCGCCGATCTCACGGTTGAAGAAGTCGATCGTCGCGAATGCGGTGTCGAGCTTGATCAGCTCGTCGCCCGTCACGAACGCGGCCTTGTACTGCTTCGCGCGAAGCTGCAGCAGCCACTTCGTGCGGATCATGCCGACGTCCGCCGGGTTGTCCTTGATCAACGAGTCGATGATCGGCAGCGCCTTGTCCGGCGCGCCGGAGTTCGCCAGCTGCTGCACGATCGACTGCGCCACCGCGGCGTTCGTCGGATCGACGCGATAGATCTTGAGGTTCGTCTCGATCGCCTTGTTGGTGTCGCCCTTGGTCACGTACGCGTCGGCCAGGTTGACGAGCGCGAGCATGCTGTTCGAGTCGTACGTCAGGATCTGGCTCGCGACGCTGATGATGGAATCCGCGGGCGCCTTCGCGTTGCCGTACGCGTTGAGCAGGCAAATGCGCGACAGCACGGAGTTCGGGTACGCCGCGATGCCCGCCCTGGCGCTCGCGATGGCCTCGTCGTTCTTCTGCGCGCGGAGATTGTCGATGCACGTTTTGTACATCGGCATGCCCTTGAGCATGTCGGACAACGACCGCTCGATCATCTTCGCCGCGTCGCCCGGATCCTTGCCGTTCGCCGCGGGCAGCGGCTGCGCCAAGGTGCTTTGCGCCGTGCGGAGCAGGACGCGCACGTCGAATCGCACCGCGTCGCCCGGGCCGGCCTTCGTCGCCTTGCCGTCGAGCACGTATTCGCCGTGGAGCTGCTTCGACAGCTCCATGAGATCGGCCGAGTTCAGCGCCGAGTCGGGCGGATAGCCGGAGGCCGCGAGCGTGTTGTCGATGCTCGCCTTCGGCACGACGTAGAGCTCCTTGGCGGAGTGCTCCGTCTGCAGGCGATGCCGCATCTCGTTCGCGGACTCGACGCCGAGCTTGCGGTCGGCGGCCGCGAAGGTCGTGACGAGGATGTAGGGGGTCTTCTCGGTCGGAGGGCCACCGCGCTGCGGCGGCTCCTGGTTTCGCGCCTGCGCGAACACCGGCACGCTCACGAGCGAAAGCGCCACGAAACTCGCGGCCGCGGCCGCATGGCGTTGCGATGACTTCACGGTCTCTACCTCCCAAACGTTATCTGAAGTACCCCGCCACGTGCATCCGGGTTCGCACTCGCGACGACGCTATCTCCACGCACTTCGCGCTTCTTCGTGCTTGCTCCGATCTGCTCCGAATCTGCTCCGATGGGCGAAGAGGGACTCGAACCCCCGACTTCCTGCGTGTAAGGCAGGCGCTCTAACCAACTGAGCTATTCGCCCGATCACCGATGGTGGAATGGTCGGACGGCTCCCTTCACCCGATCCCTGCTACGCCCTCAAAATGGCCAACGGGACGAGCACACAATACCCAACAGCCAGCAATATCGGAGCAACGGTTTCGCCACCGCGTGCCAAATCGGCAAACCCCAACACGATCGTCAACAACGCAATGCCCCACCACATCATGCCTCGTGTACGAGGCGCCGTCTCGATCGATGCCATAGGCGCTGTAGTGTAGACCTTCCCCGGAAAGCTGTCAAGCAACGTGCTGGCGCGAAGTTACGCGAAGTTACGTCACGATGATCCAGACATTACGGAGCGATTACGATGGCGGCGGCGGCGGTGATTCAGCCCCCAGGTCCGGCTGGTCGTCCCCGCGCAGCAATGCCTCGATCACACTCGCCCGCGCCGCCCGATCCGCCGCCTCGTCCGCCGCCACCAAATCCGCCAGGCGGCGCCGGTCCCGCTGACGCCGCGCCACATAGAGCGGGAATACCACAACGAGCATGAGCAGCCCGCCCAGCGTCGCGTCGCTCACCAGCGCCAGCGCCCCGTAGCGGCGTCTCGTGCGGTCCCGCCACCGCAATTCGAAGTCGGCCAGCGTGAGCCCATAAGTATTGCGCACGGCGCGATCGAGCGACCGTGTCGTACGCCACTGAACGAGGAACGGCGCCAGCCCCGACGAGGCGTCGAGCGACGCGAGCTCGACCACGGCCCGATACGAGAGGGCGTACGCCGTCTGCGCCGTGATGGTCCCCGCGGAGAACTCACGATCGAGCTCGTCCAACGTGGGCGTGCCCCTGAGCGCCAAGCCGACGTTTGCCGCGAGCGCGTCGTCGCGCGTCCATTCTCGCGCCGCGTAGCTCGCGTACCCCTCGTCGAACCAGCGTGGCGGCAGATCGCCGAGAAATTCGTGGAGCGCGAGATGCGCCAGCTCGTGGCGAAACACCTCGCTCGGCACGCCGGCGTCGGAGCCGCTCGCCCGGCCCTGCATCACCACCCGCCGCTGGTCCGGAAGCGTGATCGCCGCGCCCCACTCGGGCGCGCCCGGACCAACCCAGTCGCGAAACCGCCGCTTGTCGGGCGCGATCTCGAGCAACACGCGCTCCGCCGGGCGCGGCAGTCCCGGAAAGGTGTCCGTGCGAACCGCGCCGTCGAGCAGCGACGTCGCCAGGGTGCGCTCCGACGGATAGAACACCGCCGTGAAACGTCCCCGGTCGAGCCGCTCAGGCGGCTCCTGCGCGTCGAGCCGGCCGCGCGCCGATACGACGACGAGACCGGCAACCAACCCGATGCTCGCCGCCGCCGCCCGCGCGATTCGCGCGAGGGCGCGGCGCGCGCCTACGGCTCTCCGCCCTCGGCCACCGTTTGCAACACGTCCGCGCAGCGTTTTCCCCACGGGTTGAACTTGTTCGCCGCGAATCCGGCCTTCCACGTATCGAGCGCTTCGTCTCGCTGGCCGTTGAACCAGTACGCGCGGCCAAGCTCGTAATACGCTTCGATCAGGTTCGGCCCGAGCGCGATGGTCTTCTGAAAAAAGGTCTGGGCGTCCTCGAACATGTCCCGTTCGAGATACACCAGGCCGAGGTAGAAGTGCGCGTACAGCGTGGCCTTCTTGTCGTTGTCGAGCCTGATGGCGCGCGACAGGTGCTCGATGGCCTCACCGAAGATGCGCTTCTTGAGGCAAATGTAACCCACGTTGATCCGCGCCAGCGCATTCTGCGGCTCGCGGACGAGCACCTTTTGAAAGTTGAGCAGCGCCTCGTCGAACTTGTCCTGCAGCATCAGCGCCCAGCCCAACAGCGACTCGGACTGTGGATCGTTCGGCGACAGCTCGAGCGCGCGAGTCAATGCCTGCTCGGCGCCCGCGTAGTCGCCCAGCGAGATCTTGCTCCACCCCTTCTCGATGAAGGTCGACGCGCCAATGTGATCGGCCCGGATCACCGGCTTCTCGCCGCTGAACTGTGGCGCCGCCGACGGTGCCGCACCCTTGATCGCCTTCCACTTCTCGACGAGCCGCAGCACGTCCTCGCGGAGGACGGCGAGCTCGGCGAGGTCCTGCTCCACCGACTTGAAGAGCGCGCCGATGTCGCCCTTGAGCGCGTCCAGCTCGGCGGTTGCGCCAGGGGCGTCGAGGCGCGCGTTGAGCGCGTCGCGAACCGTTCGCAGCGATGCCACAGACTGCTCAGTCAAGCGCCGCTCCCTCCGCGTGCGCCGACTGGTCGAACTTGATGCGGTCGGTGCTCGACAGCACGCGATCGACGTCCAGGACCACGATGAGCTGGTCGCGCACCTTGGCGATGCCGCGAATGAACTCGGCGGACAGACCGCGGAACAACGCCGGCGGCGGCGCGACGCTCGACGCCGGCACCTCCGCCACCTCGTGCACCATGTCCACGATCGCGCCCACGTACCCGTCGCGCGAGTTGAACACGAGCATCCGCGTCTCCGGCGTGATCGAGTCGTCGGACAGC
>Ga0326726_10003624_pt1 | contig 14162 bp, 13 predicted proteins | sample MHFenrmetagenome_2_FD_207603 | JGI IMG/M metagenome (GOLD analysis project Ga0326726, IMG submission 207603) | Lab enriched peat soil microbial communities from Michigan Hollow, Ithaca, NY, United States - MHF15MN | ecosystem: Environmental > Terrestrial > Soil > Wetlands > Peat | place: USA... | reverse complement strand
AATTCTATTTGCCGAGTTCAGACATACAACAATAAATTTCTCCTTAACCTCATCTCTTAAAATAGGAATAAATATTTCCGCTATATCCTGCGGAGATGTAATTTTCATTTTGAAGAACCACTTTGACTGAGATAATATTCTTCGGCTTAATTCAAAGGCAGCAGCTAATGTTGCAGCTTTATCATTCCCGATTCCATCAACTTTTTTAAGCGAATCGACAGTTCTGGTTGCAAGCATTGCAAGGTTTCCTTCGCTGCTTATAATTTCTCTGGCAATCTCCAGAACTGATTTTCCCTTTTTTCCAGTTCTGAGAAGAATTGCGACCAACTCAGCATCCGAAAGATTATGAGCTCCTCTTAGTAATAACTTTTCCCGCGGACGGTCATCTATTGGCATATCTTTTACAGTCAGCTTTTTCACTTCATTCATAACAATCACTGACTGAGACGAAATTTATCTACCAATTCAAAAATTCCATTTTTATATCGAACTAAATTTAAAAATCTATTAACTCTTTTCTCGTCAAACGATATATTATTATGAATTCCACTGCTAATCATTCCCGATATCATTTTAGTTCTCAGATTCTCCCTGCCAGATTCACAGTTTCTTAAAGCTGCTAATAGAAATTTTGCAGTATCATAACCATAGAGCGCATTACGGTTAACGTCTTTCCCAGTTATAGATATAAACTGGTCGTTAAAATTAATGTAATCATCACTGTTATAATCAACAAAATAATCTGAAGTGAATATTAAATTGTTACTTATTTCGGGCGCTGTTTCAAAACCTTTTGCAGTAAACCAATCCTGGTTGCCGTACATAGGAATTTTTGTGTAGAATTTTATTAATTCAGAAAAAATATAAGGTGTAACGGAGTTATCGGAAAGTGGAATATATATTCCTTCTGTAGTTAATGAATCACTATATATTTTCGAAAGTGGCAAACTAAAGTCGGTTGTACTATCTCTAAAAGATTCTTTTCTTATAACTTTTCCACCTAGCCTTTCGAATTCCCCGCTAAAGTTAGCCGCAAGAAGAGGTGAATAACCATTGATAGAATTAAGCACTGACACTGTTCTTTTGTTTTCGACATAAAAAATATATTGTGCCATCACTTTCCCTCTATTTGAAAATGAAGGATTTGCCTGGAAGAAATTGCGGCTCAAACTGGTTAAATCATCGTCAGTTGCTGTAGGTGAAATTATTGGTATATCGTAACTATCGAATTCTTTTAATGCCACACGGACTTCATTGCTAAAGATTGGTCCTATGACAGCAATGAGAGAACTATGGGAAGTAAATTCCTCTCTGATTTTTTTTATTTCTTCAGCATTCTGTTTTGTGTCACGGATAAGCAGCCCGACCTTATCGCTTCTCAGCTGATTGAATTCGTTTACGGCGAATTTTATCCCTTCCAGTATCTCGGCTGCAGGTTTTGAAGTAAATTCACCAACAGAGTTTGTTTCTAGAGGCAGCATTACACCAATAACAGTCGATGCTGGTTTAGTATTATAAGTAAAATTATATAATTTCTTTGCTTCATTATATTCTTCTGATCCGGGGTAAGTACTTATTAAATCAGAAAACGTACCTTTGGCACCGAAAGAATCATTATTTCTAATAAAATATTTTCCGATTTGAAGAAGAATGAATGATTTTACCTTGTTGCTTCTAAATGATGAATAAAGTTTTTGTAGCTGTGTATCATTCAAATATTTAGCAGCTATCCCTTCACCGATTTTTTTAGCTTTAGTTTCGTACGCAGGTGAATTCGTTTTTTCAACAATGTATAGTGTTTCCCTGAAAGCATTAAAATAGTTAGCTATTTCAATATAATATTTAGCTACCAGCAACCTTATTTCTTCAATATACCTGCTGTCTGGATACTTCTCTAAAAATTCATCGGTGGCTGTTTTAAATTCATCAAACTGCTTTTGTTGAAGTAATATTTTGGCTTTGAAGAATTCTGATATGGTAGTTTTTGAATTATAATCGTAATCAGTAACGATTTTTTTGAAGCTTATTAAAGCCGGGTTATAATCTCCTGAATTAAACTGATTCAGAGCATTATTAAATTGTTTGTCTATTTCCGCCTCAACATCATTTTGTGAAAGAACAGAGAAGAAAGGAATTACAATAAGAAATGCTAAAAGAAGTAAATATTTAATTTTTATATCCGGTCTTTTCATAATTGCAAAAATAAGATTATATCAATTTATGTTGTAAAAATGACCTTCCTAAAAAATTATTCCCATTCAATTGTAGCAGGAGGTTTCGAACTTATATCATACACAACTCTATTCACGCCTCTAACATTATTTATAATTTTATTCGAAACAGAAGCAAGAAAGTCGTGTTCGAATGTGTACCAATCGGCCGTCATACCATCAACTGAAGTTACGGCACGTAAAGATAAAACATACTCGTAAGTTCTGGCATCTCCCATTACTCCTACAGTACTTACAGGCAGCAAAACAGTAAATGCCTGCCAAATGCTATTGTATAAACCTTCCTCTTTTATTGCAGTAATGAAAATATCGTCGGCTTCACGGAGAATTTCAAGCTTTTCTTTGGTTATTTCACCTAGGACTCGCACAGCTAAACCGGGTCCAGGGAATGGATGGCGATAAATAAATTCAGATGGAATATTTAAATTTTTTCCAACACTCCTGACTTCATCTTTAAACAACTCACGAAATGGTTCAATAAGCTTAAGATGCATCTTTTCAGGAAGACCACCAACATTGTGATGCGTTTTGATGGTTGCAGAAGCCCCCTTAACTGAGACTGATTCAATAACGTCAGGATAAAGTGTTCCCTGAACAAGGAACTCTACATCTTTAATCTTTGCTGCTTCTTCTTCGAAAACTTCTATGAATGTGTTACCAATTATTTTTCTTTTCTTTTCAGGATCAGAAATTCCTTTGAGGTTTTTTAAAAATCTTTCAGATACGTCAACATGTATATGATTAAGTTTAAGTTTTTCTTCAAAAAGTTTTCCGATTTTTTCACTCTCGTTCTTACGCATCAATCCATTATCTATATGGATGCAAGTTAATTTGTCTCCAATCGCTTTTTTAACAAGAACTGCTGCAACAGTAGAATCAACACCTCCGCTTAGTGCACAGATTGCTTTCGAACTACCAACGGTTGATTTGATTTTATGAAGCTGTTCATCTATGAAGTTCAGTGAAGTCCAGTCACCTTTACATTTGCAAATATCGAATAAAAAGTTTTTAATAATTTTTTCACCCTTTTCGGTATGAACAACTTCAGGATGGAATTGCAAACCGTAAATTCTTTTGGACTGATTCGAAACTGCACAAATTGGTGAATGTTCGGACTCGCCAACTACTTTGAAACCTTTGGGGAGTTCAGTCAGATAATCTCCATGGCTCATCCATACAATGGAGGCATCTTCAATACCGTGAAGAATATCTGTATTATCGGTAACTCTTAAAATTGATTTGCCATATTCACGACTAACTGCGGGTTCAACCGTACCGCCAAAATTTTTGCAAATTAGTTGAAGACCGTAACAAAGACCTAAAATAGGAACTTTAAGACTGAAAATTTGCGGGTCAATTGTGGGTGCTGAGTCATCATAAACACTCATTGGTCCACCTGATAGGATTATTCCTTTCGGTTTAAGTTTTAGTACATCTTCAATAGATATTTTGTGCGGATGAATTTCAGAATAAACATTAACTTCTCTAACACGACGTGTAATTAGCTGCGTGTACTGTGATCCAAAATCTATAATGAGAATTAAGTCTCGTTCTTTCATTTTTATAAAAATAAGAATCTTATTAAAAATAAAAACCCGTCAAACACGGGTTTAAAGTAATCAAAAAATTCTATTATAAATCCAGTGCCGGTTTATTGACCAACGAGTGTTTTATAAGCATTTGCATTTAGCAGATCGTCAAGATCAGCAGGATTTTTAAGTTCAGCTTTTATCATCCAGCCTTCACCAAACGGATCAGTGTTTACAAGTTCAGGAGACTCAACTAATTTTTTGTTGATCCCGATGACTTTTCCGTTAAACGGTGCAAATAGATCGCTGACCGTTTTAACGGCTTCAATCGTACCAAAAGATTCACCTTTTGTTATCTCAATAATATCAGAATCTATATCAACAAAAACAACGTCACCTAATTCTCCCTGAGCATAATCAGTGATCCCAATAGTGCCTATATTTCCATTAACCAGAACCCACTCGTGATCGTTTGTGTATTTAACGTTTTCCAGTATTTTCATTTTTTCCTCTTAAGTAAATAATTTTGAGTTATGATAAATATTCAAATTTTTCTAAAAAACCTGTGTCAAAAATTCCACTTTTAAATCTTTCATCCTCCAGCACCTGTAAGTGAAAAGGAATTGTTGTTTTTATTCCTTCAACAATAAACTCACCCAACGCTCTTTTGCCTCTCATAATTGCGTGTTCCCTGTTTTTTCCCCATACAATTAATTTTGCAATCAGAGAATCGTAATAAGGAGGAATTGAATAAGATTGATAAATATGAGAGTCAATCCTGACACCGAAACCACCGGGAAAATGGAGTGAAGAAATTTTTCCAGGAGAAGGTCTGAAATTATTTTTTGGATCTTCTGCATTAATTCTGAATTCCATTGCATGTCCATGAGGCTTCTTCGGTTTTGTTTCGATTTTCTCTCCGGCAGCTACCAAAATTTGCTGTCTTACAAGATCTACATCGTACACTAATTCAGTAACAGGATGCTCAACCTGTATTCTTGTATTCATTTCCATAAAATAAAAATTCTTATTCTTATCCAGAAGGAATTCGATTGTGCCGGCACCTTCGTAATTAACCGACTCTGCGCCTTTAACAGCTGCTTCACCCATCAGAGTTCTGAGTTCTTCATCTACAGCAGGAGATGGAGATTCTTCAATTAATTTCTGGTGTCTGCGTTGAATGGAACAGTCTCTTTCTCCGTAATGATAAACGTTTCCGTGCATATCTCCCATAACCTGAATTTCGACATGCCGCGGATTTTCAATAAACTTTTCAAGATAAACTTCAGAGTTTGCAAAAGCAGCTTCTGCTTCAGTTTGGGCAGTTTGAAATGCCTTTTGAAAATCATTTTCTTCCCAGACTATTCTCATTCCTTTTCCGCCACCTCCTGCAGAGGCTTTGATAATTACGGGGTACCCGATTTCCTTTGCAAGCCCTTTTCCTTGCTCAAGATTTTCAACAACTCCATCACTTCCGGGAATAACCGGCACTCCATTCTTCCTCATCGTTTCCTTAGCAAAAGACTTATCACCCATTGCTCTTATCATTTCCGGAGAAGGACCAATGAACTTTAACTTTGATTCTTCACAGATTTCAGAAAAACTTGCATTTTCAGCTAGAAAGCCGTAACCAGGGTGAATTGCATCAGCACCTGTTACCTGTGCTGCGGAAATTATAGCTGGTATTTTAAGATAGCTATCTTTCGCGAAAGGAGGACCGATACAGACAGCCTCATCTGCAAACGTTACATGGAGAGAATCTTTATCAGCTTCAGAATAAACCGCAACAGTTTTAATTCCGAGTTCTTTACAGGTGCGGATTATGCGAAGCGCTATTTCGCTGCGGTTGGCTATTAAAATTTTATTAAACAAAATTTATCCGGAGATTAATACTGCTCAGGTCAATTCAATTAAAAAGAGTGGTTGATTATATTCAACTGGCTTTCCATTCTCAACTAATATCTTAATTATTTTGCCACTAACATCAGACTCAATTTCGTTCATTAGCTTCATTGCTTCAACTATACAAAGCACGCTACCCGGAGATACAACAGTACCTACCTGAACATAAGAGTCCGCATCAGGTGCAGGTGCCCTATAAAATGTACCTACAATCGGAGATCTTATTTCATGAATGTTAGTTGCCGTTACTTCGACTTCTGCTTTCTTCTCAACCGTTTCTTTTATCATTGGTGGCGCAGACTGGACTACGGGTTGTGAAGTTGTCAATGGAATTTGTGCCTCTGTTACAACCTGAGCGCTTCTGATTTTTTTTGCAATTTTTATCTTTAACCCATTTTCTTCAATTTCCAGATCAGTAACGCCACTTGTATCCACAATTTTCACAAGTTTTTTTATAAGATCTAAGTCCATTTGTAGCCTCTTGTTAAGATTTAACTCTTTCAGAATATTCCCCTGTTCTGGTATCGACCTTTAAAATATCTCCTTCACTAATAAAAAGAGGAACGTTTATTTGTGCGCCCGTTTCAAGCCTGGCTGGTTTCATTGCTCCCGTAGCCGTATCTCCTCTAAAGCCTGGTTCGGTTTCTAAAACTTTGAGATTAATGAATATCGGAATTTCAACAGAAATAATTTCGGAACCGTTAAAAAGGATTTCAACCTCTTCACTTTCTTTAAGAAACTTTAGGCTTTCGCTAAAGAATTCTTTCGAAATATTAATCTGTTCATAAGTTTCATTATCCATACAAACCAGCACATCACCCTCTGAATAGAGATATTGATATTTCCTTCTTTCAACTCTCACGATCTCAACTTTTTCCCCTGCTCTAAATGTGTTCTCTAAAACTCTGCCAGTTCTTAAATTCTTCAGGGTTGAACGGACAAAGGCACCGCCCTTTCCAGGTTTAACATGCTGAAATTCTACGATGCTAAATAAATCATTTTTGAACTTTATTATTAAACCGTTCCTGAAATCTGAAGTATCCGCCATATTAAAATATAAATATTAAAGTTATTTAAATTTATTAAATATTTATTTTGAAGAAATGAGATATCCGGCAGCACTAAGTTAACTAAAGAAAATTAATTATGCTGAGATGTCCGGATAATATTTTTATTGAATCAGTGCAAGATATTTATCAACTTCTCTATTTGCTAAAGAAGTATTAAAATCCTCTTTTATTTTATTAAATAGGATTTTTGCTTCATCTTTATCGCCTGTTTTCAAATAATTTATTCCTGCGTTCAGTAAATAATCAGGGTTTTGAGAATTAAGATTCGATAGCTTTGAAGCTTCAAGATATAAATTTGCTGCTTTCTCGTAATTCTCTTTCGAGGCATAATAACCTGCCTGTCCCGCTAAAGCTGCAGCTTTTAAGTAATCTAAACTACCGCTGTAGTCCTCATAATATTTTATTGCTTCATCGTAATTACCAAGATAGGCATAACAATCAGCAAGATAAATTTTTGCTGTTTCTCCATTCTGTGTTCCACCATATTCTTCAACAATTCTCTTAAGACCAATGATATTGCTTCCCTGCTTTCCCTCGATCGCTTCAAGATAGGCACCCTGACCAAATAACGTCATTACTCTGGAAAGCTCTAGGCTGGCTTTTTCGTTATTTGCTGATTTTTGATTCAGATAAAAATAAACTGCCGCCGCAGCTACAACAACAACTGCAGCATATGTAAATACTTTGTTCTTATACTTCTCAAAGTAGTTTTCAATATTATAAAAAAACTCGACTAATTTATCTTGTTTAATCTCTTTTTTCGAAAGTTTCTTCTTTTTCCGTATCATTAATATATCCTGTGTTTAACAATTATTTGATTAAAAAACCCTGCAAAAATAATACTTTTATTCACAATCTTCTATTTAATTTTGTACGCCCAGGAGGATTTGAACCTCCAACCTTCGGAACCGGAATCCGACGTTCTATCCAGTTGAACTATGGGCGCAGAAATAGCTTAAAATTGCTTATATTTAAGTTCCAATTCGAATATGATTTGTAAATATCCAGGCTTTTTGTAAATAATAAACCTCAACTCTGTAAACACCAGCCTCTTTTACTTCCAATTCTGCTTTATCTGACTGAAAATTAGCGATTTCTTTACCATTAAAGATAAGCCTAATATCTGCACTCGGAACTGGCAAAGATACAGATAATGTGATCTTTTCAGAAAAATCGACTTGGTCACCCATTTGAAACTTCTTTTTCCCTGATCTGGCAAAGTATTGAAATCCTTTTGAGTTGGCATGGTAATCATTAGCCACAAAACATCTTCCATATGCTAGTGCTTCATAAATAGCTGTTTTTGATTTTGCAATTTTTTGTTTGCCGTTTCCTTTTTCAAGAGGCGAAGGCAAAAGAATATGATTATGGATTGATTTGAATAAAACTTTGTATGGAAAAATTTCTACTTCAAAGAAGCCGAAGAGGTTCTGTTTATGAGCATGTGCATCAACTCCTCCAATTCCAACTACCTTACGATTTAAATTTAGTTCATCCCACAATTTAAGGGTTTCCTCAGGTGGAGAAGTTATTGACCTGAGAGGATGCAGAAAAGAATTATACTTGTTTTGTTCTGTTAGGTTCTCCATCCATTCAGACATATGATTCCAAATTTCTATTCCGTTAAAATCCTCAATACTCCAGTCTATCCACGGATAAGGTGGATGCTCTTTCATATGGTTTCTTTTTTCGTGCGGATGAGCAAGAAATCCGATTCCTCCGGCTTCTTTTACTCTTCTAACATATTCTTTGGCAACTAAACGAGTGGAGTATGTTTCATTAATTCCGAAGGCAAGGTAGTGATTTTTATTTTCTCTATCGTTTAACTCACAACCTATAAGACAAAGTGTATTGCCATACCACTTTTCATATCCTTCATGCAATGCTCTTAAAGTGTTGTGATCTGAGAGAAGAATAAAATCGAGGTCCGATTCTTCAGCGTATTTAGCAATTTCAGGCACTTCACCAGTTCCATCCGAAAAAAGAGAGTGAATATGTGCTGCTCCTATGTATTCAATCATCAAGATAAAATATTATTACTAAAGGGAAATTTAACAAGATTAAAGTCTTAGCGAAATGTAGAAATTAAAGAGGGGTAAAAAGAAGGCATTCAAAATTGAATGCCTTCGATATTAATTACCTAAGGGAGTGAATAACTTGCAGTAAGATAAGCAAAAGTAGGTCCTCCACCGCCTATATTATTGAATCCCTGACGCAAAACGTCTTCATTAACTGTGGCATCAAGTGAGAAATCTGCAAATCTAAATCCTACACCTACAGTAGCGCCAATTTGTGATGGTCCAAAGAAGGTTCGGACATACTCAGTTTTTGAAGTCGCAGTGTTCGGAATTTCTGTGCTTTCAGAACCAGAATAGGCTACATAACCTATTCTTCCAACAAACCATTCAAGCATATTCCATTCAACGCCAATATTCCAGATTGGAAATTTTGTTTCGCTTTGACTTAATTCGGGTCTAAAATTATTAATTGCTGGAGTAGTCAAGCTCGATGTTGAGAATATAGCTCCGCCTGCAAGTAAGAAATCACCGATTTGATAATTAAGTCCACAACCAAATTGAAACCAGGTAAAAGATGGCATATCAACGGATGCTGCTGATGTTCCTCCCGAATCTATTGATCCACTCTCGGTAGAAAAGAGAATAAGAGGGACAAGTTTCAGGTCATTATTCAATTGCCAGAAAGCTCTTCCATTAACCGTAATTATAGTCTGGCTTGCTTTGGTTTCATTTAATGTATCAGGTTGAAAGCTTGCACTTGGTAAAATCAGCGATGCACCAATATCCAGCTTTAAAGATTGAGTCACATCAGAAATTAAACCAAGATTAAAACCAAACTGACTTGCAGATCCCTTAGAGGATGCACCAGTTGGCGGATTAATTTCGGTACCTGTTGAAGCATAGGCGATTCCCAAACCAAAAATCATTCGCCCAAAAGTATAAGTTCCAATTGCTTCAACATTGTTATCTAAAGGAATTACACTTCCTTCACCAGCTATTCCGTTCACAGTTGAAACAACACCGGGATACGACAAATTAAATGAGCCGTTGGAACCCGGATCTAGCAAGGCAACCGACATTCCATTGAAATCATTTCTTGCAAGGATTCCACCTAATGTCCAATCACCACCTACTTGAAAACTTGTAGATAGATACTGCCCATATCCGCCGGGTGAGAAAGGAGAACCAGCAGATGAACCAAGATCGCCTAACAGAAAGTTATTGTAAACTGCATTCCAGGCTGGGTTAATAATATTGAAGTAAGGATCAATTATATAGGGATTTGCTCCCATTCCGTTTAGTCGCGCATATCCGCCGGTTTTCTTTATTACCTGCGAGTAAGCTACTGAGACTGTCATAATAAGGCAGACCGTGATTAAAATTTTGGAAAATTTCATTTTTCCTCCTTTTGTGAATAATTATTTTGACTCAAAAACAACCATTGTCTGATTTTACCAGACATTGGTTGATAACAAATATTATTCCCTAAAAAAGGCTTGAAATTTTATTAGAATTGAGATTTTAGGAGGAATATTTGAAAAATCTAAAGAAAGAATTTCTGATTTGAATTCAAGATCGATTTAGATAGCTAAATCATATTTAAAAAATGAGTGACGTTTTTTACAACATGACTTGATATTAGTTATATCAATTCTATAAGTGTATTGTACTTAGTTGAATGATCTACCGTCATTCCGCTAATTTTTGTTATAAGGATATTAATTCTTTCGTCGGTATCATCTTCAAATGCCTCAAAAGCTTCATTGGAACTGAACACGTACTGTTCCTGAAAACGATTTGGTTTCCCTTTAACTTCATAAACCGAATAACTCTCAAGACCTTCCGCCTTTATTAAATTTTTTAGTTCTGCAATTGCTCTTAAATATTCTTCTTTTTTTGCATTCTCGATTTCATAATTGATAGTGAATAGGACTTTCGACATTTGATCTCCGAATTTTAAATTATCATTTCTCCGGTAAATACAATTTTAGCCGGACCTGTAAGTGACAGATTTTTAATTTTAGAATTTTCTACATCAAAATTTACAAATAATTTTTCATTCCCTTTAGTTAAAAGTTCTACCGGTGGATGAATTTTATGAGTGACATAAGAAATTAAAGCCGCAGCTACAGAGCCAGTTCCGCAAGCCAAAGTTTCAGCTTCTACACCTCTTTCATAAGTTCTGATATGAATTATATTTCCTTTGACTTCTATGAAATTAACATTCGTTCCGCCGGGTGCAAACTCAGGGAGATATCTTATTTCTCGGCCCAAAATCTCTACAGGTATTTTTTCAAGCGAAGTTAAGAATCCTTCAGACTCATTTATATCGATTACAACGTGTGGTGAACCAGTATCAGCATAATGTGCGTTAATAAGTTTTCCCCCTGCTTTAACTTTAAAATTATACTTAATTTTCTTTGGGGGATTAAGGTAGAATTTTATTTCAGAATTGAAAATTACCTCACCTTTATATTCAACATCATTAGAAAGAAAATTAGAAGATTTACCGGTTAGTCTTCCTGATTCTGACGCAAAAAGTAAAGCACATCGCGCACCATTTGCACATAAGCTTCCTGTTGATCCATCAGCATTATAGTAATTCATAACGAAATCGTAAGTGCGGCTTTCATCAATTGTAATGAGACCATCGGCACCAATGCCATTTCGTCTATCGCATAACTTTCGTACAATTTCTTGAGTTACTTGAAGATTAGCATTTTGATTTTTATCTAAAACGACAAAATCATTGCCAGCACCGCTCATTTTTGTGAAAATAATCTTTCCCATAATTAAACGAAATTTAAACGAAGAGAGGCTAGCAAACAATAATCAAAATCGATATAAGATTTATCTAGGCAAAAATAAAAAATGGGAAGCTATTTATTAAAAAGCCTCCCAAGTAATTTTTTTTATGAAGAGAAACTGCGAATCATCCCTGCAACTTGTTGCGCTTGTTTAGAATTATACTCAAAGGCAAGTTTTTTGTGGTTAACAACATCTATAATAGTTCCAATCAAACATAGACCACCAGTAAGAAAATATAGAATTCCCATTCCTGCCTGATTTAGAACAAACCTCTGAATTCCTGCTACCCCAAGAAAACCTATGACAGCAAATATTAATATATTATTTGGATCCTTTCTTCTTGCCATATAAGCTGTGGCAAACTGCATCGCCTGATTGTCATTCATATCCTTAATTAGCTCCTGTACAAACGCCATCTCGTCTCCTTCAAGACTTGGCATTAATTGAAATACATTAGGCATATCTCCTCCGGTTATTATTGATGATTGTAATTATTCTAAATATGAGTATTACCAATGCAAAAATTCCTAGTGGGTGTGAGTGAAAAGATGAAGAAAAGTCGCCCCTAAGGAGATAAGAAATTGAATTTCCTAATCCGCATCCAGGGCAATATTTAAATCCAAGATTCGAGAGTGGGCAAATTGTAAAGTGAGTTGCTTTCGGAGAATTTATTAAAGCAAGATAAAATAAACCTAATATCCAAATCGAGGCTTCAAATCCAATCAGCTTCCAAATTCGTATTCCGGATTTTGAAATAAATTGGTAAAAGTGTGCGTCATCGCGATTATATCTTAATGTTAAATTCATCTAGGTCAATTAATTATTATTTGATTGATTTAAACTTAGAGAATCATTTTAGTATTACCAATCAGTCGTTGATGAGTGGTATTATTTTACCGGTGAGTGAAGAAATTCTAACAGGATATTTCGTGACTGAAATAAAAAGAATTTCTTAAAGCAGATTTGAGTTTTGAGAAGAATCATTTTTTTTGCACGTCTTCGTCTCTAAAGAGACTTCGCCGTAACAGGCTTCTTTTTTCGCTTCGCCTACCAAAGGCAAGCAAACTCAAAACGAAGCCTGGTGGAGGTGCGGGGAGTCGAACCCGCTGATTCTCCTTACATTATAAGTACTTACCTGCCTATGTATACTAAATTGATGACTCTTCTAATATTCCCAAAGAATAATTGCAATGTTTATCTATAAAAGAAAGACCGGATACTACTACGTCTATTATAGTGATGATAAGGGAATCCGTCAGGCAATTACAACAAAGACAAAGCTTAAGAGTGAAGCTGTAAAGTTTCTTACAAATTTCAAGGATGAAATAAAAAAGAAAAAAGAGCAGAAAGTAATACCAATTAACCTGACAGAATTTACTGAAAAATATCTGGAACACTCCAAAGCAATCCATACAATTCAAACCAGAAACACATTTGTTACTACATTTAGGTTTTTGAACAAATACTTAAGTAATGCTTTGTTAGAAAATATAAAAGAAAAAGATATTAAAGCTTATATTGATAACCGTATTACTTCAGCCTCAGTTTATCAAGCGAGAAAAGATTTAATTAATCTTAGTAGCTGTTTTAATTGGGCAATATCTGAAGGTTATATTTTAATTAATCCATGCAAAAATATAACTAAGGTCAAAGTTCCTCAAAAATTACCAGTATTCTTTAGCAAAGAAGAATTTGACCAGCTTCTCAATGCTATTGATAATCAGGATATGAAAGACTTAATTACTTTTGCAGTCAATACTGGTTGTAGACAAATGGAATTACTCACAGCTGAATGGAATCAGGTTGATTTTGATAGAAACCTATTAATCCTTGATAACCGTAACCATATAACAAAAAGTAAAAAAATCAGGTCTGTTCCGCTTAACAAAACTGCTGTAGAGGTATTGTTGAGAAGGAAAATAAACCAATTTGTAAATCAGAAAATTTTTATTCACAAGGGACGAGAACTAATCCCTAAACGTGTTCAAAATAATTTTAGGAATTTTATAATAAAATCTGGTTTAAATCCTAAATTAAACTTTCATTCTTTACGACATACATTTGCAAGCTGGTTAGTGCAGAAGAATGTTTCTATCTATCAAGTGAGTATATTATTAGGTCACTCAGATATTAAAACAACTCAAATCTATTCTCACCTATCAAATAATTCATTGGAGGAAGCTGTTAATAAGATTTGATTGAAGTAATATCTATTTGGTACGACGAAACAACAATTGCAAAAAATTAAAATGGTAAGTCAGATTCATCGAAAATAAAGGTTCCATTATATCTGAAATATTTTTTTAGAAAATTTGATGTGTGTTTCTTAGCATACTTACTATCATTCAAATGTGTATTAACCTCCTTTGGTAGATAGGTAAAAATAAATAAGGTATCTTTGCCTAAAGAGATATCAACTTTTTCAATACATTTCATATCTAAAAATTCCAATTCCCAATTTATTTCTGGTAACAAATGTTCAATGAACATTTCTTTTTGATACTCGATTTTTTTCCCATCTGCTAAAATATTCTCAAAAAATGTATCAATCTGACTGGAGTAAAAATTCTGATTCCACTCACATAATTTGTCATAATTATACAA
>Ga0326726_10003623_pt1 | contig 14163 bp, 9 predicted proteins | sample MHFenrmetagenome_2_FD_207603 | JGI IMG/M metagenome (GOLD analysis project Ga0326726, IMG submission 207603) | Lab enriched peat soil microbial communities from Michigan Hollow, Ithaca, NY, United States - MHF15MN | ecosystem: Environmental > Terrestrial > Soil > Wetlands > Peat | place: USA... | reverse complement strand
CGACAGGTAGTCCGCGGCGCCCACGCGCGTGAAGATGCGGTCGACCACCGAGAGCTCGGCTTCTCCGGCCGGGACGAAGGAACCGGCCTGCGCCAGGAGCACGAGAGTGGCGACCTGGCGCAGGTAGGTGGACTTGCCGCCCATGTTCGGTCCGGTGACGAGCTGGATCCGACGCTCGGAGGAGAGATCCGTGTCGTTCGGGACGAAGACTTCCTCGCGGCGCAGCCGCTCGACCAGCGGGTGGCGGCCCGCGACGATCCGCAGCCGCGGAACCGGCGAGAGCCGCGGGCGCACCCAGCGCCCCGCCCGCGCCACCTCCGCAAGACTGGCGTAGAGGTCGAGCTCCCCCATGGCCGCGGCCGTTCGCGTCACGCGATCTCCGGCCCGCGCGAGCCGTGCGAGCAGCTCCGCGTAGAGGCGGCCCTCGATCTCCGCGATCCGATCCTCGGCCCCGAGGATTTTCTCCTCGAGCTCCTTCAGGGCCGGGGTCACGTACCGCTCGGCGTTGGCGAGCGACTGCCGGCGGATCCAGTCGGCGGGGACCCGCTCGCGGTGCGCGTTGCCGACTTCGAGGGAGTAGCCGAAGACCCGATTGAAGCGGACCTTGAGAGTGCCGATGCCGGAGCGGCGGCGCTCCTCGGCTTCGATCGCGAGCAGGGCTCCCTGGGCGTCGCGCCGCAACGCCCGAAGGCCGTCCAGCTCCGCGTCCGCCCCTTCCCGGATGGCGCCTCCGGCCGACGCGAGCACGGGAGGCTCGTCCGCCACGGTGGCCTCGATGCGGGCCACACAGTCGGCGGTCTCGGGCACCGACTCGCACAGGGAGCGCAGCCGGCCGGCTTTCCACCCGGTGGCGGCTGCGAGCACGGACGGGACGGCCTTCAACCCCGCCCCGAGCGCCGCGACCTCGCGCGGTCCCGCCGTGCCGACGGCGACGCGGGCGAAACGCCGCTCGAGATCCCCGACGGCTTCGAGCGCCGACCGGAGACTCTCGGCTCCGTCCGCGTCGCGCAGGATCTCCTCGACCGCGTCCCAGCGCGCCTCGAGCTCCACCGGATCGAGCGAGGGATGGGCCAGCGCCTCCCGCAGGGCCCTTGCCCCGAGGGGCGTGCGCGTGCGGTCGACCAGGGCGAGGAGACTTCGCTCTTTCGATCCGTCCGACGACTCGAAGATCTCGAGCGTGGCGATGGCGGATGCGTCGAGCCCCATCCGCGAGCCGAACGCGAGCGGGGCGGGGATCCCGATGTGCTCGAGCCCTCCGGGGCGCATTTCGTGCGCGTACGCGAGCGCCGCGGCCGCGGCCGCCCTCGCGGGAGACGCGAAATGCCCGGGCGCCGTCCCGTGCCCGCGCGAGGCGTCCCACCAGGCCTCCGGCCTGCGCGACAGGGTCGCTTTCGACTCGCCGAGCTCGGCGCTCTCGGGCAGCAGGATCTCGCGCGGCCGGAAGAGCGCCAGCGCATCCGGAACACGGGGGGCTCGGACGGTCCCGGCGTGGAATCGGCCGGTCGAGAGGTCGAGGAAGGCGACGCCCCACTCGGGCTCGGCGGGAAGCAGGGCCGCGAGGTACGAGGGAGCCCCCGGAGCCAGGGACTCGGGATCGAGGACCGTTCCGGGCGTCACGACGCGCGTGATGTCGCGCCGGACCAGGCCCTTGCCACCCCGCGCCTCCTCCATCTGGTCGCAGATGGCGACCTTGCGGCCCGCCGCCACCAGCTTCGCGACGTGGTGCTCGACGCTCTGGTGCGGGACGCCGCACATGGGGGCCTCGATGTCCGAGTCGCGGTGGCGGCGCGTGAGCGCGATGCCCAGCAGCGGCGCGGCCTCCCGCGCGTCGTCGAAGAACATCTCGTAGAAGTCGCCCATCCGGTACAGGAGGATCGCGTCCGGCACGCGGTTCTTCATCTCGAAGTACTGCCGGAGCATCGGGGTCACGCGCGGCGTCGTCGCACTCACGGGGTGCTAGCATAGCGTCTAGACGCCGCGGCGGTTTGCCGCGCCGATTTCGACCATGACCGTCCTCGCCCTCGACACCGCCAGCCCGAGGCCGGCGGTCGCGATTCTCTCGAGCGGCCGGCTCTTCGAGGAGCCGCTTCCGGATGGCCGCCGTGCGTCCGAAGAGCTCCTTCCCGCGATCCGGCGCGCCCTGGCGGCCTCGGGCCGGGCGCTCGGCGCTTGCGTTCGGATCGGCGTCTGCGCCGGACCCGGCTCGTTCACGGGCGTGCGCGTCGGCCTCGCAACGGCGTGGGGCCTCGGACGCGCGAGCGGGATTCCGGTCGAGGCCGTCTCGACGCTCGAAGCAATGGCGGAGGCCGCCCGGGCCTCGGGCGCCGGGCGCGTCGTCGCCCTCCTCGACGCCGGGCGCGGCGAGCTCGTCGCCGAACGCTTCGACCTCGCGGGCCCGCGGGCCCGGTCCGTCGCTCCCGCCGCCCTGCTTCGGGCGGGCGACGTCGCGTCGTTCGTCGCGGGCGATCGGGTCGTGGCCCTGCCCGAGGGGCCCCTCGCGCCTGCGGTTTCCGTCCTCACCCGGACGATCGCCGCGGCCCTCGCCGAGGCGATAGCCCGAAGCCCGCGGTCGGACTCCGATGCGAGCTCTGCCCTCTCGGCCATCTACTCGCGGCCGAGCGCCGCCGAGGAAAAGCATGGCGCTGCGTGAGCCGAGCGAGCGGCCCTACCGGCTGCGGCCGCCCGGGCCGTTCGACCTCGACGAGATCGCGCGCATCGAGAGCGAGTCCTTCCCGATTCCCTGGAAGCGGGATTTCTTCGCGAGCGAGCTCGTCGAGCCCCACCGCTACCTGCGCGTCCTCGGAACCGAGGACGGGAGCCAGCCGCGCGTCGGAGGCTACCTCTTTGCCGTCTCCCTCTACGAGGAATTCCATATCAACAAGATCGCGACCGATCTGCGCCTTCGGCGCCAGGGATACGGACGCGTTCTCCTCGAGGACGCCCTGGCCCGGGCGCGCATGATGCGCTCGAACGCGATGACCCTCGAGGTCCGCGTCTCGAACGAGGCGGCGAGAACCTTCTATCGGTCGTACGGCTTTGCGGAGGCCTACCGAAGGAGGGCGTACTACCAGGACGGAGAGGACGCCCTCGTGCTCGTGCTCTCCCTGGGAACCAGAGCGTGAGGGGTCACGGGCCTCGGACCGCTCTCCGGAAACTCCAGAAACGAGGAATATTGGCGCATTCCGCGGCTCGCCGGTCGCCGCCTGCCGTCCGATTTGCCCCCGTTGAATCCCTCCCTCCCCCGGGGCTAGACTTAAGCCGTGACCCGCCTCGCCCTCTCTTCTCTCGAACACAAGATAAGGAGGATTGACCCGATGGAGTACGGGAACAGCGAGATCGCCGTGTCCAACCCCGAGTTTCGCCGCCTGCGCGAAGAGCACCACAATCACGAGGTTCGACTGCACGAGCTGGCCGGCAAGGCCCAACTCTCCGAAGACGAGGAGCTGGAGGAAAAGAGGCTCAAGAAGGAAAAGCTCCTGTTGAAAGACCGCATGGAAGCGATCGCCCGCCACCACCGCGAGGAGGTCGCCAGCTGAGGGTTCCGATCGCCCGCGAAGGCTTCGCCTTCATCGTTCCGCTATTGGCCGCCGGGGGCGTGGCCGGGTTGACCGGCCACCCGCTGGCGGCAGTCGTTTTGGGGGCAGCCACGCTCTTCGTGCTCCAGTTCTTCCGGGACCCGGAACGCACGCCGGAGGGCGGCGACGAGACCATCGTGTCGCCGGCCGACGGAACCGTCCTGTCGCTCGCCGACGCCCCCGAGGCGCCGCCCGGCGCGAAGCGGCGCCTGTCGGTCTTCATGTCGGTGTTCAATTGCCACGTGAACCGGGCGCCCGCCTCGGGCCGCCTGGCGGAATACGCCTACATCCGGGGCAGCAAGCTCGCGGCCTTCTCGGACAAGGCCTCGATCGAGAACGAGCAGACCCGCATCACCCTCGTCGCGGCGCCCGGCAGCCTCACGTTCAAGCAGATCGCGGGAGCCCTGGCGCGACGGATCATCTTCTATCCCCGCGTGGGCGACGAGCTCGTCCGCGGGCAGCGCATCGGCCTCATCCGCTTCGGCTCGCGCGTCGATCTCTTCGTGCCCGACGGCGCCGAGGTCCTCGTCAGGGCGGGCGACAAGCTCAAGGCGGGCCGGACCGCCGTCGCCCGCTGGCCGCGGGGCGGCTGACGTGGCAGGCATCTCTCGCGAGCGGCTCTCCCGCGGGCTCTTCATCCTCCCGACGCTCTTCACCGTCGGAAACCTCTTCTGCGGCTACCTCTCGATCTGGAGCTCGATCCGCGGCACGTTCGAGCTGGCCGCGGTCCTGATCATCGCGGCCGGCGTTCTCGACGGCCTCGACGGGCGCATCGCCCGCATGACGCATTCGACCTCCGAGTTCGGCGAGCAGTACGACTCCCTGGCGGACCTGGTCTCCTTCGGCGTCGCGCCGGCGGTCCTCGCCTACTCCTGGGGACTCTCCGACTATCACCGCCTCGGCTGGGCGGCGTCGTTCTTCTTCGTCGCCTGCGGCTCGATGCGGCTGGCCCGCTTCAACATCCAGGCGCACGTCGTGGACAAGCGCTACTTCGTCGGCCTGCCCATCCCGGCGGCAGCCGGGACCGTCGCGACGATCGTCCTTGCCACCCCCGAGCGCCTGGTCTCGCGCATGTGGATGGGGGGCCTGCTCGGCCTCACCTTCATCCTGTCCTACCTCATGATTTCGACGATCCGCTACCGGTCGTTCAAGGACCTGGACCTGAAGCGCCGCCGGCCCGCCTGGATCCTCCCGGCGATCGCGGCCTTCTTCGTCGTCATCGGCTATCGGCCGGAGCTGGCGCTGGTGACGATCTCTCTCGTGTTCGTCGTCTCGGGCCCGATCGGGAAAATCGTCGGCCTCTTCCGGCGCAAGCCCGTTACTTCCGCTTCGCCGTAGGCGCGGGCTTCTTCGGCTCCGGCGTCGGCGGGAGCGGCGGCTCGGTCCAGTCCGTCGCGACCTCCGGCCCCGCGGCGGACACCGCGTGGATCCGGTAGCGGCAACACCCGGGCGGCAGCGTTCCGCGGACGACGAGGCGCGCCGGCGTCACCGTCTCGAGCGGCGCGATCAGGGTCTCGAAGAGGCGCACGGTGCTCGCTCGGCCCGGCGTCACGGGCCGGCCCGCTCGGTCGTAGACCTCATACCGGTCGAAGCCGCCCGGCTGCACCTCGACCGGATGCGCCGGGGACACGTCCACCTCGACCCAGTTGTCGACGCGCGAGACCACCGACGCGTGGTGGGAGCGATTGACGAGGTCGACCGCGATCGCTCCACGGCCGGCCGGCTTGACGTTGGCCGAGAGGTTCGGGGCCAGAGAACGGCCGAGCAGCACGTCTTCGAACGCGGCGAGGTCGAACACGCGTTCGGCCTCCGTGGCCCCCTCGAAGATCATGGCCCTCCCGAGCGCATGACGCTTGCCGGCCAGGTTCGAGCCGAGCTGGAAGAGCATCTCGGAGATCGCCGGGAGCCGGAAAGCGACCCGGTCCCCGGACGAAAGATCCATTCCGTCCACCCGCCCCGCAGCCCGCGCCGTGAACGTGAAGGCCGAGACGTTCGAGTCGTTGACGGAGAGGTCGTTTTCGAACTCGAAATGCGGATTGCCGGACAACGCCTCGACCAGTCTGCCCGGTACGGTCGCGCGGGGCTCGCCGTCCCTTCCGAGCAACTCTCCGATGACCCGCGTGTCGTAGGCGGCCCACCACGGCCGCTGCAGGGCGTCCATGGCGCTGGGATCCGCGCGCGGCTCCGGACCGAAGACGACGGCCACGAGCGCGTCGGCGGCCTGGAACAGGGGCGCGACTTTCTTGCGATCCTCCTCGCCGGAGGGCAGGGCCCCGACCGAGATCGACACGAACGTTCCGGGCGGCAAGCCTCGTCGCAGGCGGAGAACCAGCGCGGCGTACCGCGCCGCCGCGCGAGGGGCGAACGGAAAGTCGAGGTGAACGCCAACCACGCGGCCATAGGTGCCGGCGGCGATCGTGCGCGCCAGAACGGACGCGGCCGCATCCGCGAGGGGCTCGGCCGACGGCCCGTCGGAGCCGGTCAAGGCCTCCGCGAGGCCTTCGCCGGGCCGAAGGACCAGCACGACCGGCGTGTGCTCGAAGGGTTTCGGAGGCGCCGGCAAGGCCTCGAGCGCCCTCGGTCCGGCCGCCGCGGCGAGCGTCCCGGCCGGGAGCAGGAGCCCGACCGCTCCGACCCGGGAAAGCTCGGAGTCGAGCGTGGGGTCGGCCCTGGCCGCGGGGTCCTCGAGCCAGACGACGTCGCCCTTGGGCAGGTGCACGGCCGCCGTCGCGGTCGCCCGCTCCTGCCTGCGGCAGCCCGCGACGAGAAGCACCGCCGCAACGGCTGCAACGGCCGCAACGAGGGGACGCCTCACGAGGCTGCGCCCTCGCCCGCGGCGGGGACGTCGAATCGCACGCGAAGGCCGGACGGACTGCGGTTTTCGGCCGCGATCTGCCCGCCGTGTTCCTCGACGATTTTCTTGGCGATCGCCAGTCCGAGCCCCGTGCCGCCGCTCTTGGCCGAGAAGTAGGGGTCGAACAGGCGCGGCAGGATCTCGCTGGCCACACCGGGACCGTCGTCGTCGACGGCGACTTCGATCCTATCCCCCCGCCGCTCGGCCGACAGCCGGATCTCGCCGCCCCGGCCGAGAGCTTCGACGGCGTTGCCGACGAGGTTCGCGAGCAGCCGCGACAGGAGTCGCGCGTCGCCGAGGGCGCTCAGCCCGGCAGGAACCGCGACCGTGATCCGGACGGCCGTGGCCCCCGCGTAGGCAGCCGCGGCTTCCGCGAGAAGCGCCCCCACGTCGAGAGGCAGCAACTCCGGCCTCGGAAGGCGGGCATAGTCCGAGAACTCGGCCGCCGACTGCCGGAGCGTTTCCGTCTGGCGCAGGACGTTCTGCACGCACTCCTCCAGGAGGCGCTCGAAGCCGGGCGTTCCGCGCTTCCAGACCTCCCTCAGATGTTCGACCGAGAGTCGGATGGGAGTCAACGGATTCTTGATTTCGTGCGCGATGATCCGCGCCATCTCCGCCCACGCCGCCAGGCGATTCGAGCGCACCAGGTCCGACACGTCCTCGATGACCGCCATGCGGGCGCCCGCTCCGCCCAGCGGCAGCGGGACGGTGACGATCCGCCAGCGCGCGCCGGTCTTCAACTCGAGCTCGACCGACACGTCCTCTTGCCCGGCGCGCGATAGCGCCTCGCGCACGCCCGCCATCGCCTCGCCCGGGAAGACGTCCGACAAAACCCTGCCGTCCGCCCGGCCGCCCCCGAGGCTCGCGGCCGCCGGATTGGCCAGCAGCACTCCCCCGTCGTTTCCGTACGCCACGACGCCGGCCGTCAGCCGGGAGAGCAGCGTCGCGAGCCGCTCCTTCTCGCGGGACAGCGCCTCGGTCTGCTCCTTGAGGCTGCGGGACATGAAAAGAAACGCCCGGACGAGCTCCTTGAGCTCCTCGTCCGGGGGCTCGACGAGCTGCGGCGAGAAGTCTCCCCGCGCGACGGCGCGCGTTCCCTCGACCAGATCCGCGACCGGCCGGGCGACGCGCACCGCCAGCCGCCCGGCAATCGCGGCCGACACGAGGAACACGAGAAGACTGAACGCCGAAACGGCCGCCGTCAGCTGCGCGGCCTCGGCCTCGGCAACGCGCTGCTGGGGCAGGAGCAGCAGCGAAAGCAGTCCCGGGCTTCTCACGCCCGGAACGCCCGGCAGCGACGCCAGCTCCGTCGTGATCTCCTCGAAGCGGCTGCCGGCGATCAGCCGCGCGTCCGTGCGCTCGCGCGCGGCTCCGAGGCCGATCGCCACGTAGGTGGCTCCCGGGACGCGCTGGGGCAGAAGCCCCGCCGCGTAGAGATCGCGCCTCGAGGTGGCGACCAGCCGCGCCTCGGGCGAGTACACCGAGAGGTCGTAGCCCACCGCGTTCGCCAGCCACGACAGGAGCGTGTCGTCGACGAGCCCGAGCCGCCCCAGGGCCGCCTCCGCCGTCGGCAGGTAGTCGTCGAGAACGCGCCGCGCGGTCTCGAGGGCCGTACGGCCATGGTCGAGCGTGTCCTGCCGCGAGCGGGTGGCGATCGAGGAGCGCAGGAAGAACGTCACCGCCGTCAGCGGCACCATCACCGACAGGACGAAGAGAACCACGAGCCGGCCGCGGAAGCTGCGAACGACCTTCGGGAAGAGCCCGGCGAGCGGCCGCCGGCGGGTCACGTGCCGCCACACGACGATCACGACTCCGAGGAGGTAGAGGGCCGCGGCCGCGGCCAGCAGCTGCGTCGAGGCGAGGAGGCGTTCGAGAAAATCGGGACCCGGAATGGCGACGAGCTGGAACCCGTCCTTCAACGGGCGCACTTCTCCGCGCAGCTCCTCCCCCCGGTAACGGGTCAGGATGGCAACCGGGGCTCCGATCGCGCGCACGCGGTCGATCACGGCCGGCGGAAGCTCCGGACCTTCTTCGCGCCGGGCGCCGTCCTGGCCGTAGAGAGCCAGAACGGGCCGGGGCGCCTGCAGCGCGGACGCCTCGGCGCCAACGAGGCGCCGATAAACCGCCAGGCGCGGGGGCAGTGGGTCCCAACCCGGCCAGTCCGCGACCGCGACCAGCACGTGCCCCCACCGCGTCCCGTCGCTCAGGAGAAAGGCTCGTCTGCGGACCACGGCAACGCGATGACGGTCGATCAACGCCGAGCCTTCCTCCGCCGTCCCCGCGAGGTCCACATCGGGAATCAGGGAGAAGCGGCTGCGCAGGAAACCCGACTCGTCGTAGACCTCGTACGCGATCAGGGTGGCCGAGGCCGCCTCCTCCTCTCCCTCGCGCCACAGGCGGTAAGCGAGGTCCGAGAGGTCCACCTCGGGCACGGGCGCCGGGAGGTCCCGGCCGAGGTCGAAGCGTTCGACGCGTTCGACCGACCGCCGAACAGCGACGACGGCTCCCGCCGAGATCCGGTGCGGATCGGGCAAGCGGATCGCCGATGCCGTGCGGATCGCGGCGACGGCCCGGTCATGGGCGTGAGACGGCGCGGCGACGAGGACGACGAGAAGCGCAGCCGCCGCGGTCAGCCGGAACGGCCCGAGGCCGCCCCGCGGCCCGGCGCTCGCGACCGAGCGCCTCCAGAGCTCGTAGGAAACGACCGCGGACGCCGCCACGCACGCCGGGAAGAGGGGCCACGGGGAAACCAGGGCGAGGCCGAGCACCAGCGCCGCCGCCGTCGCGAGGACCGCGCTTCCGGTGGCGCCACGCCGCGGACGCCCGGCCCCCGAGGCGCCGATCGCGAGAGCGGCGCCGAAGAGGGCGGTCAGCGCCACCAGCTGGAAGAACCCGGCGCTCGTGAGCGAGAGGCCGGGGACGAGATCGGGCACTTCGGCTCCGCGCGCCTCGAGGACTCCGACGGCGAGCAATGCGAAGCCCGCAAGGACGCCGCCCGAAGCCCGGCCGGCGGCGCGTTCGTGCAGGCGCGCCAGCCCCGGCGGCAGGAACAATGGCCCGAGCGCAAGGACCCACGTTCGCGAGGACGCGAGAGCGTGACCCGCCGGATGCGCCCAGGCGACGCTGGTGAGAAAAAGGAGGGCGAGCCCGCCGCCCACCCGCCACGGGCCGGCGGCCAGAAGCGGTAGCGTGGCAAAGGCCACGAGAAGGAGGCCCGCCACCCGCGGTCCGCCCGAGGGCGCTTGAGCCGCGGCCGCGTGCCGCGCGGCGACCAGGGCGCGCGGTCCGTCGGAGAGAAGGACCGGCCGGTCGCCTCCCGGAGCGACGGGCTCCCAGGCCAGAGCCTCGGACCCGAGGCCGAGGGCTTGCCCGAACCCCGGCGCCTCGACCGGCACGGAGCGAGCCGCGCAGATCGTTCCCGAGAACACGCCGCTGCCCGCGATTTTCCAGTGCGCCAGTTCCAAGCGCGTCGCGGACCACCGCACCGACAGCGTCCCTTCGCGCGGGGCTGCCGGAATCCGCGTCGGAGCCTCGCCCCACCAGGCGAGCACGTTGCCCTCGGGATCGGCAAGGGCGATCCAGCTTCCGGGAGCGGCTCCCGTCATGGCCTCTCGCGCCGCCGCGAAGAGCGACTGCCGCTGCAGCGCGATGCCCCCGCCCTCGAGCGAGCGCGCGACCTCGCCATTGGCGGCGAGCGCCTGCGCCCGGCGCGCAAGATCGCCGGCGACCTCGCCGAGCGCGCGCGAGACGCCTCCTTCCGGCGAGGCCGGCGTCGCCCGGCCCGGCAGGGCAAACCAGCCGTCGAGCCAGAAGAGGGACAGAAGAGCGAGGACCGAAGCGGCGGCGAGGAGCGCCCGGCGTTGCAACGTCAGCCCGGGTCAGCCAAGGAAGGGCAGGTCCACTCCCCGCTCGCGCGCCGCCCGGATCGCCTCGGGATACCCGGCGTCGGCGTGGCGCATCACGCCGGTTCCCGGGTCCGTCGTCAGCACCCGGCGGAGCCTTCGCGCCGCGCCTTCCGTGCCGTCGGCCACCACGACCATGCCCGCGTGGATCGAGTTGCCGATCCCGACACCCCCGCCGTGGTGCAGGGAGACCCACGTGGCTCCGGCCGCGGTGTTCAGGAGCGCGTTCAGAATCGGCCAGTCGGCAATCGCGTCCGAGCCGTCGCGCATCCCCTCCGTCTCCCGGTTGGGCGAGGCCACCGACCCGGAGTCGAGATGGTCCCGTCCGATCACGATCGGAGCCTTCACCCTGCCCGCCCGGACGAGCTCGTTGAAGAGGAGCCCCGCCCGGTGCCGCTCGCCGTACCCGAGCCAGCAGATGCGCGCCGGGAGTCCCTGGAACGCGATGCGCTCGGCCGCGAGCTCGAGCCAGCGCCGCAGGGCCGCGTCCTTCGGAAAGAGCTCGAGCAGCGCCCGGTCCGTCGCGCGGATGTCCTCGGGGTCGCCCGACAGCGCCGCCCATCGGAAGGGCCCCTTGCCCTCGCAGAAGAGCGGGCGGATGTAGAGGGGCACGAACCCGCCGACGTCGAAGGCGTCGGCGACGCCCGCTTTCTTCGCCTGGCCGCGCAGGTTGTTGCCGTAGTCGAAGACGACGGCGCCCCGCCGCTGCAACTCGAGCATGGCGCGCATGTGGTCGGCCATGGTCGCGTAGGACCGGGCGATGTACGCCTTCGGATCCTCCCGCCGCAGGCGAGACAGGTCGGCCAGCGTGCCTCCGCGCGGCACGTAGCCGACGAGCTCGTCGTGCGCGGAAGTCTGATCCGTGACGAGATCGGGAAGAATGCCCCGCTCGAGCAGGCGCTCGAGCAGCTCGACGGCGTTGCATTCCACGCCGATCGAAACGGCCAGGCGCGCCTCCCGGGCGGCGAGCGCGCGGTCGATCGCGCGGTCGACGTCCGTCTCTTTCGCGTCGAGGTAGCGGGTGCGCAGCCGCTTCTCGATTCGCTCTGGATCGACCTCCGCGACGAGCGCCACCGCGCCGTTCATCGTCGCGGCCAGCGGCTGCGCGCCACCCATCCCGCCGAGCCCCGCCGTGACGACGAGCCGTCCGGCCAGTTCCCCGCCGAAGTGGCGCCGCCCGGCTTCCGCGAAGGTCTCGAACGTGCCCTGCACGATGCCCTGGCTGCCGATGTAGATCCAGGAGCCCGCCGTCATCTGGCCGTACATGGTCAGGCCGAGCCCCTCGAGACGGCGGAACTCGTCCCCGGTCGCCCAGGCGGGCACGAGCATGGAATTGGAGATCAGGACCCGCGGCGCGTCCTCGTGCGTTTCGAAGACGCCGACGGCCTTGCCCGACTGCACGAGCATCGTTTCCGTGCCCTTGAGGCGCTTCAGGGTCGCGACGATCGTGTCGAAGCACTCCCAGTTGCGGGCGGCCCGCCCGGTGCCGCCGTAGACGATGAGCTCTTCGGGGCGTTCGGCGTTGTCCGGGTCGAGGTTGTTCTCGAGCATCCGGAGCGCCGCCTCCTGGGCCCAGCCCAGGCACCGCAGCTGGCTTCCGCGAGCGGCCCGGATCGTGCGGGCAGACGCGGCAACGCTCATCGTCATCGTCCGGATTATAGCCGTCGCCTTCGCTTGCGAGGGTTCCGCGCCCGTCGGGCGCGCCAGCCCGCGGCTCGCCGGGTTGCCGGCTCGACCGCGGGCCTGATCCCTCGCGGCGCTGCGGCCGTTCTTTCCCCAGCTCCGCTCAAGAAACTCGAAAGTCTCTGCTAGCGCAGTCCCGCCATCAATTTCGCCAGGGCGCCGGAGGCCAGGAAACGTCGGGAGCTTTCGATGTCCGCGTGCATCTCCCGGTCCCGGTTCCACGGCCGCACGACGCGGCGAAACGCCCGCCGGACTCGCTCGAGGGCCGGCGAGGAGGCCAGGGGGCGAAGGAATTCCATGGCCTGGAAGGCGGCGATCGCCTCGATCGAGAGGACCCGTTCGAGGTTCGCGACGATCGCGGCGAGCTTTCGCGCGGCGATCGGCGACATCGAGACGTGGTCCTCCTTGGCCGCCGAGGTCGGAATCGAGTCGACCGAGGCCGGATGCGCCAGGATCTTGCATTCGGACACGAGGGCGGCGGCCGTGACCTGGGCCATCATCAGGCCGGAGTGCAGTCCGCCCTCGCTCACGAGGAAGGCCGGCAGGTCGGAGAGGGCGGGGTTGACGAGCTTCTCGATGCGGCGCTCGGAGATCGACGCCAGATCGGTCGCCGCAATCGCCGCATAGTCGAGGACGAGACCCACGGGCGCTCCGTGGAAATTTCCGCCCGAGAGGATGTCGCCGCGTCCCGCGAACACCAGGGGGTTGTCGGTGGCGCTGTTCATCTCCCGCTCGAGCACGGCCCGCGCATGCGCCAGGGCGTCGCGCGCCGCGCCGTGGACCTGGGGCATGCACCGGAGCGCGTAGTTGTCCTGGACCCGCCCGCAGCCCCGGTGAGACTCGCGGATCGCGCTGCCCGCGAGCAGCTCGCGGAGGTTTTTCGCCGTCGCGACGGCGCCCGGGTGTGGGCGTGCCCCGACGATCCGCGGGTCGAAAGCGGTGTCCGACCCCCGCGAGGCGTCGAGCGTCGCCGCCCCGATCACGTCCGCGACGCGGCACAGCTCCAGCGCGCGCGAAAGGGCGAGCCCTCCCACCGCCACCGACATCTGGACGCCGTTGATGAGGGCGAGACCTTCTTTGGCGGCGAGGGCGACGGGCCGTATCCGGGCCCGGCGCAGCGCGGGGGCGGAGAGCGCCTCGCGCCCCCGCACGGTCACGCGACCCTCGCCCATCAGGGCGAGCGCCAGATGCGCCAGAGGAGCCAGGTCCCCCGAGGCGCCGACGGATCCCTGCGACGGGATGACGGGCAGGATGTCGGCCGAGAGCATCGCGAGCAGGGTTTCCACCGTCGAAACGCGAATGCCGGACGACCCTTTCGCGAGGGCGTTGGCGCGCAGCACCATCATGGCCCGCACGGCCGGCGCCTCGAGCGGCGTTCCGACACCGGCCGCGTGGCTCCGGATGAGATTGCGCTGCAGCTGGCCGATGTCCGCCGCCGGGATGGCCACGTCGGCAAACTTTCCGAAGCCGGTGGTCACGCCGTACACCTTCGCCCCGCCCCGGATGGCGCGATCGACGACCCGGCGCGACGCGGTCATCGCCCGCCGCGCCGAAGGCGACAGCGAGGCCCGGGCGGCTCTGCGCGAAACGGCGACGACGTCGTCGAGGGAAAGATCCTTGCCGGAGAGCCGGAGAAGTTTCATGCGACGGGGATTCTAAGCCCGTGGCGCCGCGGCCGGGGCCGGCTGTGCTAGTCTGCGCTGTTTTTCGGCGGGCACGAGGGAGAACGACGTGAAGGTTTTGGCCGTCCTGGGCGGACAATGGGGCGACGAGGGCAAGGGCAAGCTCGTCGACCTGCTCGCCAACCGCTTCGAGGTCGTGGCGCGCTACCACGGCGGGCACAACGCCGGCCACACCGTCAAGTTCGGCAACCAGCATTTCGCGCTCCACCTTCTTCCCGCGGGAATCATTCGCGGCCGCACCGGCGTGATCGGGCCCGGCGTGGTCGTCGACCTCCAGGCGCTCCTGGCCGAGATCGAGGCCGTCCGCGGGGCCGGGGTCGCGATCGGCGGAAACCTTCTGCTGTCCGACCGCGCCACGGTCATCCTCCCCTACCACCGCCTCCTCGACGCCGCGCGCGAAAAGGCCGCCGGGGACGCCAGGATCGGCACGACGCTGCGCGGGATCGGCCCGGCTTACGAATCCATGG
>Ga0326726_10003622_pt1 | contig 14164 bp, 11 predicted proteins | sample MHFenrmetagenome_2_FD_207603 | JGI IMG/M metagenome (GOLD analysis project Ga0326726, IMG submission 207603) | Lab enriched peat soil microbial communities from Michigan Hollow, Ithaca, NY, United States - MHF15MN | ecosystem: Environmental > Terrestrial > Soil > Wetlands > Peat | place: USA... | reverse complement strand
TGTCCCCGCGGCGTGAAAATGTCCTGCGGAGAACGCAGAATTCAGGTGTGCATACGTTACCCGATAGGTAAGCGTCTTCATGTCCGCGCTCAGTACAGCCCAGACCGATCCGCTTCCGTTCGACACTACAGGTGGGGATTCCTGGTTTCCGTCCATTGATGCAACGAATAGTACTTGAGCTTGAAGCAGTGAAGATGCGGCTGCTAGAACAAACAGTGCAAGCAGGAGCAGACGAGATTTCATGGATCCTCCGTGGTTGTTTAGTGGGCGATGGGGTCGCAGGGAAGCAATTCCCATGCCACTGAGGCCATCAGAATAGGGCCGAATTCTTCTCAAAAAGGGGGTTGCGGGGCAGGAGGGAGGCCACCTGTTCAACGCACGCCACACTTACTCTCCGGGGGACGGGGCCGGTGTTGCAGCCTCTCCACAGGGGAGTGTGCTGCAGATCTTTCAGGGTTTCCGAGGGAAAATGACAAAGGACGAAGGATTGGCCGGTCCGCCGGGATTGCTCATCCCGGCGCCGGAGGTTGACGTGAATGTTCTAGAACAGTCCGATCCGCACGTAACGTCCCGGATTTTCTTTCAGGTCCCGCACAAGAGAGGTGAGACTGACGGAGAGACTGTCAATATCGTTGTAAAGCCGCTCGTCATGGACCAGTTTCCCGAGTGTTCCTTCGCCCCTGTTGAGTTGTGCAAGGATGGAGTTGAGCGATTCAGTGGTGGACTCAAGCGTCGCAGAGACCCGCTCCGCATGCCCGCTGGCCAGTTTCAATGACTTCATGCTTTCATCGATGTTATCGCGCTGGCTCACGGCGACGGTATCAAGGGTTCGAGCAAAATGTGATAGATCTCGAGAGAAAAGTGCGAAATCCTCAACGGCAGACTCCAGCCGGGTTCCCTGGGCATGGATGACCCGTTCGAGCTGAGCGGAAGAACGGCCAAGATCGACGATGATACCTTTGATGCGGTTTCGGGTCGGTTCGTCAAAAGTCGAGTTTACGTTTTGCAGGATCCCGAGGACATTTGACGTGATGGGCGAAAGAGTCGCAGTGAGCTCCGAGAGATCGGCCTCGTACAAGCCGCTGAGGGAGTCCCCATTCTGGAGTATCGCCTGGTCGGTGCCGGGCGTGATCTCGATGAATTTCCCACCCATGATGGTCTCGCTTTTCAGCAGGGCTTTCGAATCCCGGGGAAGATGAACCTTTGTTTGAAGCGAGAGGTTTACGGTAATCCGCCGGCCTACAAGCGACATCGACTCGACATGACCGATGGCGAGTCCGGCTACCGTGACCTTGTCGCCGGTTTGAAGTCCATTGACGTTAGGATAGTAGACGTTCAGGGAGTATTGACGCGAGCGGAGGTCGACGCCGCGCAGAAAGAGGACGCCGCCTACGAGAATCACCGCAGCCGCGGTTACGACGATCCCGATCCGAGCCTCGTTGCTCAGTGTCATGGTCATTTGCTCCGTGATGGTGAGAGAGAGCTGTTAATGTACTTTCGGACGTCTTCATTCCGGCTTGCTTCGATTTCCTGCCGCGTCCCCGTCATGAGTGTGACTCCGGCGTCCATGATGGCAAACCGGGTCCCGACGAGAAACGCACTGTGAATATCGTGAGTCACAACGATTGAAGTCACGCCGAGCTTCGACCGGAGGTCAGTGATCAGCAGGTTAATGCCGTCTGCGGTTTCCATGTCCAGACCCGTGGTGGGTTCGTCGTAGAGGACATAGCGTGGCATGGGAGCGATTGCACGGGCAAGGCCGGCGCGCTTCTTCATACCACCGCTCAGTGTCGAGGGGAGCACCTTTTCAATCGGCCCGAGCCCGACGATCTCCAGCGAATACCGCACACTCTCGGGTATGGCTGATTCTTCATACCCCGGCCTCCTGCGCAGTGCAAGTGCAATGTTCTCACCCACCGTCAGGGAATCGAACAGGGCCGCCTCCTGAAACAAGAGTCCGAAGCGGAGCCGCATCTTCCGAAGTTCGGTATACGACATCGCTCCGATTTCGTCGCCGTCGACAAGGATCGTGCCGGAATCGGGCTTGAGCAATCCCAGGATTATCTTCAACATGACACTCTTCCCGCAGCCGCTCTTACCTAGGATGACCAGCGTTTCCCGGTCGCGCACGTCAAGGCTGACGCCCTTCAGCACCTGTTTGCCATCAAAGTTTTTGCGAACGTCCCGGATCTGGATCATTTAGAGGAGTATGGATGCAAGGAGGAAGTCAAGGACCACGATTGCCAGGCATGTCCATACGACAGTATTCATGGTTGCTTCGCCGACTCCGGCAGAACCGCCACGGACGTAGTAACCTTTGTAGCATGCAATAGATGTGATGGTGAAGCCGAACACGGTCGCCTTCAGAAGGCCGAACACGGCATCCCATGTCTCAAACGACCCTTTCACACCCTGGATAAATACTCCCGCAGGAATGTCAGCGAAGGCAACAGCTCCGAACAGTCCTCCAAGGATCGCAAGAAGATCCCCGAAAACGACGACGACAGGAAACATGATGATGCCCGCCATGATCCTCGGGGTGACGAGAAAAGAAATGGAGTCGTACCCCATCGCCTCCAGAGCGTCTACCTGTTCTGTCACGCGCATAGCCCCAATCTCGGCCGTGATAGTGGCACCGACTTTGCCCGCCAGGACCAGGGCGCTCAGCAAAGGCGTAAGCTCGAGCAGGACAGATTTCACGACAAGTGCCCCCACGACGGTTCGCGGTATCCATGCATAAAGTTGATAGGAGGATTGCACTGATGTGACCATTCCCACAAACGTCGACACAAAGACCACTATGGGAATGGAATCCGCTCCGATCTGCACCATCTGGTGCATGGCATTGCGGGGAGACTCCCTGATATTGGCAAAGTTCCGTACGCCCCACCAGACGAGGCCTGAGTAGGTACCGAGATGCTCAAGGAAGGCAATCGTGAAGCGGCCGACGGCAGGGAAGAAACCCCGGATCTGGGGAAGCGGTTTTCCCGGCGAAGCAGCTGCTACGTTCATGTACAAGGGAGGTGTGGACCCGAAAAGGGATGGCTGAACTGAACTGAGACCACGGAGCTGAATATGTCAAAACCTGCGTTCAGAATCAAGGCAACCGCATTGTCGAGGTGCACCCCCCCCGGGGGGGCATTCCTACTGCGTCGATGTGTCTCCGCGAGGAGAGGCGGAAAATGCAGACCGCGAAAAAGACGTAGCCCTCTTATGCACCTTCCACTGTGAGACCATATATCCGTTGCGGAGGAATGAGCGCCTGAAAGATGTCCTCGTTATGGGAGATCAGCAGTACACCCTGTCCCGTCTTTCTGCGCGCCGAAATGAGGTCAAGCACTCGCGTGATGCTTTCGAAATCGAGGGCGTTGAGGGGTTCATCCAGAATGAGGAGGGGGGTGGAAAGCATAAAAGCGCGGAGGAGGTTGAGACGTTGTTTCTGGCCGCCGCTCAATTGCCAGACTTTACGATGAAAAAGTCTCGGGATCTCCTCGAGGGAAAACAGCAAAGCAAGGGCGGACTTGAGCTTATCTTCTCCCCAGCCTCTGGCGGCAGGGAGGATGCCGAGAGAATTGGCGACAGTCGACCGGAGGTTTAAGGCTTCGTCCGCGTGTTGGAAGGCCATGGTCGCATCCCGGCCCCAGATCCTCTTCCGCCAGTACTCTTTAGGCGAAATTTCTCCGAGCCTGGTCCCTTCGAGCACCATCCTGAAGTGTTGAGCTTCCTGGAGACCTACTACGATTTTCGCAATGGTCGTCTTGCCGATTCCGCTTGCGGCTTTGAGGTAGACACAATCTCCCTTCCTCACGATCATGGGGCCGCCCGCGGTTTTCTTTTCCGGATCCACAAACTGCATGGTTCGTCCAAAAACACGGATATTGCTTTCCACGGAGAGCACCGCGGGCCGTCCGGCACCTCCCTTGTCGTCCGGGTGAAGGGAGCCGAGCCACGAAAGGAATTTGTCAGGATTAAAGTCACGCACCAGTTGTCGATCCCCTTCGAGATGGAGCTCACGATAGCGAACTCGCGATGCAATGGATCCGCCTTTCGATCGAACAAAGGAGATGATACCGTAGTCATGCGTGACAAAGAGAATGGTCTCGTGTCTTCTCTGAAACCGGGCGAATATCCTTTCCAGAAACCTGTCGCGTCCTTCCCGGTCAAGCGATCCGGTGGGCTCATCAAAGACGAACAGCGCGGGACTTCCCTCCGGCCGTCCGGCGACGATATCCATCTTCTGAAGTGCCATCGAACCGAGGATACGCTGTTTTTCTCCGCCGCTGGGTCGATGCGGCTCGGGAAAGACTGGCAGGATCCGTCTGAATGAATCGCTCTCTTTCCCGTCCCAGAGTTCCTCAGCAACGCTTTCGGCTGACGGGTGGGCGGCCAGTGACCCTTCATGCAGCTGGTCATCTATCGTCAGAAGCGGATTGAGATGCGAGGAGGGCTCCTGGAATACGAAGAAGCCGTTCCGTTGCCGATCTTCGACGTAAGGGTCGCCGTGGTATCCCTGAAATCTTTTGCCGTTGATGCTCACGCGGAGATCCGGATCATCCATCACGCCGAAGAGCGCTTTCGCAATCAGAGACTTTCCGATTCCAGACTCGCCGAAAAGAAACGTGATACATCCGTCCGCGACCGGAAAATCATTCACGTCCACCAACGTTCTTGCACCGACGGCGATACGGATGTTGTACTTGTCTTCCATTAGAGTTTGAATTTCTCGAGGATGCCATTGGAAATCTTGTACATGCACAGAAGCGTGAATACAATAACGAACGCCACGCTGACACCCTGGAGATGTTCAACAAAAAGCCCCCCCAGTGCCGAAGAGTCGAAGAAGACCGTCCCGACGGCCAGAATGTCCTGCTTGCTATCCAGATTGGCAAGCATGTTCCCGAGCGTTACAGGAAAATTGGAAAGGCTGACGTCGCTCCCCAGCCCCACCGAGATGATGAAGTCAATGCTGCAAAGAAGAAAAATTGCCCGGCCGAACAATGCGACACCCTTTTGGATGATATGGACAAGGCTGTTCTTCAAGAGGATTTCCCTGTTAACGATCACCCGTTCGGATACGCCGCACACAAGCAATGCGTTGACAAACTCCAGGTTCTCAAAATGGGCGATCCGCGAGCGCACAAGATCGGAGACCTCGAGGAAAAGGAAGAGGGCTGTGACGATCGACATCGCAACGAGCTGCAGAAGCGGGGTCCGCAGAGTCTCATCACGGATGAGTGCGGTGAGCACCACATAACCCGCCAGCATCCCGAGGATCTGAGGGATCGAGCGGAAGAGATCGCTCCCGAACGACAGGGGGAGGTACACAATTCGTGGACCATGCTTCTCCAGCGCATGGAGCATGACACCGGTCTGCCATCCAAGCAGAAGGGCTGTGCATACGACAAGACTGGCACCGAGGAGAGTGTTGAAGAGGGCGGAGGTCAGAAGCGAGCGGGCCGGAGTGTTGAGATACACCGCGAGCCAGGACCAGAGCAGCAAAAGCCCGCCAGCCCAGATGAACGTCCAGAGAAGATCCGGCCTGCGGACAACGAGGCGCCACAGGGGAATGCGAACCCGACGGACCCTGTCCTCAATCGGCGTTTTCATACTTCCTCAATGCATATACCTGCCAAATGTCAACCATGACTTCAGTCGCCTTCACAACGAAAAAAATGCCCAGGGCTATGACGATCGCGAGTTCAGATTCACCGTACAAAATGTGCTGGAGGAGCGTGTAGCATAAATGTCCCCTGATGTTCAACGCCATCTCGATGATCATGAGGCCGGTAATCAAGAACGCGGCGTGTTCCTTCAGGGCCGACAGAAACTGAAGCCGGGTATTTCTGTAGATATCGCGGAAGACATGCCCTTCCACGTGCCGGAGAGGAAAGAAGATCACGATGAACGGGAGTCCCTGCCGGAGGTTCCAGTCAAACGATGACCGCAAACCTTTCACGATCGCTGTTTGAACGTATCCCTTCCTGCTTTCCGCCACCATGAGTGAAAAAAAGTTGTTGGCGTAATTGATGAGCAGACCGTTGGTGAGAACTGCAAGGACAACGAGGAAGAGAACATTTTCCGTATCGACGCGGGTCCTGAGGCCATACGCAATGACATACGCAGGTGCAAACAAGACAAAATAGGATGCTCCTCGCAGGAGCGCTTTGACCGGAAGGTCGAGTCTCCGAAGCGCCGCTGAAATCCCGCCGGTGCGAACGCGTTCGATATACCGGCGAACGTACGACGATCGACCCTGTTTCCAGGTGACAAATCTCCAGATCGCGAGCGCCCGGCCCGCAACATAGAGAAGAACGAGAACGATGGCATAGACGCCGACAAAAGTCGCGTACATGGGCAGCAGAGGCAGGAGCGTTGCCCAGGATAATACCTTTCGCTCGCCTCCGAGTTTTTGGGTGGGATCCGTGAATTGCCTGATGCGTGCGTTTTCTATGGCGCTCATGAGGGAGTCGAGCGAGTGATCGCTCACTCGGTACAGATCTCCCAGGACATCTCTGAGAAGTGCTTTGTGGAGGGAGTTGCCGAGATCAACGGAGTCAAGCGTGAGATATCCGCGGACATCCCCATTCAGGTATGTCTCTGACTGCACCTCCGAGAGATGAAGCCTCGAGAGGAGAAGTCCGAAGGCACCGACAACCAAAGCAACAGCCACAGCATGGTGAATGATCCGTTGTCGGACTGAAGTCATGACGCGTTTATGGGAACGTAATGAGGATCCGGTTGTCCACAAGGGAGAGGCGGGCGTTGCTCCCCGACAGCATGCTTTCGAATTCGCCATGCAGGTTCCTGACACTGCGAGAGAACTTCTCCCGGAACCCGGCAGGTTCAACAACGCAAAAAACGGTATCCCGTGAAATGGCCAGAGAAAATTCCGGAATCGTATCCCGGCGGGAGGAATTTGCGGAGAACCGGGTGTACATGGAACGCAGTGCAGAGTTCGCCGACGCCACGAGAGGGAGGAGCCGATTATACACTGCCTTTGGCGTAAGTGAGCGGGGACTTGCGGAGGCGTGCGGTTCCCACTTTTTCCCCAGATCCGCTGCAGGGAGAGTCATCCACCCGTACAACGGACTTGGTGTGATCGAAGCGACGAACGTCCGGGCCCCGGCCCGGAAGACTCTCACGAGAATGGTCTCCGGACTGAGATTTCGCGCCCGCTCCTCAGAAGGATATTGAGGCGTGACGGAGAGGGCCTGCCGAAGCACGATGGTGTCGCGCAACACTTCCACCCCGCGAAAGAATTCAATCGGCCCCGCTTCCTGTTTTCCGGCGAGCTCCCCATCCTGATCCCGCAGAAGGTAGAAGCGTTCCCCTCTGATCTCCACAACGGCACAGGGCGTGACGCCATCTCCCAGATTGTCCTTTTCACGCACAATCATGATCGGGACACACGAAGGAATGGCGGCTGCCTCAGTGGCTGTCAGGCGCTGCTGATACTTGTTGTACAAAACGAAACGATCCGGACGCCGGGCGAGCAGGACATCCGCACGCTCGTCTTGTTCCTTCGTTGCCGATGATGAGAGTGCAGCAGAAGCGGCCAGCAACAAGCCGGCCGCCGCAGCCGCAAACCGGTGGGTCAGTGGTCGGGATTTTCCCGCCATTTCTTAATCGTCGAAAGTTGAGAGGCGACACCGTACAGATCGATGCTCGTGCTGTCAAACTGGGTGCTGAAATACGCAAGAGAAGGGAGGGAGAATTGCCACGCGCCCAGGCAGAGGCCGTGCTCCAGCTGATCGATCCGGCGCGCATACTCCTGCTTGTCGCCGATGTTGCGCGTGGACATGAACCCGTAGATGTACTGGAGCAGGAGATTGATATCCTGTCTGTCCGGCGAATCAGCGGAGGCATCAAGCCGGAAGAAATTGCCGGTTGCGTGGAATGACTTGGGGTCGATTGATTCCATCCCATTCTGATCACGCTGCGTCTCGAGATTTATCCGGTATGCCTGGAGATCCGGCTGACGCAGAAAAATGTCGTAGAGGTCAAACAGAAAATTGCTGCGATACCCGCTGAACGCGATCAGAAGGGCATCATAGTCGCCTCTCTGGATTTCGTCGTTCCCCACGGCGAGCACCTTGAGTTTTCCGCGCGTCACCGTCGGATCATTGAGGATGGCTATCAGGTCCTCATATTCTTCGCGAAAGCCAAAGTTCGTGCAGGCTTTCACGCGTATCGTGTCGGGAAGACCGGCCGGGTTGACATCACCGGCATCGTGCGACGGTTCGACAACCTTTTCCTCGATGTAGTACGATGAACTCGGGAAGATGCTGTAATTCAGGTAATCGGCATAATTATCGCGGTTACCTTTGTAGTCCTGGATGTGTCGCTGCTGGGGAGTCCCGACCTTAAAGAATCTATCCGCGATGGAACGATTATCGAACAGGCTTCGGACTGCCTGCCGCTGGCCCCGCTGAAGCCGCTGCGCATTGAAGAGGATGGCAAAGAATGCCGTGCTGATATTTGATTTGGTGAAGTAATCCTTCGAGTCCGTCAGGATGGGAGAGAGCGCGCCGTACGGGGTTTCGAGAAGAACGTTGATCGTGCCGTTCCTCAATTCGGTGGTGTAGGTACTGTTGTCGATGAAGGGGGAAAGCTTCACCGAGAGAATCACCGCGATGCCGTCCGGACTCTTCAGGTAATTCGCAACTCCTTCCTTGGGCGGGAGCGCCATGTACGCCGCAGTGCCGGTCGTGTACGTCAGTGCGTTCATCGGAGATCCGTCGGGAAGGATCTTGAACGAGAGCACCTCTTTGATGTCCGCATCCTTCCAGATCCGGTTCTGCCGGAACTGGAATCGAATGACGCCTTTTTCGTCGGGTCCCTCGAACCCCGGACTCTCCATCGCCTGCGTGATCAGGATGTGATCGGGCGAGAGAGTGCCCAGCGACATAATCCTGTGAATCGTGAACTGCAGGTCCGCCGGGCCGAAATAATGATCGCGCGTTCGCGCGATCGTGTACAGTTCGTCCTTTGACGTCACGGAGTAACTGTCATGCCAGCGTTTGCCTGTTTTGAGACGAACAGTCACAACGTTGTCCTGATCGACACCCATGAGTTCCCCGAGGCCATCTTCATAGATAATCCCGCTGGGGTTAGCGGCCAGATTGAAGAGGCCATCAAACTCCACCTCGTCCAACTTGTCGGACAATGGCGTCGACCCCGGCAAGTGGGGGTCAATCGCCGGTTTCTGATGTGCAACAAACGGGAGAATAATGTTGCCGGAGAGGTCCGGACGTCGCAGGAGGAAATACAGCACCGCACCCACAACGACAACCCCCACACTGACTGCAATGATGAGGTTTCTTCTGCTCATAGGTCTGCAAGCCTCAGTTCTTTTTCATGATGGGGACCTGCGCCATAGCGCTGATTTCATAGACCTTGTACGACGATCTCTTGAAACGGATCTCCAGAATGTTGTTCCCCGCCTTGTCCATCTGAACGGGCGTGATCTGCGATTCATAATCGTTCGTTGCCGTCGGAGAGGTTATGCGGAACCGACCCTCGTTCTTGATCGGATTCTTGTTGATCGTAATCTGATCGTACCATTGCTCACGACCCGCATTCTCTGCAAGCTCCCGCGGAAGTTTCACATTCACATCGAACACGGGAAACTGCGCGTCGGAGGGGATCTGAAGCTTGATGCGAACGACATAGTCGTTGTCCCCGTGCCTGTTGCTTGACACAGGAATTGCCAGCACGCGACGATACTCTTTTGGTCGGACAATCCACTTCGGGCTCATCGGGTCACACTCAGTGATGATGGCCTCAAGCTGCTTGTCATTTCCTTTGTATTCCTTTCCGTGCTCAACGATCGCTTTGGCGCGATCCACGCCAGTTGCCCCCATGTCCCGGCCAAAGTCTTTGTAGATCTCCCGGATGGCAGTCTCCGGGAACTGATAATGACGCACCCTCGCGATGTAGTCATCAATCTGAGCCCTGTTCCTTGCGAGTTCCCCGGGCCCACCGGGGCTGAAAGAGAGCTGGTACACGGGGGTGAATGCCGAATCGGCATACAGACTGGAAATGTTGGTGATAGCGCTTTCGTGCAGTCTAACGAAAGCGTCAAGGCGCTGCTCGGTGGCGCTTTTCACATTGTTGAAAAGACTTGCATCCAGCCAGCGCGAGATCTTGTCCCTGTACCGCGGGACGGCTCCCGAAGTTCCGCTGACTGAAAGTACATCCCGGATACCCGACTCAGCCGACTGCCAGGACCTCGCTTCGATGTCGGTTTCAGCGATTTTCGCCTTTTCAAACAGCGAAGTCACATCCTCTGCCTGTTCTGCCGATTTGCCAAGCTCGAGTGCCAGCATCCCAGCTGCGGGTACACCGCGGTAACGGTCTTGCAGAACGGACTGTGCCGGCGGAATGGAAGTGCGGATGTCTCTCGCGGCGACAGCAGCATTTGCGTAAAACGATGAGGAGGGAGGAGTTGTGTTCTTTTCCACCATGGTATTGAGCTCTTCAAACCGGCCACGAGCGTTCTGCAATGAAGTTGCTTCATCGTTGAACTTCGAAACGAAGGCTGATAACGCCGAAAAATCAGTGGGGGTCCCCCTTCCGCAGGCCTTGTAAAGTAACGCGACAGGCTCGATGGGCGGATCCGGTTTGAACGGCTTTGTGTCGCGCTTTTCGTTCAGCAGCCGTTCGTAGAAAGGCACAGCGTCTCGAAGCCGAGCATAATACGTATCCCGGGCCTTGGCCAGGATCTGCGGGGAATATTTCTTATCCGGACTGCAGAAATCCGCAAAATATGCGGCCTGCGAAAGGAATGCCTTCGTATCTCCCCTGGTTTCTTTTTCCCGTTTGAAAGCACCCAGCGTTGCGGCGTAGTTCTGCTGGAAATTGAGTTCATCGTCGAGATCGGCCTTCAACGAAAGATAGTTGAGGTAGGCCGTATCACGTGAGGCTGCAATGTTGGCGGGGAAGAGCGATGCTACCGATTTCAACTCTTCGCTTGTACCCTTCAGTCGTTGCGTGTGCTGCTCGAGGACATCCAGCTCTTTTGCGTAGTCGAGGGACTCAAGCGGTGGAGCTCCGGCCGCCGACGTGTACGTTGAGCGATCACGAATGTTGTCCCGAAGCACCAGACGGTACCCGCTGTATTTTCCCTCAAAGGTATAGCGCCACCGCGGCGCGTATCTGTACGTGAGGGACAGATCCAGGTTCTGGCGCACAGTGTCAATCACCCAGTAAAAGACCGGTGACGCCGGATCGATTGCGAAGACAAGAACGGAGTCGCCCGACGGGAATTCGTCGGCGATTTTGACTATCGACCCTTTTCCATCATCAAATGAACGCGTGACGTAAGAAGCTAACGAGGCTTTCCCCCGCGTCTGGAGCACCAATACAAAGTTCTGCTCGCGCGGACTTGGAAAGCGAATGAAATATCGTTTCCCTTCATCAAGCTGGAAGTTTTCCTTTCCGTTCTTGAGCTCGATGTATCCACGCTCAAGGGGCGAGAGCTCAGGTTTCGGTTCCAGTTCTTTGAAGGTCGCGCATCCGGTAAGCAGCGCGAGGAAGGCGGGAAGAAGTAGAATGGTCGGTCGCATCGGGTCTGTGGCCCCTCCATTGTCTCGTGGGAAAAAACAGTCAAATATCACCAAGATTTCTCCGTTTTGCAAGTAAATACGATCTCAGAAGTGAATTCTCATAATCAAGAGCACGTCGCCGTAAGGTTGACTTTCAGGGGTGGTCTGTCTATCTTTTAAGATGGGAAAAAAGCCCTCGGAGTGTTGCATGCCTAGGCAGCGGGACCTAGGCATTTCTGTTTCGCCACTGTTTGAATCGGAAATCCTGTCATGAGGCGTGACACTTTGCTGCGCACCGTGGTCGCGATAGGTGAAACCAACCTTGAAGAGTATGCTGGCTGGCTTCTACCATCTACGTACGGGAATGCCAGGGAAGAATTCAACGCCGCAAATAGATCCGTCGCCCTTACTGACCTCTCGATGTCCGGCCGCCTGAAGCTCTCCGGGGCGGATGCTCTCGACCTCCTGCATCGCCTGTCCACCAATGCACTCAAAGACCTGCCCGTAGGAGGCGCCAGGGGCACGCTCTTCCTCACTGAAAAAGGGAGGATCATTGACCGGGCGGTCGTTATACGGACGGATGATTCATTGCTCCTGATCACTTCGCCAGGGTCAGAGCAAAAAGTAGTGAAGTGGATCGCCAGGTTCACCATTACAGAAGATATACAGATAACAGACATAACTCATGACACAATATTGTTTTCAATCTATTCAGCAAAAGAACTTTCTGGCTTAATTGCCATCGAAATCCCTGCGGTAGGAATGTCGACATCGACAATCTTGCGGCTGGACGACTGCCGCGGCACACACGTCCGCCAGCAGAACATGGATTCCTTGCTGATTATGGGACCGCGAAGCACGGGAAGAGCCCTGTGGGAAGTCCTCAAGAAGGCTACGTTGCACGCCGGTGGGATGATGGCTGGATTTGAGGCCTACGACACATTCCGGATTGTACAGGGGATCCCGGCAGGAGGGAGGGAGCTCTCTGAAACACTTCATCCTCTGGAGGTTAATCTGCGTGAAGATATAAGCTTCACGAAGGGTTGTTATATCGGCCAAGAGGTGGTAGCCCGGATGGACACTTATCAAAAAGTTCGTCGCCGACTCGCAGGGATCCTCCTGGACGAACACCCCGGCGTGCTCCCCAGGCCGTTGTACTTCGCGGGCGCTGAGATCGGAATTCTGACGAGCGCTGGCCGGGTTCAGATTCAGGGGAAGATTCCAGGGCTGGCCGTCGTGCAAACTACAATCCATGAAGGGCAGAGAGTCAAATTCGAGGAAGGGGGACGTGAACGGGGTGCTCTGGTCTCCCTTCCAATGAGTCTTTCATGATGAAGACTGCCTATACTTGGGAGGAGATTGAGCAGTGGAGGGACCGTGTCCACCGGCGGATCCCTTCAAGGGCAGTGCGCACCAAGCGTAACGCCCTCGACTTCATCAGCGAGGTCGGATTCTGCTTTGCTTTCAAGTCTGAGAATTCCGAGCTCCCATGCCTGTGGCATGCCGCCTGCGGGACACGTGATCCTGTCATGCCAAAACATACGCACCATGACCCGGCGATATCCTTCGTGTGGGAAATGAAGGACGTGCTCCCTGCGGAAGGAAAAGCATATTATGGCAAGCTCCTCAAACGCCGCCCCATGATGGTGTCGCTGGAGTACCTCCCGTATTTCGTCGCCCTTGTTCACCGCACGGGCTTGAAAGGTGAGTATGAGAAGGAATTTCTGAAGGGCCGGCTGTCCGCCACCGCGAGAGACATCATGGACGCTCTCCATGATTCTTCGCCGCAGACAACCAAGGGGCTAAAGCTCGCTACCGGAAACCACGCGCGTGGTGCCCGCATGCACTTCGACCGGGCAATCGGAGAATTGCAGGAGAAGTTGTTCATTGTGAAGGTTGCCGAGCTGGATGATCCGTTCACGTTTGTCTGGGCACCGTTCCGCGATGCGTATGCCACCCAGGTGCGAAAGGCGCGGTCGATCACGCCCGAGAGGGCACGCGCAAAGATTCTGGGGCGGTATTTTCGCAGCCAGTTGGTCTCCTCTGTCCCGGCAATCGCCCGGCTCTTTCGCTGGGAGCGCCAGACTATTTTCCAGACGCTGGGTCGTCTGGTGCGAGACGGCGTCATCATGACGGGCATCAATGTCGAAGGTAAAGATCACCGCTACTACTGTCTGACAGAACGAAGCAGATGAAAACTCCAAGCCGCAAACCCGTGAAGGCCTATAAAGATCTTGATTTCCTGAACAGTCCCGACGCCCGCGTTATCAGGATGATCTCCGAGTATCTTGAGCCGCAGCGACGGTTCCGCAAAGCAGAAATCAGGGACACCATTGTAATGTTCGGTTCGGCCCGCGTCAGGCCGAGGAAGGATACTCTGCAGGGACTCCGGAAGGTGGAAGCTTCGCTGCGGGGGAAACAGCGGCCAACCAAGTCAATGCTGCTTTCCCTCAGGCTCGCGGAACGACAGGTGCAGATGTCCCGCTATTACGAGGATGCCGTTGAACTTTCCCGTCTGTTGACGATGTGGTCAAAGAAATTCACTTCACCCCGCAGGTTCGTCATTTGTTCGGGCGGCGGTCCCGGTATTATGGAAGCTGCCAACAAAGGCGCCCTGC
>Ga0326726_10003621_pt1 | contig 14165 bp, 11 predicted proteins | sample MHFenrmetagenome_2_FD_207603 | JGI IMG/M metagenome (GOLD analysis project Ga0326726, IMG submission 207603) | Lab enriched peat soil microbial communities from Michigan Hollow, Ithaca, NY, United States - MHF15MN | ecosystem: Environmental > Terrestrial > Soil > Wetlands > Peat | place: USA... | reverse complement strand
TATTCCGTAAATTCTACTGCTGGATCATATTGCCTTACGGTGACATAACCCATTAAACGGAGGATCAGGTATGAGTCAGACCTCAGCAACCGCGTTCGTTGAACGCCTGAAGTATGATGATGATTTCTTGGCACAGGTTTCAACCTGCAGCGATGCCAGCGTCAGAATGGAGTTTGTACGCTCGGAAGGCTATGTATTCTCTCCGGAGGAGCTTACGGCAATCAAGGCGACGTTCACCCACGATGATCTCGGCAGGACCTATTTCCAGGAAAGCCGTCTCGGTTACGACTCTCCGCTTGGCCATGGAGCGGATCCAGAACCGGAACCCGACCCCAAACCCCCGCAACTGAACTGATCTGCAGCAAGGAAAATGGCGGATAAACGCCGGGATGGGACCATGACTCCTCCCGGCGTCTTCACTTCTGTCGACAGGCACAGAGACTAAAAGTCGAGCGGACAGGGCTTCGGTGGTACGATGCCCTTCTGTTGAAGAAACCGGCGATCTTCATCATCCAGCTCTGCGACGATGAAGGCGGCAAGTTCAAACTGACGACGCCTGAGTCGGCACATGTCATCGGACGGCGTGCACAGCGAACCGCCTGAAATGTAATTGTCCTGCTTGCATCCCCCTGCACAGTAATATCTCGCAAAGCACCCGATGCAGAGTTCATTGGTCATGACCGGGCTTTTCAGAAACTCCGTCCGCTGTAATTCCTGACCGGATATGTGGCCGATTCTGAAGGATTCCTGACCCACGAACCGGTGGCAGGGATAGATCACTCCGGAACATGAAACTGCCGCCAACCCTATTGCTGCACCGCATGGATGATAACTTTTCCGGTTGTGGAGAAACGATTTCAGCCCTGCGGAAAACTGGCTGTAGGACTTGAGGAGTTCGAGCCCTTCTGAATCACGCGTTTTGGCAAGCTTGACCCATAGCCCGGACTCTTCTTCCATCTGCCTGAAAATGGCCGCAGAATCCCGCTGTCCGGCTCTGGAAGCCGTGCCTTCAAAAAGTGAGCCCGACGCCGGCAGGAGCGAAATACCCCTGAACCCGAAACCAGCCAGGCTGTCGATCACCGTTTTCGGGTCGGTGTCGCCCATGATGACCGCATGGGCATCGGTGTCCGGGACACTTGAGATCAGCGGAGCGAGATGCCGCACTATGGCGTCGTATGATCCGCTTCCGTCAGCAAATATGCGCTGCCGGTCATGGATCTCCCTCGGGCCATCGAGACTGACCAGGACCTTGAACTCATGTTCCCGGAAAAAACCGATCACCGTTTCATCAAGCATGGTCCCGTTGGTAGTCACCTGAAACAAGACCTTTTTCCCGCCGGTACTCCCCTTCGCTTTCGCATGACCGACCACGGTCTCCATCACAGGAAAGTTCAGGAGCGGTTCCCCTCCGAAAAAATTTATCCTGAGCGTCCTCACCGGGCCGGAGACCTCGAACAGCCAATCGACCGCACGAAGCGCCGTTGCCACCGACATGAGGCATCGATCACCGTAGGTACCGCTTTTCCCGTAACAGTACCGGCAGGCAAGATTGCATGACTGAGCAATAAAGAGGTCCATGCCGGCGACAGGATGTTCCGGCGGAAGGGAATCGAAAACCGGCGCATTGCACGGCAGGGAATCCTCTAGATCTCTCCACTGGGATGTTGGCAAGGAATGCGCTTCTGAGCTGATCCGGGTGGCACGCATGGCGTCTATCGAAATCCGGTACCATGCCTCCTTGTAGAAGAAGTCATGAACATGTGAAGCCCCCTCATCGGAGATATCCGTGGACGAGAAACAATTCGCCATGGCGCCTACATTGAAAATGATCCTTGACAACTTTATTAATTTCCTTACCAACAAAAGAAATAATAAGACGCTCAGACATCACCGCTTATCAAACAAGCATCCAGCAGTAAATACAGAGCGAACATTCATAACATTTATACATAATCACGAATATTCTCCGAAGGACACCGGCCAGAAATATGTTTATATCAATAACCTTTAATCGTCAGTTAAAGTGATATCTATACTACTCACTCTTTTTGTCCGTTTTGCCTCACCAGAATCCAATAACTCAAATCTTTTATTTCCGATTGGCACCAGATCTAAAACATATGGAGCCCCTTTTTCCCACCTATGAAGACCTCTTTCTTCTAACCACCTCGGTATTCGCCGACCATGAATTTCAGGACAAGTAGTCCAAAATGTTGCGCTCAAATTAAAAGTATAAAATATACCCCCTATTTTAACGTCAACGTCAGTCCATTCTTTTCTAAAATACTTTTGAGCATTTTTACGTCCAACACGAAGCCCAAATGATTCCCCGCCTTTCCATGTATTTACCTCCATATGTAGCGAGCCTCCTTTTATTTAGCAACGCTCTTCAACCTGATGGAAGTCGGTGAAAGAATTTCAACCTGAACTAAACCATTCAAATCCGACACCTCATGGAACCAGCGCTTGAGAGGGACACCACCCATGATACGGGGAGTATGGTTCGTATTTGCTGAACGGTTAATATAACCGCTAAAATCACTTGACGGCGCTGCACAAGAAATCCTTATCACCGAACGATCATCACCAAACAGATATTGATGCTTGACACTTACATTGAAAAATCCTGAATTAAAGTACGCCTTATGAAGTTTGAGCACAAACACATTTTCAGACAACGAGTCGGGTAGTACAAAATCAGCACATTCTTGTGACACTTGCCCTTTATCAACTGACGATTCCATTAATTTAATATCAGGCATGTGCATAATCGGCTTTAGTCCATTGGTCATGCGTCCATTCCATTCAGGCATTAATTGAGCTATGAGGTCATCTTCAAGGCCTGCGGCAAGATTGATATGGAATGCCCCATAGTGGTGAAGGCCGTTGTCACGCAAGGCGAGAATCAAAACGACCTGACCATGATCAAGCACAGCTTGTATGTTCGCCCTGTTTTTTATATTTGTTGATTGTGTTGGGCCTGGTTTTATATACCCATACATGCGTTTACACAATGGCTGTGTTGTTTTTCCGATATATTTTACCGCGCCATCAACCACAAATGCATATACGACATTGCTATCCTCTTGCATAGATTTTAGTTGCAGATGCAAAGCACCATCAGCTAAAATCCACTGACCGACAACCTGAAATCCGATATTAATAAGACGATTCATAATGATTTTAATCAGATTGCTTTTTAATCAGATTGCTTCTTTCGCTCTATCAGTTTCATAATTGATGGGGCGGTATGTTTCGTCCATAGTTCATGAAAATCTGCCCATTTTTGTGAATGACTACCAAGTTTTCTAGCCTGACGGGGATGGACGAGTGGCAAGAGCTTGATGCTCCTACCGTCGACGCTGATGTCGTGAAGGCGACCGTAGGTTTCTGGGGTATTACCGTAATCGACAAGCCGGAACGAAGTCTTTGTGCAGAGCTTACTTATGAACCATTTAAGTGGCTGATCCCCTAGTGTGATGATCATAGAAGGAGAAGCCTCTCGAAACTCGCTGAGAATCTCCGTCAGCCTTTTGTCGTCCGCTAAATGGGAAGGGACTCCCGGCCAAAGATATTCAGGCAAATTCAGGGTCTTCATTCTCGAATGATACTCACGATCAAGAGCTGCACCCTGGCGTTCGTTACAACAACTATGGGGCACAAGATCACAGAGCCAAACATCGGAGCGATCTACAAGACCCATCGGATTGAGAAAACATTCATCCAAAGCGACGCCTGAGGGACCTTTCAAAGTCATTGCCACCGGCATGAGTTTGCCTGCCTCTTCCGGGATAACAATCTTATTTATTATACCATCAGCATTTTCGCCGCGCCAGAATATTTCAGGTTCGGAATCAACTGCAAGAGCTCTGATAAGCGTCTTACCTTTGTCGTCAACCCACCGTGCATGTACGGCACTGGCATATACTCCGAGAACAAACACCTTTTTCGGGGTACGATCTGCTTGGCAAACTTTTCGTATTGGCTGACCAAAGGGAAAAGTTCCGATTTTGTTTGACATGGCTTACGTCCATAGGGTTGTTTCAATAAACAGCATCGAAAAATCATACAGCCGAAATCCAGAGATTGAATTCAATACGCCCAATCCTCGTGCCGAACCGGCAGACGGTTAAGTTCGTCGCGGCGGGAGCGCCATTGGGGCATGTTGGCATCCATGATGGCGACAAAGCGTTCATTGTGGCGAGGTTCGAGGAGATGGGCCAATTCGTGCACGACGATGTATTCAAGGCACTCTTTCGGTTTTTTGGCCAACTCGAGGTTTAGCCATATCCGATGGGCTTCAGGGTTGCAGGTGCCCCATTTTGTTTTCATTTTTTTGATACCGAAATCCTGAACGCGCACTCCGAGCCGCTGCTCCCAGATCGAAACGAGGCTTGGCACTATTGTTTTCAACTGCTTCCGGTACCACTCGTCAAGAACTGACTGTTTTTTCTCCATGCTGGTTTCCGGCCTGATATGCATCACCAGCATGCTGTGCGTCAGTTCAACGAAGGATGGGACGTTCCCTTCAACGATCTTGAGCAGGTAACGTTTTCCCCAATAGTAATGGCTCTCCCTGTCAAGGTACTCCCTTGGGGTCTCGCGCTCCTGATCCTGCAGCTTGCGTTGCTGTTTTCGTATCCAGCCCAGTCGTGAAATGGCATAGACCCTGATGGTATCGATGTTCATGTGCGATGGAGCAGATATGCGCACCCGGCCGGTCGGGGGATAAACACTCAGATGAATGTTCCTGATATCCTTCAGCACGACATCAATAGGAATATCCCCGATATGGACTTTCGTTACCATCAGTACTCCCTATGGCGCTCGATAACGAGAAACAGACGTTCAACTTCGTTCTCGTCTTGTAAAATCTCGAATAATGCTCCCTTGATAATGTTTTCTTTCGCCTTGACTCCTCGCCAGGCATTTGGTCTTACTTGCCTGACGGTTTCATCAATTTTCAGTGCTAACTGTAATGTCCCATCCCGATATCCATTGTATCCCGCCGGGTCTTCTGAAGAAGTAAAGTCAGCCATTCCCAGGCGGTCCCGCTTCAGGTTGTTGTATAAGGCAAGGCGACCCGGAGTATCAAGTTGCTTTGGAGTCTCTGCGGCAATGCCGGTTTCAACCCTTTTTGCAATTTCAGCAATCTTTTTGAGGTACTCTTCGTAATCGATGGCATTCCGGCGGCGGGACGAAATGAGTTCTTCGAGCAAAGTTGACATTCGGTCATAGAAAGCAGGATCGTTCAGGTGATCTTTGATGATCTTGCTGCGCACGTTGTTCTCGATGGTTTCGGCTATGGCATTCCGGTCGCTTTTGATTCCATTGGGCAGGCTTTTGATGGCGTCAGCAATTCCCGATTTGACGATCAGTTCCAGAAGCGGAATATCGTCAAACGGCGAAATCTTCCTTGGTTCATAGGCTTCAATGTAGGTATCGATCAGGTGTCGCATGTCGGCCTCATAGGCTTTCAGATCGATGCTTTCGCCGCTCGCCTTGCGGATTATCTCGCGCAGTTTGAGGTACTGGTCAAGCTCCCGCCTGATGCGCCCGATATCGGCAGCACTGTACCCGGCCGCTTCGAGTTCATCGGCAATACCTGAAAATGCCCTTACCAGCATGGCCGTCGCCTTGTACAGGGCGACACGCAACGTTTCGCGCTCGGCAAGCTCATCCGGTATTTCGGTATTCCCGCAGAAATAGTGGATATGTTCCAGCTCCCCTTTTGGCGGTTCAACCGGCTCACAAATGAGGGCAAGAGCTTCAAGGGCATTGTCGAGCCGCTCACGCCCCTTGGTAAACCGGTCTTTCATCAGAATCTGTGAATCCCCGCCAGTATCGCCCTCATCCAGCTCAGAGGTATAGACGGTATAATCCTTCAGCGCCTGATTGACCTTGTTGAAAAGGTCTTTATAATCAACGATATAGCCAAACTCTTTGTCGGCGCCGTCAAGACGGTTGGTGCGGCAAATCGCCTGGAACAGGCCGTGATCCCGCATGCGCTTGTCGATGTAGAGATACGTACAGCTCGGCGCGTCGAAACCCGTCAGGAGTTTATCCACCACGACGAGGAGCTTCATGTTTACCGGCTGCTCCTTGAACAGCTTCTTGGCACGCTCCTCGTAGATTTCGGTCTTGGACTTGCCGGGACTCGCATCGACATCCTGGAGAAGCCCTATGTAGGTGTTGTAGATGAACTCCCTGTCCGTTTCAGTGTTGGCGCCAGTGTCTTCCGTGGTGATGTCTTTGGTTTGCGGATTGTAGGAGGTGATCACCGCACACCTGCCTTTAAAAACCGACTTCCGGAACACCTCGAAATACTTGCAGGCTTCATAGATACTCGATGCCACCAGAATGGCCGTGCCCCGATTATCATTGAGACGTGGCCTCACGCTGAAATCGAAAACGATATCGTTCACCACCCGCTCCATGCGAGACCGGGAACTGAGCACGTACTGCATGGTCCCCCACTGTTCGCGCAGTGCCGCTTTCTGCCACTCGTTCAATCCCCTCGTTTTGGCATCGAACCACGCATCGATCTTCTCCTTCGAACCGAGCTCCTGGTCGATATCCCGCGCCTCATAGATCAGATCGAGCACCACACGGTCTTCAACCGCCTCGTTGAACTTGTAGGTATGGATGTAGCTTCCGAAAACCTCAAGCGTTGTCGCCGCATCTTTTTTCAGGAGGGGCGTACCTGTGAACCCTATAAACACCGCTTTGGGCATGAGCGCCTTCATGGTACGGTGCAGCTTGCCGCTCTGCGTCCTGTGGCACTCATCGACAAACACGAACACATCACCCATGGTCTGGCTGGGCTGGGATTCAAGCTCTTTGATGAACCCCTCAAAATCATCCACCCCTTTTCTGCCGAACTTGTGAACCAGCGAGCAAAGCAGACGAGGTAATGGTTGAGTGAGCAGCTTCATAAGGTCTCGGCCACTGCTGGTGCGCCTGATCGACTCCCCTGCCTCGGTAAACACTCCCGCAATCTGCTTGTCGAGTTCATCGCGATCGGTCACAACGACCACCCGGGCGGTGGGCTTGTTCTCCAGTATCCACCGGGCGAGCAGCACCATGACGATGCTCTTGCCGCTCCCCTGGGTGTGCCAGATGATGCCACCCCTGAACGAATCAACATGAGGCTGAGCTGCCTTGACGCCGAAATACTGGTGCACCCGTGGCAGCTTCTTCTGCCCGCCATCAAACACGATAAAATCATGAATCAGCTCGATCAACCGGGACTTCCCGCAGATCCTGAACAGATACTTGTCGAGCTTGAACCGTGTGTTATCCTCCTCATCCTCCTTCCATTGCAGGAAATACTTCTCCTCCGTGCCGATGGTACCGTACTTCAACCCCTCTGAATCGTTGCCGGCAAAAATGAACTGCACCGTCGAAAAGAATGGGGCGATAAACTCCGATCGCTGGTTCACAAGGCTCTGCCGGATTCCGTTGCCAAGCGAGGCCCTGCTGTTCTTCAACTCCAGCACCCCGATGGCAATGCCGTTCAGGTACAGAACGATATCAGGGCGCTTCTCATGAACGCCGAATACCGTTACCTCCTCGGCAATGGCAAAATCGTTCAGCTCGGGATGCTCCCAGTCGATCAGGCATACCGTTTCGGTGTTCTCCCCCGTCGCTGCCTTTACCGGAACGCCATAATGGAGCAGGCTGTATACCTTCCTGTTGTTATCGTACAGGCTCCGGTTCGGATTGTTCGCTTCGATCCGCAGTAGATGGATGGCCCTGGAAATCTGCACCGGAGTGTAGCCGCTCCTCGAAAGATATACCCCAAGCAGATCCTCCTCGATATTGCTGTTTCCCTCGCGATCACTCCAGTCACCGAGATAGCGATAGCCGAGTTCTTCACGGAACAAGGCGATAGCGCGATTCTGTGTTTCGCGTTCCGGTTGGCCGATCATACTCATGGCAATACCTCCCAGTGACCACCCTTTGTTGGACCGATATAACGCAAACGGTTTTCTTTCATCATTTTTGCGCTTGCACGCTCTACGGCTCTCAACGATTTACCTATCGCTGTCGCAACGTCAGCAAGGCTCATGGCTGGGTTAGCTTCAAGCATTTCAATAATCCTTTCCGGCGTTTTCACCGGCGTTTGGGTAGTAGCCCCAACCACTTGCTGCGAAAGAAAATGAAAGACAGCCCATAACCCGGTTGATTCAGCTTCGAAATCGGGTACTGGAGTACCTGCAGCGGCACAGGCATCCATCATTCGCTCGATACCTCGACCCCAAGCCTCTATCATGCCAGCACGAAAGAAGGTATTGGCCAAATCAGGGTTGAAGGGCTGAGAAGAGTGCTTGCCGAGCAATTTCTCCAAAGTCCACTCCGGCGGAAGTTGCCCCGGATTCCAGATCATCAGCTTTCGTGCACCCGTGACACCGACTACAAGGCCTTTGTCATTTCTCCCGATAACCAGCACCCCGCCATCGCCATTTGCAAAGCCGTAAATCCATTTCAGGTAGTCATCCCTCCAAGACTCCTTCCACTCGATGTGCTGGTTTTCCTTCATGCATTCAAAGCTGTCTTTCTAAGACAATTAACTAGTTCATTACCGTATACAACTGTTAGCTATAGCACAAAACCATAAATCAGCGTTTTCTCACAGACTTGTTATTGCTTTCAACTCATCTTTATATGGAACTATAGGTGAATACAGCTTATGAAATGCACGCCCTATCGCACCAGAAAAAAGAATTAACTCCGGATTCCTTACGCCACCACACAATATATGATCAATAGCTATACCAGGATATGGGTCAATATAATATATCCTTTCGATACCGAGTTGATAAGCCTTTTTTGAACATAACTCACAAGGACTTGCGGTCGTAAAAAGCACACCTCCTCGTATCCCCATAGAACCATACTTTGCAAGCTGCAAGAAGGCATTTTCCTCAGCATGAAGCGATCGAGTATGCACTTGATTGTCTTTATTTGTAAAAGCATTATATTCAGACTTAAAGCAAAAAGAGTTATTCCTTCCAGCACTAACAATATCAATGTATCTTTTGCATTGAGTAACAAAAAATTCTATATATTTATTAGTTTTTCTCTCGTAATCACTATATGCCTTTAAATCAGAACCGTTTATCAAATCCTCGCGATTTCGAAGACTACAAGGCACCTGACCAGAAGGAACGTCATTCCAGCCTATAGATCTAATGGAGTAATCAGGATCTGCAACAACTGCACCAACCTGTCTTGATATGCAACCGGAATTTAATTTTGCTGTATATGCAATTTGCATACACCGCTCAACTGCAGATGGCGCGATTATACCGGGACGACGAATCAGTAAAACAAACTTAATCAACTGATTAGAAAGATGCTGATACTCAGTTACTTTGTTATCGACATCAGGATTACTGACATATAAATCTGAGCGTTGTAAACATCCTTGAATGTCTTGTACCGAATAATAATCAGTGTCATCAAGCTCTTTCGGGGTATATTCTATCTTATCTATAGAATTAATATCTTCTTCTGAGTATTTCAGCTTACGCAATCTATTCCACCTATCACGCTCAGGAGCTGACACCGCCATCAGAAAAAAAGAAGAATATCTGTCCTGAAAAAATACTGCTTCAAGCGGATTTCTAATTGCATCAACAACAATATATGTACACTGTTTTAAACTTTTCTGCTTTAGACGAATTCGTTTAATAACTTCATTAATCCGTTCGACAATCACAAAAAACTCTCCATCCTTAAGATTGCCATTATATGGATGACCTGATAAGCGAATATTTTTACCAATAATCTGATAAAGGCGAACAAATGCGCTTTCCCCAAGTACATCTTTAAGGCGATCGCACTTATCGGGCAATGTTTTTGTATAATATTTTATAACATCAACATTTACATCCTCATCTTTAATGCGATCATAATCCACCCTCAAATCAACCAATAATTCGCGAAAACCGCTTACCTTTATTTCCGTATCCAATATGGATTTAAAATAGGATACGGCATCGTCATCGCTTTGATCTAAAAGAAATGTGGTAATTATCGAACGAACCTGTATTAGCAGAAATGGCGACCATATAGCCTGATATGCACACAAAAGAATGCGCTCCTTTCTTTGATCGTTATAGACTGGATTTGTACCCGAAAAAAGGCTATAACGAATATTGCCTTTTTCTGATTGCAGTATCTTTGCGACAGTACTACAGCCGCTACCAGTTCTTCCTGTCAGACCTATTATGATAAAATCATCATCATCACCATAAAGTCTTGCAATTGCTGACTTCAAATAATTAGTATTCTGAGCAGGCCCAACAAATTTATGCATTTCAAACCCTTACATTAAAATTTAATTATCACCGCACTCAATACAATATAATTATTCAACAAATAGCAACACAGCTCAAATAACTCTAATTTTTCCGGTTAACAGATTATACATCATTCCCTGCTTGATTTGGCGAGCTTTTTCAAGCTTTAATTTTAGCGCATTAATTTGGACATCCATATCTGAGAGCACTTTCGAAATGGCGATTTGTTCGGGAAAAGACGGCAACTCAATTTCGATATTTTCAATTGTCTTTGCGTTAAGGCTTGGCACTCCAGATGCCTCGTTGTAATTATGCCATTCAATCATGTTAAAACTATAAAAAATAAACTTGGCATGCGCATTGCTCAAAATTTCAGTAAAAAACAAGGTATCAACAGACCAAAAAGGTAATTCCGTGTATTGCGGAGAATCAATCGTGCCTTTTCTACCGATCAAAACTGATGGTCTATCGTAAATGCAGGAATTTGTTCGCCCAATTTCTCCACCAGATGCAAGAATAGGATACTTTCCTTCTTGCGATACAATTCCTCTCTGACTTTTGCCGTGTCTGACCGTCACCACATCCCCCAACCGCTTCACCTCCCACTCTCCGCTGAAAAAGGGCAGGCGCTTTTTGCCGGTGAGGAGTTCCTGCATGGCGCCTTGTTTGATCTGGCGTTTTTTTGCGATAAGTTGCTCAAGGGATTCAATGAGGGCATCCGCATCGGTCAAGGCTTCGGCAATGGCGCGTTGTTCGATAAGGGATGGAAGAGGAAGTTGAAGGAATCTAATATCATCAACTTTAGCATGTCCTACAGTTGATCCACCAATCTTCATAAAAAGGTTGGACTTCACTGGCTGAGACATCAACGAATAGAGAAGATATCTACTTTCAGTTCGGTCTGGAGAAGGTCTATAAAGCATCATCCGTTGGCCCAAGCACACCTTGAGAACATCAGGCACAGCGCAAACCTCCCCCAACGGGGCTTCTCGCGTTATCATGATATCTCCAAACTGAGGAACTGCCCGAGCCGTCCACTCGTAGTAAGAATCCTTATCAGTGAATCGAAGATCTTCGAGAACAAACTTGCCGTCACGAACATTCGGTGTCCTGACAACAGCATAGTCGCTGTCAAAAAGTATTGGAGGTGTTCTGTTCTTACAGTCTACAACGAATTCACAGGCTTCTGTAGCTGTTACAACATCCCAGTCCTCAGGAATCATCCCGACCTCGGTCTTTTTATATCCCGGCTTCAGCTCCATGAGAACCCCATCTTTACGAGATGTGCGTTCACCTTGACTTCGAGCTCGGCAACCTTATGAGAGAGTTCAGGCAGGGGCGTTTCGTAGCGTTCGGTGAGTTCCTTCACGCGACGGGTAAGGGTCTGACTGATGCGGTCCATTTCGCCGTGAATGGCGGCAGCTATCGCGGTCAGCCATTTGTCATCGACAACCAGCGCTTTGATCTCATCTTCGGTGAGATGCGGGTAACGGGCATTGGCGAGTAAGTCGAGTTCCCACTCGGCCTCCCTGAGCGTTTTCCTGAGGTCGGCTTCCTCTCCAGACAGCTTCAGCCACTCCCGGAGCACTTCGGCCTCCTCTTTTGCACTCCTGTCACCCTTGATCTCTTTCAGCCTTGCGGTAACGCTGGCCTTGTTCACCTTGTCCAGTCCCGAGATGGCTCCCTCCTCCCCTCCGTGCTCCTCTTCAAGTTCAGTGATGCGGACGGAAAGGCTTTCGAGCTCAGCCTCAAAACCGGTGATGGTTTCTGCTTCTTTCGAAAAGTAACGCGCGACGATGAGCGGCTTAGGCACGAGGTCGCAGGCCCAGCCTTTGTCCACCTCTTTGCCCTTGCTGTTCTTCACCAGCACACGGTAGGTTTCTGCTTTCCAGCCGTCGGCGGCGACGAGGTAGCAGTCGTCCTGCATGGTTTCTGCCCAGTAGTCCATCAGGTGCTGATAGACGTTGTAATTGTCGATCAGGGGCTTGCAGGTGTAGTGCAGGAGCAGCTCTTCGGAAAGCTCCTGAATCAGCGCTTTCGGGTGAAAACCGGGTTCGAGGATTTTGAGCATGATGGCCGTGCGGTGCCGCCATTTTTCAAAGAAGGTGTTCATGCTCTCGATGAAGGTCACGAACTCCGGATGGTTGTAGATGGTGCTCTTGATCGTCTCCTTCGCAATGGCGAGGTCGAGATAGCCGGGGCGGTTCACGGCAAAAAGGGTCTGGCGGAGTTGCGGGCAGACCTGCCAGTAGGGCTGAAGTCGATCGACGTCGGCCTCGGGAATACCTCCTCGAAGGTGGCCCTCGATATCCTGGATATCCTCGGATTCCTGATTGTCGATATAGCGCGGGAGGTTGAGGTTGAACTCGTTCTTTTCTATCTCTTCGATGCCGACCATCCGGGAGTATTTCGGGAGCTCATGCTGCCGGGTGAAGACATCGACGATCTTGTGCAGATCCATGTCGCGCAGGCGGTTCTTGGGGCCCTCTTTCATGAATCCGGCGCTGGCGTCGATCATGAAAATGCCTTTTCGGGTATGGGACTCCTGCTTGTCGATGACGATGATGCAGGCGGGGATGCCGGTGCCGTAGAAGAGGTTTGGCGGCAGGCCGATGATCCCTTTGATATAGCCTCGCCTGATGAGTTTGCGACGAATATCGGCCTCGGCATTGCCCCGGAACAGAACACCATGCGGCAGAATACAGGCACCCTTGCCGCTGCTTCTGAGCGAACGGATGATATGCAGCAGGTAAGCGTAGTCCCCCTGTTTGGCGGGCGGCACACCGAAATATCTGAATCGCTCATACTTGTCTTCCAGCGGATCGATCCCCTTGCTCCAGCTCTTGTCACTGAAGGGTGGATTGGCGACGACATAATCGAAGGTCTTGAGATCGCCGGTATCCGGATCGAAAAAGAGAGGATTGGCCAGTGTATTGCCCTGTTTTATCTCTGCGGTCGGATTGTTGTGCAGGATCATATTCATGCGGGCAAGTCCGGAGGTGGCGGCATCCTTCTCCTGACCGAAAAGCGTCACGTTTGCTGTTGCTTCAGCTCCCACTTTCAGCAGCAACGATCCCGATCCGCAGGTTGGATCATAGACCGTGGTGTTGTTGGTAGTCGGAGAATCATGAATGCCGATGATCCTGGCCATGATGCGGCTGACTTCGGCAGGAGTGTAGAACTGCCCTTTGCTCTTGCCACTCTCGGTGGCGAAGTGGCGCATCAGGTATTCGTAGGCGTCACCGAGGATGTCGTCTCCTTCAGCCCGGTTTTTCGAAAAATCGAGGGCCGGGTTCTCGAAAATGGCAATGAGGTTGGTCAGGGTATCAACCTTGTCCTTTCCGCTTCCAAGCTTAGTATCGTCATTGAAGTCCGGCATGTCGGAGAGCTTATTGGCGCTCGCCAGCGGGCCGAGAATTTTTTTGTTGATCTGGTCACCGATGTCGGGTTTGCCTTTGAGGGCAACCATGTCACTGAAGCTCGCACCTGGTGGAACCTCGATAGGAGTATATCTGACGCCGGCATATTTATCGCTGACATACTTCACAAAGAGCAGGACGAGCACATAATCCTTGTACTGACTGGCATCCATGCCGCCACGAAGCTCATCGCAGGATGCCCAGAGGGAGGAATAAAGTTCGGATTTCTTGAGAGCCATACTTCGATTTGTAACTTTTTCCTAAAACAGTCGAGCGCATCGTGTCACGGATTCGCGGGGAAATCATCTACTGAAAATGAATCGACTTTCGGATAGACCCGCTTACTCAAAGCAGCACAATTCTCATTTCTAAAACAACTTAAACCAATTTATAAGTTACACTGATTTTATCACACACGAGTATCGGGATTACATGACAT
>Ga0326726_10003620_pt1 | contig 14167 bp, 11 predicted proteins | sample MHFenrmetagenome_2_FD_207603 | JGI IMG/M metagenome (GOLD analysis project Ga0326726, IMG submission 207603) | Lab enriched peat soil microbial communities from Michigan Hollow, Ithaca, NY, United States - MHF15MN | ecosystem: Environmental > Terrestrial > Soil > Wetlands > Peat | place: USA... | reverse complement strand
CGTCAGGCCCGCCAGGACTCACCATTGGGCCGGGATGGGGAGTTGCATTAAAAACTACATCCAGTTTGTGTCCAGACCTTCCGATTATCACCCCGACGCCTGCGCGGATCTGGCCCAGATCTGGAGTCTTCCTGCGGTAAAGGGAAAGACCCGGTTGAATATCCTCTGCGTGCTCATGCCGCAGTTTTACGGCCGGGGGACGCATCTGGACCAAAGATATCTCTGGCCCTACAAGGGGCTCTTGCTGGGAATTGATCCCGTGGCCGTCGATGCGGTGGGGGCGCATCTTCTTAAGACCAAGCGGGTGGCCTTCTTTGGCGAAGACAAGGAGCTCGATGTTCTCCCTACCCATATCGAGGTGGCCGACAAAAAATATCATCTGGGGGAAAGCGACCTGTCCCACATTCAAGTGATGAAGCTCGGGTGGACGGAGGATATTCTCATCTGAAGAGGTCCCCCGTTGTTATTATGCATACAGGGGCGCTTGTAATGGAGGTTTGGATATACTGTTTATCTCAAAAATTTTTACGAAGTGTAGAGATTGGCACGCTGTATATCATTTCTGGTTTCTTAAACTACCGCCAATTTTCACATTGACTACCGATTTTTATAAGAGTATTTTAAAATTGTTTTTTCCACCTCTCCCCAATTAACCTTACAACCTACCCTTTCGGAGTGACTTATGGGGAGGGGTTTCTGGAAGTCGTCAATATGAAGCCACCGAAGGATTATTTTATCTCCCCCTGGAGGCTTTCTTGGTTTTTCCTTTAAAGAACATCAGAAAGGAGGGAATAATATGAAAGTTGTTGCGTTTAATGGTAGCCCAAGGAAGGACGGAAATACCTTTATCCTCATTAACCATGTTTTTCATGAACTTGAAAAAGAAGGATTTGAAACAGAATTGGTGCAGCTATCTGGAAGGGCAATCCGTGGTTGTATTGCCTGCTATAAGTGTTTTGAAAATAAGGATCGCCAATGCGCTGTGAAAGATGACATTGCAAATGAGTGCATCGAAAAGATGATTAAGGCGGAAGGGATTATTTTGGGTTCGCCTGTCTATTTTGCCGATGTGACAGCGGAAATGAAGGCCCTCATTGATCGTGCCGGTTTTGTATCCATGGCAAACGGGGGAATGTATAAAAATAAAGTTGGTGCTATTGTGGCTGCAGTACGTCGTTCTGGGGCTATACACACCCTTGATACCATGAGTCACTTTTTTCTTGCCGGACAAATGATCATTATTGGGCGGGGTATTGGTGTTGGCAGGGATAAGGGGGAAGTGGAGAAGGATAAAGAAGGAATGCAAGGCGTAAAAGCTCTTGGACAAAGGATGGCCTGGTTGCTTAAGAAATTGTATGCTTAAGTTGAAGAGGTAGGGCCATTTCTGATCCTGCCTTTTGTCTATATGTTGGGGTGTAGGTGTTTAAGCAAAAAGTTTCTGGTACTGCTGAGACTGTCGAAAAAGTCCAAATGGCCAATTCCGATAATTTTTGCACCGTAAAAACCAACAACTTACAGGCCACAGAAAACCGAAAAATGCCAGATCTAGGGTTTTCCGACAGCCTCGCTATCTTGTTTGAATTTCGGCCAGACCCAAATAGTTTCGATATGCTTTTGATATATTGAATCGGGATCCATCATTATTACCAGTAATCCCCAACCTCCTAAGCAACCCGTGGGTGCAGTGTAGTAGGTGTACCAAATGAGTTCGGCCAGGAGGAGGAAATTTTCTAAAAAAGGACGGACTCCTTCCTTAAGTCAATAAGACATCAACCTCCGCACATATGCTTTCTTTCAATCGGTAATAAACACGATTCACATCGGACGACAAACATCAATATCGCACCGCACATTTTGTCGTCAAAATATTCTCGACACACAAGACCGCATTTCTTATGCTTCAGCCCACAAAAAGGAAGTTCTTATCATTATCAATTTAAAGTGACCGCATTGCGCTACTTGTGTTGTAATATGAAAATAGGAGAATTAATAAATGGAAATTAATAACGTGAGCTTATCGCCCTTCCACTTGAACGATGAGTTCAGAAAATTGTGTACCAATGCAATTGAAGCATTAAGCTGCCACCGCCGACTGGTTTAATTGTTATCGCATGCATGCTGATGCTATTCTCGTACGGAAGCGCTTCTGCCCAGCAGAAAAGTTCAGTTGTGCGGCTGGCAAAACTCCAAATCGATTCGGCTCAGTTGGAAAGGTATAAAGTTGCGCTGAAGGAACAAATCGAGACTTCTATCCGTTGTCGAGCCCGGAGTTCTGACCTTATATGCCGTGTCTGAAAAAGATAACCCATCCCACATCACCGTTTTTGAGATATATGCCAATGAAGATGCGTACAAGGCGCATTTGGAAACGCCTCATTTCAAAAAATACAAGAGCATTACAAAGGAAATAGTTAAGTCCCTCGAACTCATTGAGGTTGCTCCTATTGCCCTCGGAGCAAAGGCGAAGTGATGAACTTCGCCTTTTGATACTACCGATCGCTGCCGGTACCATACTTTGCTCAGAATCGACCTTGCTGGATGGTGCTGCCATTTGGGGAAGGGATGTGAAAACCGCGCAAAACAAAGTAGTTGAATGGTTGCGAAAAATTGAAATTACGAAATAAGGCTCTCTTTCAATCCGTAATCCTCATTTTGAGGAATGCCGACTGCTGAACAGTTGTAGCAGGTGAAAGCGTCATTTTCCAAATAGAAAATAAACTACCACCGACATTGTCGGTGGTTTTATGAATGCGGCAAGACTACGGACATTGTCCTTCGTCTTGCCTGAAATGGTATAAGAACATCATAGAAATATCCTGCTCACCAACAAGGTTGGTTCGCCAAAGGTGCGGGGCCTTTGCCCCCGAACCCCACCGCTGACATTGTCAGCGGTTTTGTTAGCAATAAATTGCATTATTAATGCCCCGCATTTACCGACTATCTTCATCCAGCCTGTCCTTTCCAAAACGAGGGCTCGATCGGCTGCTTCTGCCCACCTTTTCATTTTGCTGGATCGTCTCGTTTCCTGGCATCGTTGCCATCCTTTTCATGCTGCCCCGGTAATTTTTTCACCAAAAAACGCTTCCATGCTTGTTTACTCATCTTACCGGTTCGCAGAGCCGGGGTGAAAATACGCCCCTCAGAATTGTCTGAGCAGCAGAGCATTTCGGTGCGGCTTCGTGCAATAGTGTTTAAATTCCACACAGCCACGGTCGTTCCAAGCGCAAACCACCAATAAATTTCATACAGATCATGGCCGAAAATCCCCAGACTCAGCCTGATAATCAGAAACAAATAAACTGCTTTCCCTGTTGCCAACATAATCCGTAGATCTAATAAATGTCTTCCCATCTGCTTCCCGCCTTGATTCCCATGCCGTATCCCCGCAATTTCCTTTTCCAATTGATTAATCTGGCGATTTATACTCGAAACCAGCCGTGTTAATACTCTTAAAAGAGCAGTAATGAACCCTAAAAAAATTATCAGCCCCTGAATTCCAAGATTGGTTGCAACCTCCAAGTACAAGTTGTGTGTATCTTGTTGCCTTCCGAACCGCGATTTCCGGACTGCGGGGAATGCCTGGACGCCAACTCCTAACGGATTATCTAAGAATACCTGCCAAGCGTCTCTAAGGATCTGCAAACGAGCATCCACAGACCCCCCCTCCCCCTCCTTTTCCACTGTTAACGTTTCCGCCCGCTCGATATACTGCTGAGGAACTAAATATGCAAGAGCCACAACTAAAGGCAAGACAGCAAGCAGGGCGCGCCTGCGATTCTTTGATTTCCAAATTAAAAAGACGAGCATAATCATGCACCCAATATATCCCGTCCTTGAGCCCGTGAAAACGATAATGTTCAACATCAATACAAATTGAACGAGCAGTACAGCTTGCAAATACCCGGGAATGAAGCGGTAAAAATACAGGATAAAAGGCAAGCACCCCAATGCCATGCCGGCAAACGAGTTAGGATGATTATAGATTGGTGTTGATCCGTGCAGCCGAATAACCCCTTGATTCTCCCAGACCATCGTCCCCATGATATTTCCCAGGAAACCTTCTTCCCCCATCTTCAAGCAGGCGAACATGAACGCTCCAACAAACCACGCTAATCGCCTGGGCGTAGTAACAAACGCAGCAATAAAAAAAGCAAGCAATCCGAATTTAACAACTCGATCAATAAAAATTTCATATGAATTCTCCTGGTTATATGAGGAGACCACCATAATCACCATCAGCATGAATAACAGAGATACCCAGGGGCCAACACCGCACCCCTCTCGCTTATGATTGTCTCTATACGCTTGGAAAGCAAGAGCGCCAAGAAGCGCCCCCATCAGGAATTCAAAACGGATAACTCCTAATGCCGGATAACGAACGCCCCCTTCAAGATATCGGAAAATGACAAAACCAATAAATAAAATGAAGACCACCAGACTGCTTTGGTAATACTGAGGCAAGCGGCTATCACCGACAATTTCATTTCTGCTTGGAGCCTTTATTCCTGTTCTTAAGAATCCAGGATTTATGGTACTACCCATGATAAAATGACCCCAAAGGGATATTGGCTCGCCCGTAGGGGATAATCTTGCAGGACGTCATTCCTATTATTACTAGGCCACATTTTCGTTAATCAATACAGACTTTCCCCTGGGTGAGGACTGATTCTACGGCCAGCGGCAGGTAGGTAGCTATGTTATAGGTGGCTATAACAGCACTGACCGGCGGATTATTACTCATTGCCCCTAAACGTTACAAATGGCAAATCGGTACTTGCCGGTTTGAGTCCTATCTAGATTCGAAACATAACGTATTTCGATCATCACTTCCTTACCAAAAACCGTCTCAAGTTCCTTGCGCAGCCTATTCTCTGTCAACCCGCTAAAGTGGTTGTCTTTGACTACCATGGCGCATATTCTTCGCAACTCATCCTGAACTAACTGCATCTGCTCAATTCCCTGTATCGCTGTCAGTGTGCGCTCAACAAGGGATACCCCAGCCACCAGCGACCCATCCGGTCGCTTCAAGAAATCCGCTTGCCGCCCGGTAACGCGTTCCATCATAGGCAATCCGCGTCCACATGGACAAATTCGATTGCTTTTTACTCCAATGTCCTCTAGCCGGTATCGAATGAACGGCATGCCGTGATTGATGAGATCGGTCACCACGATCTCACCTTCCTCACCGGCCGCGGCCTCGGTACCGTCCGCCCGCAGGAATTCCACCACCAAATGATCAGCGTTAAGATGCATTCCATGATGCCGGTCGCACTCGCATCCAATCAACCCAACTTCTTCGCAGCCATATCGGTTGGTAACCCGACAACCGAATACCTCCTCAATCACCTCCCGCTCCGGCTCGAGTAGCATCATGGACGTCGTAATGACACCTCGCGGCCTCAAATCCTCCACCCCCATGCGTTGCAGGAAAGTGGCAAGGATATAGATAGAGTGCGAGTGGCCAAACAGGATATCCGGCCTCTCATGCCGCCAATCATTCATAAAACGACGAATACGAGATTCGTTGATTTCCATCGTATCCAGGTAGAAGGTCCGGTCCAACAAAAGGTTACGAATTTTCTTCTTCCATGTAACCGCTACCGGGGGGTTGCCCCAAACTCCCGCGACCTTCATCCCAATATCCCAACCTGCCCAACGGTCACTGCGCATGGCGGCAGCATTACGCAACTCCAGGCAACTCTTATCAAGGTAAACCGTGACGGCTGTGCCGGTGGACCCCCCGGTTTTTGCTTCCAATAAATCATACCGCCGAAATTCGCGCGATATCAAGTCTTTGCCGCCCTCGCGGATATGCTTCTTCGTTAAGATTGGTAGGTGGCGAAAATCTTCCCAGTCACGAAGCGTTCCATCGAATCCTTCGGCGGCGAGACGGGTGTGATAGAAAGGGCAAAACCTGAAGGCATATTGAATAATACCTTGCACACGTTTCCATTGTTGTTGCCTGAGTGTCTCTATTACCCACCACTGGCTTGCACTTACCTCCCGCAAGTACTGAAGCCGGTGAGCACCGTCTTTAATCTCCCACAAAGGAAAGAATACATGTTTTGAAAGCCAACCCAACATCGTCATCCTTTTCGGTCAAGGCCTAACGTAAGTTTCCTCTAAACCCTTCAGCAAAAAGAGCTTTCTCTTAACAGGACATATTTTCAGCAACCATCCCCATGTGGGTGTAATTCGGCTCAACCGACCCAAGGGCAGCCGCACCTAGCCTGCGCGCCAGCGGAACGTTTGATATCAGTTGCAATATCCCTTCGGCCAGTGGCTTGACGGGTGGAATATTTGCTGAAACGGCCGATATTTCTAAACCTGCAAGTTTTATAGCCGCCTTTCCGTATAAATTTACTTCTTTACATTCAATACTGGGTCCTAAATTTCCTCGCTAACCCCCGATAAAGCTCGAAACTCCCCGCTCGTTGGGCAATGTTATTTGGATAAGGAAATTCTTCGTCCAATATCAAGATTATCATCTTTGCTTTCAAAAAATTTGGAAAAAATATTTACTCTTTACGATATCCCAAAGAAAGTTTGAGTAATCCTTTATAGGCAAGGATCTCTGCTGGGTTTTGACCGATTGCCCTAAAAAAAAATCGAATAGATTTTTTCCAATCGATAGACCGATAATATTCCCCCCTGTTGTAATAGGTATATGCATAGGCGTTCCGTATAGTCCTTAGGGGAAGAAGCTTCGGGTTTCTTCTCAAGAAATTCTTCATAATTCGGTCGGAACATAGCTGTCGAATTTCGACGTTTTTAGACATCTGGCCGAAATGACCCACCCGGTAGAGAAGGAGGGGCTCATCGACAAAATCGAACTCATAATCAGTCGAGAAACGTAGCCACATGTCCCAGTCGATCCCCATTGGGAGCGATTCGTCAAAAACACCACATTTTTCAAAACATTCCCTACGCACTACGGATGACGAAAAAGGAACAAAATTATCAAGGAAAAGCCATCGACTGATACTGCCTGCTCGGGCTTTCTGATATTTCCCCGAGAAATCATAATCAACCGGATCGTTATTTTCATCGATTAGCCTCGCCCGGCTATAAACCACCCCAACCAGCGGCCGTTTGAAAAGATCAATTTGCTTTGCCAGCTTCTCCTTTTCCCATAAATCATCAGCATCAAGGAAAGCGACATACCTGCCCCGCGCGAATGCTATTCCCGAATTCTTGGCCTTCGCCTGGCCGCTGTTTTTTTGGCGGAAATATCGAAGATTAGGCAGATAGGCAAAAGCCTCCATGACTCTCGAAGTATCGTCGATAGACCCATCATCGACGACAACGATTTCGTAATCCTCATATGTCTGGCCCAATACAGAATTCAAACAGCCCTCAAGATAGTGGCCATAGTTATAACAAGTGATAACGACGGATGTTTCGGGAATTGATTTCATGACTTTGAATGAAAAGATATTTTTATCAACCCATTATATTTAAAACGGATCTCCTCTTTTAAGATAATCGCTTGGGTAGGGTGCTTAGGATTCTGTCGTAAAAAAGTTCATGTTTTTCAACCATTTTTGATATTGAAAATTCGTTGGTTGCCTTATTCCTGTTAGCCTGCTGCATCCCACATCGCAAAGACTGGTCCCGAAGAAGCTGCTCTATCTTTTCTGCAATCTTTTCTATGTCGCCCACCGGCACAAGGAAACCGTTCTTACCTTCCTGAACCAATTCCGGATTGCCCCCCGCTGCTGTTGCCACAACCGGCACTCCGCAGGCCATGTATTCTAAAATTGCATTGCAGAACCCTTCGCTTTGGGAGGTGATGACGCCTACGGTAAAGCTCCGAATCAGTTCTAACGGATCGGCCAGGTGCCCAGTAAATCTTATGGCATCACCGAGGCCGAGAGAATTGCCCAACTTCTCCAGTTCTCTGCGCAGGGGCCCATCCCCAACCAGTATAAAACGGGTTTCCGGCCAATGGCGATGAACAATAGCCGCGGCATGGATAAAATCATGGCAGCGCTTTACCAAACGGTTACAATTGGCGACTATCCCGACCAATGGTGGGCCGTCTTTAGGGGTGACAGTTTCCTCTTTAACGTCGATGCCGTTATAAATCACCTCGACCTTTTTGGGACATAAGCGATCCCCCCGAACAAAAAAATCCCTTACCGCTTTTGAGTTAGCGATGAAGCCGTCATAAAAAGGATAAGCTACGCGCATCTTTAAAACGGCCTCTCTAGTACGCCAGAAACCCATATCGCGAAATGAACCAACCAGTTTAAACTTATTAAAATACTTCAAGATAGCGCCAAGGAGAAACGGATCCTGGAAGAAGGTCTGAACCAATTGAATATCATTGTCATGGATAAAGGCGGAGAGCCTTGCCGCTTTTGAAAACATGGACAGGTGATGAAAATGAAAACACTGGAGATTGATTTTAGGAATGGGTAGTTCTTCAAGAAAGCCCGCCGAAGTTTCCAATGTACACAGATGGGGTCTGAAGCAACTTCCCTTAAGGCCACGAATCAATTGAACCAATTGCTTTTCCGTGCCGCCATAACGCAAAAACTGGATGATATAGAGAATATTGACTGTCATAACCATTGCATCGACTATCTCGTCTCAATGCCCCACAATCTCTCTATGTCTTGGGGTCCGCTTTAGGTAAGGATCTGGCGATAGAAATTAGTATTCTAAAAATGCTATCAAATCCGCCTATCGAAATGCGCGGAATCCGCAAATGATCGGTTGCTGACCGCACTCTGCCGGAGTCAACTGTATAGCCAAACCGGTATCCTGCCCGGAGGCAGGCTTCGCGTACCCGCGTGTCTACATTACCATTCGGGTAAGCGATGTGCTCGACCGATTGGCCTATCACATTCTCCAGATTGTCGCGAGAATACCGCAGTTCTTCCAGCAAGGTGTCATCATCCAGTTTCGTGAGAATCCGGTGCCTGTGGCTATGGGACCCGAACCAGCATAGACCACTGTTCCGCATGGCAAGAATCTGCTCCTTGTTCAGAGGCAGATCCTCTTTATGAAAAACCTTATCAAGGTGCTCATCACCGGGAAGCATCCTCATGATCCAGTTGGATACCTGATCTTGGTGCTTTTCTGCGCTTTCCTTTATGTCATTGAGAAACCGGTTAATGCCGGCCCAGCGTTTCTCCCCTCCCGATTGATTGAATCTGTATATGCCCATGCCATAGCGCCTTAGATCCAGCATGCTTAACCTGTAATGCTGAATTGCTCGAATCAGGCGATCAAACCAAAAAGGTTCCCCGCTTTCCATGTGCCAGGTCGAAATGAAGAACAGGGCGGGCACACTATATCTCTGAAGCACTGGTAACCCTAATTTAAAATTGTTGACTTGGCCGTCGTCAAAGGTCAGAAGCAGATTGAGTCTACAACTGGCGAAGCGCCCCGACTCAAACAGATCACCGGGGCGGAGATAGTTGCCAATCATTTTTAGGAACCCAATCTGCCTTTCGAAACGCTTTACATCCATCTTGAGCCACGAACCTGTATACCCCGGCCTTGCCAGATCGTGATAACAGAGCACAACTGTCAAGCCCCTCCAGCTCACGGCTATTTTGAAATCCTATCGCCCAGCCTGAATCCAAAAACAGGGCGCACTTCAGTCTTTGCTATGGTCCGGCTGGCCGGCTCATCCTTCTGCTTATCAGGAACATTTTTCATGACGGACGACTATTTTTTAAATAAAAATTCTATACATAACGCAATAAATAATTGGGCATATCAACCCTGTTCAAATTAGGGTTTAAAAAATAGGCCCTCACAGCGTTATGTGATAGATTGGGATCTGCCAAGAAACCAACATCACAAACAAAGGAGGGCCAGTTATGAATCGGTTTTGTAGCATATTCACCCGGGTCTTATCATTCTTTTAGCGCGGCGATTTTCAGAAAGCCCTCATAGAGACTAAAGCCGAGCGTCATGCCCGAGGATTCACCTGTTGGGACCAATTTGTAGCAATGCTCTTTTGCCAATTGGCCCGGGCTCATCCCCTCAGATAGATTACCGGGGGCCGGCGGAGTTGCGAGGTTAAGTTGCAACACCTGGGAATTTCCCCCCCCCACCCCTCAACCCTGGCGTATGCCGGCGAGCACTGCCCCCGGGGACTATACCAAAAAGCCTTCCTGCAGTTGTTGCAGCGCTGCCAGACTTAGGTGCAGGGAAAGAAAAGGTTCCGGTTCAAGAATAAGCTGGTGAGTATCGATTCAACTACCATTGACCTATCCGTGATCCTGTTTGACTGGGCGAAGTTTCGCCGGACCAAAGGAGCCATCACGTTAAATCTACTCCTGGATCATGATGGCTATCTGCCTTCCTTCGGGGTGATCAGCGAGCTCAAGGTGCCGGACCTCAAAGTTCTCCCTGAACTCCCTCGCTCCTGGGACTGCCGTAGTAGATGATCGGGGCAATACCGACCCCTTTTTGCGGGTTCTCAAAAGACTTCCGCTCCGTTCCAAAGGCAGCGGCATCAGCCTTTGGGTGGATCGAGATCGGTGGCATAGGGGAGATCCGGTGCAGGATTTTCGGATGGAACATGGTCAATTGTATCTTCATTATCTTCCGCCCTACCATCCGGAGCTGAATTATCAAGAAACTATTTAGAGAACCGAGCGATATCAAGAACCCACGAATGCTTTTTTTGAAACCTTTGATATCATGGACGTATTCTTTTTTAAAGGAGCTCAACCTTGCAAATCTCTTAAAGATATAATCTTTATGTCCGCTTATTTAAGTCTTTTGCTATAATATAGCGCATGTAATTTTTGCGAGATCCTGTTTAAAGGCGAAGCCTTGGGTTTATAGCAGTTTGCCGCTACAGCCATTAAATCGCTCATTTAAACCACATTTTTTGGTGATACGGAGGCTAAATATAACGTCAAACCCGTAAGACTAATCGCAACGGCATAAGGAAATATCTGCATGCCTGGTTCCCACCACCAAACGCCGGGTCGACTAAAAACCAGATAGAGGAGCGTGAATGTTTGTCTGTTGGCTCCCCCTGATGTACATCAGCCAAACTCCTAGGACCAGTAGGGTCCAGCGTTGCATCAGGTTACTAGCCTGCAAGACCTGCTTTGTCCCAGTATAGTCAAGAAGCCCGTAAATGGGTGCTGCAGGATCTTGTAGGCATCGCTGTTCAACCTCGAGCACAGCGGGATCTTGGAACCAGCGCTGGAGAGGTGCGCCGAAGCCCTGCTTGTTTCGGTTGCGTATGACGGCTGGCCACTGCGTTGCAAACGCCTGCCGCAGGATGATCTTGTCCTCCAGCGTGGAGACTTTTAGCCGATACGGCAGAGATGTGCAAAAGTAGGCAAAGTCAACATCCAAAAAGGGTGCGCGAAGCTCAAGACCGTGGGCCATTGACGCGCGGTCAATCTTAGTCAAAATATCAGCAGGCATATAATCTTCAACATCAAAGCGCAACACATCGTCCATTGACCCCGCCGAATCAACAGGTGATGATGCTGTGCCCGGCAACACGGTTCCAACTCCGAGTTGTTCCAGTTCATTTTGTTGGAAGAAGGGCATCTGACAGCGATGAGCTTCAAGAACTGACTGATACTGCCGACCGAGTGCGAGTCCCATAATGCGGCACTCTCGGGCCGCTGCACCAGGCAGATTCGACAAACGATAAAAACGGTTCAAAAGTCGCGCTGCTACCCAGTGCAGCAGGCCCACCCTACCCTCACGCTCCATCCACAATAGCGGCTTGTACCAAGTATAACCGCCAAAAAGCTCATCACCGCCGTCGCCTGTCAGAACAACCTTTACATGCTGTCTGGCCTCGCGCGCTAGCAGATAGGTCGGGATATTTGAAGTATCGGCAAACGGCTCATCGTAAACCTTCTGCATATGCCACATCTGATCTGCGATGTTCACACCACGCGCCGCCAGCTCTGTGTGCCGGCTACAACAGACCTCGGCGACGGCGCGCGCATAATGTATCTCAGTGTGGTCGCCCTCAAAGTCGAAAGAGAACGTCCTTAGATCACTCACCAGTTCACTCGCCACCAAGCAGATCGTGCTGGAGTCCAGGCCCCCGCTGAGAAATGCGCCTAGCGGGACATCGGCTATCAACTGGCGCCGAACGGCCTCCTTAAGCAGCGTTCGGAAACGCTCCACCGCTTCCTCCGTGCCCAGATCATTCTCCACCTGGGGTGGCGACCAATAACGGCCCACTTCCAACTTCCCTTGGTGATAACGCAAAAAGTGCGCCGGCGGCAGCGCCCGGATATTGGCATAAATTGACTGATCTGTCCGAACACACTGCCGCTGCAAATAGCGCGTCACCGCTTCCTTGCTTAGGACAGGCTCGATCAACCCCGAAGCCAAAATGCCTTTGATTTCTGAAGCAAAGATAAATTCTCCCCTGGGGCCAGTTGCATAGTAAAGCGGTTTCTCGCCAAACCGATCACGAGCGCAAAGCAGCTGCTGCCTGTTGTCGTCCCAGAGAGCAAAAGCGAACATCCCCGGCAGATGCTCCAACGCGCAATCGCCATAGAGTTGGTAGAGGGCTAAGATGATCTCGGTATCCGAGCTTGTTCGAAACTGGTAGTTGCTCAGGCGACGCCGGAGATCCTGATAACCGTATATCTCGCCGTTAAAGGTAACAGCGACCCGACCGTCGGCGGAAGGCATTGGCTGCTGCCCTCCGGCAATATCGACTATGGCGAGGCGCCGGTGTCCCAACCCACAGCCGGCAAATAAATGATATCCCTTTCCATCCGGTCCTCGATGCATCAGCGCATCCGTCATCCTTTGTAACACTTCCCGATAGCCTTCAGCGTTGGGAACAACTACTCCTGAGATACCACACATCGTAATTTAAGCCCTTTTCATGCTAAAAGTGACGTTGCTGACCGGCTTCCCTTCGGCAATCTCTCTCATAAAGCGGCCAAACCTCTCGGCGAGGATATCCCACCCATAGTGCTGCTCAACTAAACGCCTACCATGTATACCGAGCTCCTGACATCTCCCCGGGTCAGCCATGAGCTTTAACACGGCTTCAGCAAAAGCATGAGGCCCGTCCGCCAGCACGATATGCCGGTTGTGGACAACATCGAGTCCCTCCGCGCCAAGCGTCGTTGACACTACAGCCCGGCCCATAGCCATAGCCTCTAAAATCTTCAGGCGGGAGCCGCCACCGATTCTCAGCGGCACCACATAAACTGCAGCACCCTCTATGTAAGGCCTGACGTCATCCACCGTCCCAGTAATATGAACGCCCGGGACTTCCGCCAATGACTGGATACTTGCTGGAGGGTTGCGTCCTACAAAGGTGCATTTCACCTTTGGTTGAGCGCTCCGTAACAGTGGCCAAATCTTCCGGACAAAATATCGTATCGCGTCCTGATTGGGACGCCAGTCCATGGATCCAGTGAACACCAGGTTCCACCTGAGTTCAGGCTGTGGCATCGGGCTGAAGTAATTCAGGTCTACCCCGTTGGGCACGACAGCAATCGGCAACTCCCGAGTCCATTCGGCTAAGCGGGTGCGATCCGGATCGGAGACAGCTACGGCACCATCTACCCAAGCCAAAGCGGCGCGCTCGAATCGTTCGACTTTTCGCCACTGCCCACGGATGTACCACCGGCGTAGCCAGTTGTTCTCGTTTTCGTAGTACCGCCGCCAAATATCCGCTTCGACATTGTGTGCCGAAACCAGCTTTTTCACTGATACCAGCCCTTTTGCATAAATTACATAGGGGGTCCATTCACAGAGAACAAGGTCCGGACAAAATTCTTTTATATTTTCCAAGACGACATCTTGATAGGTTCCCGAATAGTGGCTCGTGACAATATACGGCAATGGTGACAAAAGGTTGGCGCATAATCGCAGGTAAAAAGCGAGTCCCCGCTTGAGCGGGATCCGCCTGGGAACTGCTACCGGCTCAATGCCCGCCATTCGGAGAGCTTCGGCAGCAATCGAACAGCCCTCCCCGTACCCGACATAGCGGATCTGAACCCGTGCCGCAAGTCGCCGATACAAATTGAAGCTCCGCGTTCGCTTCCCGGTATTCGTCGGAAAGGGGAGTTCCTCATCTAGCACCAAAATTCTCATGGCTTGTTTAATTGGCATCAAAGCTCTATCATGATCTGAATATCAGCGGATATTGGTGGAGTCCATCTCACCGGTCGATCCTTCCACGATAGGCTCA
>Ga0326726_10003619_pt1 | contig 14170 bp, 13 predicted proteins | sample MHFenrmetagenome_2_FD_207603 | JGI IMG/M metagenome (GOLD analysis project Ga0326726, IMG submission 207603) | Lab enriched peat soil microbial communities from Michigan Hollow, Ithaca, NY, United States - MHF15MN | ecosystem: Environmental > Terrestrial > Soil > Wetlands > Peat | place: USA... | reverse complement strand
ACCGGGCTTCTCGACAAGATCGGCAAAGAACGTGTTTTTCTGACCGAACAGGCCGCCCTTCAGGACTTCGAGAAGCGTCTGGCCGGGGAACCCGATTCTTCAGCGAGATAGCGCGCTCGAGGGGCTGCTGCGTTCAATTTGCCGTGGCGCACTGGAGACGCCGCGTCCTCAGGCGTAATCGCGCTCCATGAGCTGCGGCGTGCGGTCCACCCGCACCAGCAAGGCCAGCAGCGCCACCGTCGAGATCAGCATCAGGAGCGGGTCGAACAGCCAGAACACCAGCGGCACGATGTAGTAGAAGGCGCGCATGCCGAGACTGTAGTAGGCGCCGCCGCGGTTCAGATGGGTCGCCACGTGCTCGGGCGAGATCGCCTTGTGCTCGAGCGAGAGCGGCACGTTGATCATATAGCCGACGTGGTTGTAGATGCGTATCGACATCGAGAAGCAGAAGAATGCGGTGAAGAGGTCGAGCAGGAGCAGCAGCAGCTTCGACAGCCAGAGGGCGCTGTGCGTCGTGCCCAGGAAGTTGAGCGCATGCCAGATGTCCCCGAGCTTGTCGCCCTGCGCCGTCAGGGTCAGCACACCGATGATGAGCAATATCGCAGTCGAGGCGAGGAAGGTGGCCGCCATCGTCGAATTGCGCAGTGTCTGAACAGCGAGAATGTCCTTACGCTCCCGCATAATGCTCTCCACCCAAGCGGCGCGAGCAATCGCGTTGACTGCTTGGATCGTATAAGTCGGGTTGCGCCGCAGCTTGTAGCGCAGGAAAAATTGATATCCTGCGAGCATCGCCACGCTGAGCGCGAATGCGAGCAGATCGTTATGGGCTCCCGCAAATCGGGCAAGCCAGTCGGTCATATGCGTCGGGCCAATCACCGAGGACGGTACGAATGATAGCGTCAGCCGCCCGCATACGCTTAGGCTTCCGCGCCGCCGGCGCGGGGGTGGTGGCGCTCGCATTGCTTGCCGCCTGCAGCGCCGGCCAGCCCAAGCTGCCGCGGCTCGCGCCCGACGCCGTGGTGCTCGCATTCGGCGACAGCCTGACGGTCGGCGTCGGGGCGAATTCCAGCGAAAGCTACCCGGCGCGGCTCGAGGCGCTGATCGGCCGCACGGTGGTCTCGTCGGGAGTCCCCGGCGAAACCAGCGAGGGCGGCCTGGCGCGGCTGCCCGCCGCGCTCGAGGAAGCGAAGCCGCAGCTCGTCATCCTGTGCGAGGGGGGCAACGACTTCCTGCAAAAGCTCGACGACGCCCAGACGGCGAACAACCTGCGCGCCATGGTGCGCATGGCCCGCGCCCAGGGCGCCCAGATCGTGCTGATCGCTGTTCCCAAGCCGGGGCTGCTTCCTTCGCCCGCCGACTTCTATTCGGCGATCGCCAGGGAGTTCGCAGTGCCGCATGAAGAAAGTGCCCTCAGGAAGATCCTCACCGACAACGCACTGAAGTCCGACCTCGTTCACCCAAACGCCGCGGGCTACGCGAGGCTGGCAGAGGCGATCGCCGCGCTGCTGAAGAAAACCGGCGCTATATGAGGCATTTGCCGCACTGCGCGCCTCTCTTGACGTGAATTCCTGACTCGGCTGTAGGGAAGTTCCGTCTTTTCTTCAAGCGCTCGCCGTACTATGCTGACGGCATAGTCCAACGCAGTTCACCCTGTGGATCGACCGTGACAGACCGTCATCTCTGGATCGAAGTCGCCGAATACCTCGTCGCGGTAGTCGGCGTCATCGCCATCGCCTGGCTGGTCGCCGACGAACTCGGCTCGCCCTTGTGGGGCGGGCTGACCAGCATCCGCTTGCGCTGAAACGCCCGAAGCTCAGCTCGCGCCGAGCAGGCGCGACGCACGCCCGACGTCTTTCGGCTTGACCCAGAAAATGGCGCCGAAGCGGCGGTTGCCCGCGGTCACCGCATCCATCGCGACCATGTTGATCCTCGCCTTGGCGAGCTTATCGAGCACGCGCACCAGCGCACCGACGCGGTCCTCGCCCTGAACCAGGAACGCCGTCTTTTTCTTGCCCAGCTTCACGCCGGCCTTCTTGGCGCCGCGGGCGAACTCGACCGGCTTGGCGGGAACGAAATCTACCTGCGCTTTCGCGCCGTTCGGAAAACCGGTGAAGGCGAGCAGGTTTTGCTTGCCCTTCGCGATCGCTCTCAGCATTTCGAGACCCACGCCGGGGCGGTTCGGGACCTGCATCGAAAAGTAGACGACTTTGCGGATCATGGCTCCTCCTTTTGCGTACGTGGTCAGTCTGCGCCATGATACGCTCATGGGCCACCGTCTCTCCAAGATCACCACGCGCACCGGCGACGGCGGCGATACCGGCCTGGGCGATGGCTCGCGCGTACGCAAGGACAGCCCGCGCGTCGCGGCGCTGGGCGAGATCGACGAGCTGAACTCGGCGATCGGCGTGCTCGCCGCCGAGCCCCTGCCCGAAAGAATCAAGGGAATCCTGGAGAGCGTCCAGCACGATCTGTTCGACCTGGGCGGGGACGTTTCGATACCCGGACGCTCGACCGTGACCGACGGCCAGGTCGGAAGGCTCGAAACACTGCTCGAAGAATTGAACGCCGCCTTGCCCCGGCTCAAGGAATTCATTCTCCCCGGCGGGACGCGCGCCGCGAGCCTCGCGCATCTCGCGCGCACGGTGTGCCGCCGCGCCGAGCGCTCGCTCGTTGCCTTGTCGTCCTCGGAAAAGGTCGCCGACGCGGGAAGGGTCTACCTCAACCGCCTTTCCGATCTGTTGTTCGTTCTGGGCCGGGTTCTCAACCGCGAAGGCGGCCGCGCCGACCTGCTCTGGCAGCAGGGCAGGAACCGGTAGAAAGCAAAAGGCCCGCCTGGAGCGGGCCTTTCTCCGCTTCGGAAAGTCTGGCGCGTCAGGCCTCGACGAAAGCCTCTTCGCGCTTCTTGCGCACCGCCGGCGCCAGCACCACCACGAGCAGGAAGGCCGCGATGAGAAGCATGGCTAGGCTGATCGGGCGCTGGAAGAACACCAGCGGGTCCCCGCGCGAGAGCAGCATCGCCCGGCGCAGGTTCTCCTCCATCAGCGGCCCGAGAATGAAGCCGAGGATGAGCGGCGCGGGCTCGCACTCGAGTTTCACGAAGATGTAGCCGACCACGCCGAACGCCGCCGTCTGCATCACGTCGAACGGGCTGTTCGAGATGCTGTACACGCCGATGCAGCAGAACACCAGTATCGACGGGTAGAGTATCCGGTAAGGCACCATCAGCAGCTTGATCCACATGCCGATCATCGGCAGATTGAGGACCACCAGCATCAGATTCCCGACCCACATCGAGGCGATCATGCCCCAGAAGAGCTGCGGTCTCTCGGTCATCACCTGCGGGCCCGGTGCGATGCCCTGGATCATCATAGCGCCGATCATCAGGGCCATCACCGGGTTGGACGGGATGCCGAGGGTGAGCAGCGGAATGAATGAGGTCTGCGCGCCAGCGTTGTTCGCCGACTCCGGCGCAGCAACCCCCTGGATGGCACCCTTGCCGAACATAGCCGAGTTCTTGGAAACCTTCTTCTCCAGCGTATAGGCGGCGAAGGAGGCGAGCAGGGCGCCGCCTCCCGGCAGGATGCCCAGCGCCGAGCCGAGCGCGGTGCCGCGCAGGATCGACGCCCAGGAGTCCTTGAAATCCTGCAGGCTGGGAAGGAGATTGCTCACCTTCTTGGTGAAGATCTCGCGCTTCTCCTTCTGCTCGAGGTTGGCGATGATCTCGGCGAAGCCGAATACGCCCATCGCGACCGAGACAAAGCCGATGCCGTCCGAGAGCTCGGACACCCCGAAGCTGAAGCGCGCGACGCCCGAGTTCACGTCGGTCCCGACCAGGCCGAGGAGCAGCCCCAGGAGCACCATCGCGATCGCCTTGAGCAGGGACCCGTGCGCGAGAACCGTCGCGGCGATCAGGCCGAGCACCATCAGCGAGAAGTACTCCGCCGGCCCGAACTTGAGCGCGACCTCCGCAAGAGGCGGAGCGGCCACCGCGATGATGATCGTCGCGACGCAGCCGGCGAAGAACGAGCCGATCGCGGCGATCCCGAGCGCCGGCCCGGCCCTTCCCTGACGCGCCATCTGATAGCCGTCCAGGCAGGTCACAACCGACGAGGACTCGCCGGGAATGTTCACCAGAATCGCCGTGGTCGAGCCGCCGTATTGCGCGCCGTAGTAGATCCCGGCCAGCATGATCAGCGCCGAGGTGGGATTGAGCGTAAACGTGACCGGCAGCAGCATCGCGATCGTGGCGATGGGACCTATGCCGGGCAGAACGCCGATAAGCGTGCCCAGCAAGACCCCGACCAGGCAATAGAGCAGGTTCTGCCAGGAAAGGGCGACCGAGAAGCCCAGCCCAAGGTTGGCTGCCAGAGTGCCGAGGAGTACGCCGAACTCGCCGAAGAATGACTCCATGGCGTTACTCCCAGAACCCGGGCCAGATGTTCATCGGCAGCCCGAGGCCTTTGACGAACGAGAGAACCGAGAAGATCGCGAGGGCGACGGCCAGAATGGTAACTTCCTTCGGCTTGAATTCGTGCCCTCCCCACGCGCTGATGAAGACCAGTAGAACCGTGGCGGCCACCAGGCCGAGTGGCTTCAGCACGTATCCGAACACGACGACCGAAAAGAGAACCACCCAGAGCGAGCGTTCGCCGAACGCCGCGAAGATCAGCCCGACGGCAAGCCCGGAAACGAGCGTGTGGCCGGCGAGCGCCGCGACGTTCGCTTCGTGAGGTGGCATCTGCGTGTACCACCAATACGCAAACCCGCCCAGACCCAGCCCGATGATGACGCGCCAGATGCGGAACGGAAAAACGCGCACCGGGAACGCGCCGAAAAGCAGTACGCCCGCGATTCCCGACACGACCGTATGCACGACCTCCTTCCCGACCGTGTAACCGGGCAGGGTCGCGTCGCGCATATCCCGGAGAAAGTAGGCGATCGCCCCCAGGACCAAGGCGGCGACGAGATACCATAGGCGAAACGGAATGGTGATGGCCGGTTCGGAGGACTTGGCCAGGAACGCCTGGACGAAGACGACCAACCCAAGCGCTGCAAGAAGGCCACCGAGCACGACCGGAAAGTACGCCGGCCCCATGCGCACGGACGTCCCCATGGCGTAGTTCTTTTGCGCGATGTACCAGAAGGCGAGCCCGAACGCGATGAACATCAGGCCGGCCCAGAAATCCTTGCTACTCGTTATTTTCAAATCGATTTTCATTTCACCCTCCACCCACCCCGGCCGGCTATTGTGCCACAGCTCATACGGCCGGCAAGCTCCCCGGCTCACCCCTCTCTTGATCCATGTACTCGATCAGTCTCGAGCTGGTCTTGCGTAAGCGTTGTGACAGCATCAGGACCAGCTCCATGAGGAGCTTCGCCCCAAGAGTCGGTTGCTCCAAAATGATGCGTGCGAGGCTGTCGCGGGAGAGAACCGCTATCATGCAGGGCCCTGCAGCCACGCAAGTGGCAAAGCGCGGTTCGCCGTCGATCATCGACATCTCGCCGAACGATTGCCCGGGCAGGATCTGCGCGATCAGACGCGGGGCGTTCCACCGGTCCTGCTTGAACACTTCGATCCCGCCTTCGATCAGGAGCACCATGAAATCGCCGGTCTCCCCCTCGCGGATGATTTCGGTGCCCGGCGCCGTCCGATAGACCTGCATGAACTGGCTGAGCAGGCCCACTTCCCACAGGTTGAAATTCTCGAACAGCGGCGAGAACTTGATCAGGCCGTGAATCTGCCCGGCGTACGGTGTTGCATCGCCCAGCGCCTGCAGCTGTGCCAACCGCGCCCTTTCCGCCGTTTCCGCCATCCCAGAACTCGCGTCGGTGAGTCGCCGTGCGAGCAGGTCGCACCCGCTCCCTAGCACCGGTGACGGGCGAGATTATGCCCAAAGGCGGTACCGATCACAACGCCAGATCGCGATACTGGCGGGTGAGGATCCACGCGGGGGCCGTCATCTCCTTACCGGGCAAGTCGGAGTGTCGAAATAGCGCTCGCAGAAGTAGCAGCGTCCCTGGGGCAGATAGCGGGGAATGGCGTAGAGACGATCCCGTACCGCCTTCAGGGCCCCCTCACGATACGCCGAGAAATCGAATCCGCGGCCGAGAACGATGTGAAAGGTCGCGCCCGAAAGCGTGAACTCCTTGTATTCGACGCTCCGGAAGTAGGGCCGGTAGTCGGGATCCTCAGGCGGGTCCTTGCGCAGGATGAGGATGTCCTTGCCGTCCAGGAGCCTGAAGTCGGTCAGGATGTCGTCCTGCCTTGCGTACGAGGACCCCCGACCGAACACGAAGAAGTACTTGCCCGAGTAGTAGGACGCCGTGACCGCGGGGGAGTAGCCGTCGGCGGCAAGCGCGAACTGCCCCTCGTAAGGCTTCAGCTCCCGCAGGACATCGTCAATGCGAACGTGGTACACGATCCCATCGTAGACGCGGGTGTTCTTCCAGGTCTCGAGCGGCAGCGTGGCGGCGACCGCGATCGCGGCCACGTGAAGCGCGCTGAACGCGCCGAGATAGACGACGGAACGGCGCAGCTGATCGCGCGACAAGGTCCAGCCGGCGAGGACGAAGAAGAAGGGCACGAAGCCGAGCATCCAGTGCACGCCGATCTGCTTGACCAGCGACAGCACGGCGAAGAACCCGAAGGGAAAGGCGAACATGAAGGCGAAAAATCGCGTCGCGGGATCGCCGAGCGCGGCAAGCGCAGAGCGGCGGTCCTTCGCGAGCTGCCACAGCGCGACCGGGCTGAGAACATAGAGTACCGACACCGCGTAGAGGAGCGGCGTCTTCCAGGACCAGCCCGCGCCCTCGTGCCGGTTGTAGGCGTTGAACATCAGGTTGGCCCAGCAGTGCTCGTAGTTCCACCAAAGATTGACCGCGGCGAACGGCAGCGAGCAGAGCACGACCAGCGTCAGGCCTCGCCAGTCGCGCTGTCCGCGCGGAGAGCAGACCGTATAGACGACGTAGGCGAGCCCGAGCAGCACCGCAAAATATTTCGAGAGAAAGGCGAGGCCGAGGAATACCCCCGCAAGCGCCTGCCAGGCCGGGGCTTTCCTGACCAGCCCCTGCCAGAACGCGAGCACCGACGCAAAGGTGAAGAAAATGAGCGGCGTGTCGGTCGTGATGAGAACGGCCCACACGTTGGCCGGGAGCAGCATGAAGGCGAGCGCCGCAAGCGTGGCCTTGATTTCGTCCGCACCGCGCAAAACGAAATACACGCCCGCGGCGAGCGCGAAGGGCAGCAGAGTCACCGGAAGCCGCAGCAGCCAGGGCGCGTTCGAAATCCGGTGCATCAGGTACAGCAGCCAGCCGATCATCGGCGGATGATCGTAGTACCCGAGGTCGGGGTAGAGTCCCCAGTAGAGGAAGTAGGCCTCGTCGCCGGTCAGGGGGAGAGCCGCCGAGAGCCAAAGCTTGAACGCGAGAATCAGCGTGGCGGCGACCAGCAAGACCCTGCGCGGTGCCTCGGTGAGAAGCGTGGCGCGCTCCTAGGAGTCCCCGGACTTGACCAGCCGGCGCTGGCGCACCGCATCGGCCAGATTCCGCAGAAGCGGCACGCTCTCCTCCCAGCCGATGCAGGCGTCGGTTATGCTCTGCCCGTAGACGAGCGGCTTGCCCGGAACGAGATCCTGGCGCCCGGCCTTGAGGTGCGACTCCACCATCACCCCGAATACGCGATCCTCGCCGGTAGCCACCTGGCGCGCGACTTCGCGCGCGACGTCGATCTGGCGCTGGTACATCTTCTGGCTGTTCGAATGGCTGCAATCGATCATGAGGCGCTGCTCGAGCCCCGCGCCAGCCAACTCCTTCGCCGCTGCGTCCACGCTCCCGGCATCGTAGTTCGGGTGCTTGCCGCCCCGCAGGATGATGTGGCAGTCCTCGTTGCCGTTGGTGGAGACGATGGCCGAGTGCCCCGCCTTCGTGACCGAGAGGAAATGATGGGGCGCGCGCGCAGCCTTGAGCGCGTCGACGGCGATGCGCACGTTGCCGTCGGTGCCGTTCTTGAAGCCGACCGGACAGGACAGGCCCGAAGCGAGCTCGCGGTGCACCTGGGATTCGGTGGTGCGCGCGCCGATCGCGCCCCAGCTCACCAGATCCGCGTAGTACTGCGGCGAGATCATGTCGAGGAACTCGTTGCCGGCGGGCAATCCGACCTCGTTGATCTCCATGAGCAGCTGGCGCGCCAGACGCAAGCCCTTGTTGATCTGATAGCTGCCGTCGAGATCGGGATCGTTCACCAGCCCCTTCCAGCCGACGGTGGTGCGCGGCTTCTCGAAGTAGACGCGCATCACCACGACGAGGTCCTGCTCGAGCTCCTTCTTCATCTCGAGCAAGCGCTGCGCGTACTCGAGCCCCGCTTTGGGATCATGAATCGAGCACGGGCCGATGACGACGACGATCCGGTCGTCGGATCCGTGGAGGATGCGGTGAATCGCCTGCCGCGCATGGTAGGTCAGTTCTTCGGTCTTTTCCGAGCAGGGAAACTCGCGCAGCAAGTGCGCGGGCGGGGCGAGCTCCTTGATCTCGCGGATTCTGACGTCGTCTACCTTGTAATGCATTGCCCTGTCCAGTCCTGAGGCGGCTAACAAGCTGAAAAATATGAATTTTAACTGAAGCACCGCCGGCGCGCCGCTCGTGGTACGTTATTGCGCGGGGCTCGAGGTCACGGGTTCTTGGTCAACTCGCTCAAGGAGGAGCCGATGAAGAGACTATTCGCTGTGCTCGTTTGCATGATGCTCGCCGTGCCGCTTGCGCTCGCCCAGGACAAGGGCAAGGCCAAGGCGCCCACCGAGGCCCAGAAGAAGCAGCAGGAGCGCATGACCGCCTGCAACAAGCAGGCGGGTGAAAAGAAACTGAAGGGCGACGAGCGCAAGAAATTCATGAACACCTGCCTCAAGGGCGGCCAGGACAAGGCGCCGAGCGCCAAGCAGAAGGCGCAGCAGGACCGCATGGGGGACTGCAACAAGCAGGCGAACCTCAAGAACATGAAGGGCGAGGATCGCAAGAAATTCATGAGCTCCTGCCTCAGCGGCTAAGCCGCCGAGGGCGTGCTAGAGCCGCTGCTCCACCCATTGCCGCACGGAGCTTAGGGCGGCGGGGACCCTGCCTACGTCGGTTCCGCCCGCTTGGGCCATGTCGGGCCGCCCGCCCCCTTTGCCGCCGACCTGCTGCGCCACGTAGTTGACGAGCTCGCCGGCCTTGAGCCTGGAGGTCAGGTCGGAGGTCACGCCCGCGATGAGGCTCACCTTGCCGCCCTCGGTCGATCCGAGCACGATGGCCGCCGATTTCAGCTTGCTCTTGAGCTGATCGAGCGCTTCGCGCATCGTTTTGGCGTCCGCGCCGTCGAGCATCGTGGCCAGGACTTTCACCCCTTTCACGTCGACGGCCTGAGAAGCGAGGTCTTGACTCTCTCCCATCGCGAGCTTCGAGCGCAGGCGCGCCAGCTCCTTCTCCAGTGCCCGCTTCTCCTCGAGCAGGCCGCTTACCGCCTTATCGACCATTCCTCCCCGAGGCAGAACACGGAGGCGCCTGGCAACCTCATAGAACTCCTGTAGTTCGCTATTCATCAGGGCAAGCGCGCTTCCGCCTGTAGTCGCCTCGACGCGGCGTACGCCAGCGGCCACCCCTCCTTCCGAATAGATTTTGAATACGCCGATGTCCCCGGTGCGTGTCACGTGCGTGCCACCACAGAACTCGCGCGAGGACCCGATGTCGAGCACGCGCACCTCGTCGCCGTACTTCTCGTCGAACAGCATCATGGCTCCCGATTTCTTCGCTTCCTCGATCGGCATGATCTGCGCCCGCGTCGGGGTGTTCTGCATGATCTCGTTATTCACCCGGAGCTCGACCTCGCGAAGCTCCTGGTCGCTCAAGGGTCTGTCGTGGGCGAAGTCGAAGCGCGTCTTCTCCGCGTCGACTAGCGAGCCCTTCTGCTGCACGTGCGGCCCGAGCACCTCGCGCAATGCCTTGTGCATCAGGTGCGTCACCGAGTGGTTGCGCATCGTTCGCTTGCGCAGCTCACCATCCACCCTTGCCTCGACTCTGTCGCCCACTTTGAGCGTGCCTGCCCTGAGCAGACCATGGTGGCCGAACACATCGGTGTGAATCTTCTGCGTATCGACGACCTCGAAGGTGCCACCGGCAGCAACAAGCTCGCCCTTGTCTCCCACTTGGCCGCCTGACTCCGCGTAGAAGGGCGTTGTGTCCAGCACCACGATGGCTGACTGGCCGGAGCCAATGTGCGAAACACCGGCACCGTCGACGTATAACGCGACCACCTTGCCTTCGGTGTTGAAATTTTCATAGCCGACAAAGCGCGTCCTGCCGCCGCTGTATTCGACGCCGGCTTCCATCTTGAACTTCCCGGCGGCGCGGGCGCGTTCGCGCTGCCGTTCCATGGCTGCCTCGAATCCCGCGTGATCGATCATGACGCCGCGCTCGCGCGCCATGTCTGCGGTGAGATCGACGGGAAATCCGTAGGTGTCGTAGAGCTGAAACACGGTTTCCCCGTCGAGCATGCGGTCCTCGCGGTGAAACGCGCCCTCCAGGACCTTCATGCCGTTTTCGAGAGTTGCGGCAAAGCGTTCCTCTTCCGCCTTCAGCACCTGGGTCGCGCGCGCCTGCTCGCGCGCAAGCTCCGGATATGCGCCGCCCATGGCGCGGGAGAGATCGGCAACGATGCGGTGGAAGAAGGGTTCCTTGCGTCCGAGCTTGTAGCCGTGGCGGATGGCGCGGCGGATGATCCGTCGAAGCACGTAGCCGCGGCCCTCGTTACCCGGTATCACGCCGTCCACGATCAGGAACGCGCAAGCGCGGATGTGATCGGCGATCACCTTGAGCGAGTTGTTGCCAAGATCCCGGGTCCCCGTCTCGCGCGCCGCGGCCTTGATCAGATCGCGGAACAGGTCGATCTCGTAGTTGGAGTGCACCCCCTGCAGCACCGCCGCGATGCGCTCCAGTCCCATCCCGGTATCCACCGACGGCTTGGGTAGCGGATGCATCTCGCCCCGTTCGTCGCGATTGAACTGCATGAAGACCAGGTTCCAGATCTCGACATACCGGTCGCCTTCGGATTCGCCCGACCCGGGCGGCCCGCCGGGTATCCCGGGCCCATGGTCGTAGAAAATCTCGCTGCAGGGACCGCAGGGGCCAGTATCGGCCATCTGCCAGAAATTGTCGGAGCCGCCGTCCGGGCGATCGCCGATGCGCACGCAGCGCTCCTCCCGAACGCCGACCTCTTTCGTCCAGAGATCGTAGGCTTCGTCGTCGGTCCTGTAGACGGTTACCCAGAGCTTCTCTGCAGGCAGGTGGTAGACGTGCGTAAGCAGATCCCAGGCGAAGCGGATCGCGTCGCGCTTGAAGTAGTCGCCGAAGGAGAAGTTGCCGAGCATCTCGAAGAACGTATGGTGCCGCGCGGTGTAGCCGACGTTCTCCAGGTCGTTGTGCTTGCCGCCTGCACGCAGGCTGCGCTGCGCCGTGACCGCGCGCCGGTAGGGACGCGTTTCGCGGCCGAGAAACACGTCCTTGAACTGGACCATTCCGGAATTGGTGAACAGCAGCGTCGGGTCGTTCGCCGGAACGAGCGGACTCGACGCGACCACGGTGTGGCCGCGCTCTTCGAAGAACTTCAGGAACTTGGCGCGGATTTCCGCGGACTTCATCGCGCGATCTTAGCGGAAAACCCGTGTCTCAGTAGAAAATGCCCACGACCGAGCCGGCGACGCAGGTCGCAAGCGTCCCTGAGACGATGGTCTTCCCTCCCAGGGAAACGATCTCGTCGCGGCGTTCCGGCGCCATCGTGGCGAGGCCGCCGATCATGATGCCGAGGCTTCCGAAATTGGCAAAACCGCACAGCGCGTAGGTCATCATCAGACTCGAACGGGGGCTCAATGCCCCTAGGGGAAGCCTCGCGAGATCGAGGTAGGCGAGCAGCTCGTTGAGCACCGTCTTGGTCCCCATCAGGCTCCCGGCCGTGGTGGCTTCGGACCACGGAATCCCCATGATCCACACGAGCGGCGCCAGGGCGACGCCGAGCACGCGCTGCAGGGTGATGGGGCTGCCTGAAACCTGGGGAAGCAGCGCGAGCATCTGGTTGGCGAGGCTCACCAGCGCCACCAGCACCAGGAGCATCGCCACGATGTTGATGAGCAGCTGCACGCCGTCGAGAGTCCCTCGCGTGATCGCGTCCATGCTCGAAGTCGCGCCCTGCGAAACGAGCTCGCCTGCTGTGACGCGGGCGTCGCCCGGGACCATGAGCACGGAGACCGCGATCGCCGCGGGAGTGCTGATGATCGAGGCGATGAGGATGTGGCCCAGGGCGTCCGGGATGACCTTCGACAGGATGCTCGCGTAGAGCGCCATCACCGTCCCGGCGACCGTCGCCATCCCGCAGCTCATGAGAACAAAGAGCTCGCCGCGGCTCATGCTCCTGATGTAGGGCTTGACGAAGAGCGGGGCCTCGACCATCCCCACGAACACATTCGCCGCCGAGGACAGGCCGATCGCCCCGCCCACGCCCATGGTCTTCTCGAGCAGCAGGGAAAACCCCCTCACGATCCAGGGCAGGACGCGCCAGTGGAACAGGAGCGCCGACAGGGCGCTCACCACGACCACCAGCGGCAGCGCACGGAAAGCGAGCACGAAGCTCGCGCCGGCATAGGACTCGGCATAGGGAAGCGGGCCGCCCCCGAGGAAGCCGAACACGAACGCGGTGCCCTCGCGGGTCGCCCGCTCGAGCGCGGCCAGCGCATCGTTCAGCGCCATGAACACGTCCCGGACGAAGGGCGCCTTGAGCAGCAGCACGCCCAGAGCCAGCGTGAGCAGCATCCCGGCGACGACCGGCCGCCAGGCGACCATCCTGCGGTTCTCGGAGAGCGCCCAGGCGAGGGCGTGCAGGACCAGGAATCCCAGCGCGCTGCGAGCGATCAGTCCGGCGTCCATCCTCCTCCCGTCGCCGGATTCTAGGCGAATTCGCTGAAAATAGACTATTACATCTTAAGTCCCATTTCGCGAGCAACACGCCGACAGCGCCGTCCGCCGGCGCCTTTAGCGCCGGAGCATGACTTTTCTGCTCAATCTACATTTTCGGCTACGGGGTCGTCGGCGGGAATTGCCGGCGCGACCACAGCGGAGCCGAGGTTCTTGTCGAGCGGCACGTTCGAATTCACGTTGCAGGTCGCTGGGTTGCGCCGCGCGTTCGTGTCGTACGCGTTCGAGGTCTCCTTTTGGAATTTCGCGACCAGCGCGAGGCACTCGGTTTCCTTGGTCTCGACATTGCCGCCGCAATGGAAGCTGGCGATGTTGTTCGGGTCGCCCGATCCGTTGTAGATCGCCGTCTGCGGCCACGGGCATAGGGGCCGGCTGCGGGTCACGACGCCGCCGCTCGTGTTCGTCGAGAGGATGCTGTCCGGCGCGTTGCCGTTTTCAACCCAATCTACCAACACGCCGAACAGGTTCTGCGGTTGTGGCCCGACGCCGCCGCCGCAATGGCCGACACCGGGCGCCACGTAGAAGCGGAACCATGGGGACAGGTTGTCTAGGCCGTTGAACGTCGCCATTGCGTCGTTGTAGAAATGAATCGACTGGCGATGCGGAATGAGCGGATCGGCGCCGCCGTGCCACATCAGGACCTTGGCGCCCTTATCCCTCGCCGCCTGCAGCGCGGTGCTCATGATGTCGCTGTAGGGGGCGACAATCCGCGTCGCGAGCTCGGTTTCATCGTCGAACTGCGATAGCGGCAACGGATGCCAATCGAACGTCGTGTCGCGGTGCGCCCAGCACTGCGAGCCCAGATTGCCGCAGGTCGCACTCGAGGTCACGGCGGCATTCGCACCGCGCTCGAACGGGAACCAGATGCGCGTGCCCTTGTCGTTGCGCGCGCCGTCCCACATCATGTTGACCGCCTTCGCCTCGTCGGGCGTGAGGCAGTTCGTCACGGGTGCGCCCGGCTGGCCGCATACGTTCGCGTTCGCATCGAAGGTGCACTTGCGCGGATCGCCGAGAATGCCGTCCACCACGCCGTCCATGCCATCGCAGGCCGCAATCGCCGACGCGTTGGCGGCGGCGAACTTGGCGCTGGTAACGGAGTTGTTGGCGACGTCCTTGTTGACCCACCAGGGCCAAAGCGTCATCACCTGCAGCCGCGAGTTGTAGTTGGCCGGTGCGCCGA
>Ga0326726_10003618_pt1 | contig 14174 bp, 9 predicted proteins | sample MHFenrmetagenome_2_FD_207603 | JGI IMG/M metagenome (GOLD analysis project Ga0326726, IMG submission 207603) | Lab enriched peat soil microbial communities from Michigan Hollow, Ithaca, NY, United States - MHF15MN | ecosystem: Environmental > Terrestrial > Soil > Wetlands > Peat | place: USA... | reverse complement strand
ACCTGTTTTCATAAATCCTGCCATTAGTGTCTGCACAAATTCAATAAATACATATACTCTGACCGGTTCATATGCTTATCAAAGCTGGACGATCACAGGAGGAGTAATAACAGGCGGCGGAAAAATAGCAGATAATTTTGTCACAGTGAGGTGGGGAAGCGGACCGGCAGGAAGCATTTCAGTTTCAGCAGGGAACAATTCATTATGCACCGGTTCAGTACTCCTTAATGTCGCAATTTCTAATTTGTCAGGTACGATAACGTCAAAGACAGATATTAACTGTAACGGGGGTTCTGATGGGTCAGTAACAGCAGCAGCTGCTTCCGGAACGGGTCTGGCACCATATACCTATTCCCTCGACGGAGGAGCATTCCAGGCGGGCGGGACTTTCACAGGAATTTCTATCGGAAACCATACAATCAGAATCAGAGATGCGTCGCTCTGCACATTTGATCTTCAGTTTGTTATCAACCAGCCAGATCCGGTATCAGGTTCAGTTACAGCCCAGACCAATATTGTCTGTTTCGGGGAAACTAACGGATCCGCGACAATTGGTGCTTCAGGTGGCGTTGCTCCCTATCAGTATAAGCTTAATGCCGGAGCTTTGCAGAGTTCAAACATATTCAACGGATTATCTGCCGGGAATTATCTTGTTACAATCCGGGATAGTCACGGATGTACCGGGACTGTTCAGTTTACAATAACCCAGCCAGCTATACCTCTTGACGGTTCAGTATCAGTGACCAATGTAAATTGCTTTGGAGGATCAACAGGCAGGATTGATCTTACAGTTACAGGCGGTATTATCCCATATACTTTCTTATGGAATAATGGTGCTGCAACTGAAGATATTATAAATATTACAAGCGGAAACTACAGCGTAGTAATTACGGATGCAAACGGGTGCAAGGCTACAGTAACAGCTACAGTTTTACAGCCGGCATCTGCTCTTGTTGGAACGACTTCCGTTACTGATGTTCTATGTTTCGGCGGAACAACAGGCGCTGTGAATCTGACAGCCACCGGAGGTACAGCACCATATTCGTTCGCATGGAACAATGGAACTTCAACAGAGGATATTCTGAATGTTCCAGCCGGGTCGTACTCAGTAGTAATAACTGATGCAAACAGTTGTTCTGCAGCACTGGTAGCAACAGTAGCAGGACCATCTGCTGCAGTTGGCGGATCCATAGCTTCCCAGACGGATGTCTCCTGTTTTGGAGGTAATAATGGCACTGTGTCAGTTAGTGGTTCAGGCGGAGTTGCTCCATATGAATATAAGCTAGGGGCAGGTGCCTACCAGTCTTCAGGAACATTTGGATCATTGTCCGCAGGTAACTATAGCATTACAGTAAGAGATATCAACCAGTGCACGTTTATTTTGCCTGTCACAATGACGCAGCCATCTCTTACGCTGGCAGGAAGCATTGTTGCGACTAATGTAATCTGTTTTGGAGATATTTCTGGTGCTTGTAATCTTACTGTTACAGGAGGAACATCTCCTTATACATATCTTTGGAGTAACGGAGCAGTAACTGAGGATATTAACAACATTTCAGCAGGTAATTATTCAGTGACGATAACTGACTCGCATGGATGTACCGCTGTAGTAAATACTGTTGTAACTCAACCGGCAGTCGCCCTGGGAGGGAGTATTATATCCCAAACCAATGTTTCAGTTTATGGAGGCAACGATGGAAGTGTTACTGTATCAGGGTCGGGAGGAGCTCTCCCGTATGAGTATAAACTGGATGGAGGAAGTTACCAGGCATCAGGAACATTCAATTCACTGACCTCAGGAACTTATACCATTACAGTCAGGGACTCCGTCATGTGTAATTTCGATATTACAGCGACAATAACACAACCATGGATACCATTAACGGCAAATATTACAACTTATGCGAATGTGTTGTGCCATGGTGGGAGTAATGGAACAGTCACGGTCGAAGGATGGGGAGGGACATTGCCATACGTTTACTCAATTGATGGAGGTGCATTTCAGGTTTCAGGTACATTCGGATCATTATCAGCCGGAACCTATATGGTAACTGTCAGGGATGTGGCAATGGATCTGTTTAATATTCCGGTTATTATTACAGAAGCGGATGCAATTGCGGTTACGGTCTCAGGAGAGGATGTGCACTGCTTTGGCGGAAACTCAGGCAGCGTCACTGCTTCAGTAACAGGGGGTACCGGACCATATACCTATTCATGGAATTCAGTGCCTGTTCAGACCACCCCGACAGCGACAGCCCTGACTGCCGGTACTTATTCTGTTACCGTTACCGATACAAATGGATGCACAGCCACAAATAACGTTACTATTTCTCAGCCTGCAGCAGATATGGTAGTATCGATTACCCAGGAAAATATTTTATGTTCCGGTGGTGCTTCAGGAAGTGCTACAGCTGTTGTTACAGGGGGTTTAGAACCATATGCATTTTCGTGGAACACAACTCCGGTACAGACAAAAGCAACTGCTACAGATCTTTCAGCAGGAGCTTACACGATTACTATTACAGACAGTTACGGATGCGTAAAAACCGGAACAGTAAATATTACGGAACCTCAGCCTATCTCGCTGCAATCATTAGTGACTCCTGCTTCCTGTCCTGATTCAAAAGACGGATCTGTGCTTTTAACAATAACAGGCGGAACAAGTCCTTTTAATGTCCACTGGACAAATGAGGCGACAGGGCAGAACATTTCTGAATTAGTACCCGGATCCTATACTGCAGATATAACAGACCAGAATAATTGCGAACGATCTATTACTGTTGAGGTAGGCTTTAACCTGACTTTTGGCTGCCTGGAGATCCCCCAGGTAATAACCCCTAACAATGATGGCTTTAACGATGAATGGCGCATCAAAAACATTGATCTTTATCCAGACGCCGAGGTCCGCATTTTCTCCAGGTGGGGTAAGATGATTTTCAGCACAAAGAACCTGTCTGACAATCCATGGAATGGAACGATAGGGGGTAAGCTTGCCCCTACTGATTCATACCATTATATCCTTTACCTTAACGATGGCTCAGAGCCAAGATCAGGAGTAATAAGCGTAATAAGATGATATGAAGAAATTGTTGAAGTATAAAGATATGAGTCCTTTAAGAAGTATAATATCAGCCGTCATTGTCTTTCTTATTTCCGGAATTTGCGAAGCTCAGCAGGTACCAATGTACAGCCAGTATATCATGAACGGATTCCTGATCAACCCGTCACTTGCCGGACGAGATGGATATACATCAGTCAACCTTACAGTGCGGGAACAGTGGACAGGACTGGCCCAGGCTCCCAGCACCTATGCGTTGAGCTTTCAGACCAGGATACTGAAGAACAGTTATATCTCCAAATCGACAACTGTTAAAAAGAAGCTCGTCAGACCTACCAGAGGTGGTCAGGTAGGCGTCGGGGGCTATGTTTTTAATGATAATAACGGCATCATGCACAGAACAGGCGTACAGGCTGCTTATTCTTATAACATCCCTCTGGGGAAGGAGGATGATGAGTATACAAGGAACCTTGCGTTTGGCCTGGCAATGACTGCTTATCAGTATGCCATCAACTTTGAAGGACTTATATATGACACTGATGATCCATACCTGAATAACTATGACAGGTCGGTTTTCATCCCGGATTTCAATTTCGGGGTAAGCTATGCAACACCTAAATACTACGTTGGATTTGCAATGACAAACCTGTTAAGGGGCTCTATTATGTTTTCCAATGACAATGACAACAAAAATACTGAGATTGGCCACTATTTTCTTACTGGCGGAATCAAGGTACCATTATCCTCTGACTGGCTCCTTGAACCTTCGGCCTTTATTAAGTCGTCTGATATGTTCTTCAAAGCTCTTCAGGTTGACCTGTCATCACGGATCTATTACAAAAACGATTACTGGGCCGGTCTTTCGTGGCGGACAAATGATGCTATTATTATGATGCTCGGCCTCAAATACGACAGATTTTATTTTGCGTATGCTTTCGATTTTACTTTAACTGATATTAGGAAACAAAGCCTCGGGACGCATGAATTTTCGCTCGCTGTGAAATTCGGAACGAACGCCCGCAGGTACCGATGGATAAATGCTTATTGACAAAGTCAGCCTTAAAGCGGCCGGTGCACTCGTGCTGATATTTTTATTTTCGGGATTGGCATATACACAGGAAAATCCAGATACTTTGCCTGTACGGCTTATGTTTTACAATGTGGAAAACCTGTTTGATACGGCAGATGATACCCTGAAAGATGACGATGAGTTTCTTCCGGATGGACTAATGAGATGGAACAGAACCAGGTACACTAAAAAGATTAATTCTGTTTATAAAACAATTATTGCAGCTGGGGAGTGGAACCCTCCGGCGGTTGTCGGATTATGTGAAATCGAGAACAGGAAAGTGCTTGAAGACCTTGTTTATGGAACCACTCTTTCAAATTTTGGGTACGGGATCATTCACGAAGAGTCGCCCGATCCCAGGGGTATTGATGTCTGTATGATATACAGAAAAGATCTGGTCAGAGTTATCGATTACAGTTCATGGATCCCGCGCGGAGTGAGAAAAGATGAATTTCATTCACGAAGTGTTCTTTATGTAAAATGTGCTATCCTTGACGACACATTGAACCTGTTAATCAATCACTGGCCTTCCAGAAGGGGAGGGGTGCTTGCGGGAGAACCTCTCAGGGAAGAGATTGCACTTATGGTAAGGGACGCTGTTGATTCTTTATATAATGTTTCAAAGGGGGAATTTAAAACAATAATTCTTGGTGATTTTAATTGCGGTCCGGATGATCCCGTTATCAGGTCCCTTATAAAACCTCCCAGGGACGGAGAGTATGCACTTGTTAACCTTGCAGATCAGCATGTGAAAGGTATTTCCGGTACATACAGATATATGGGAAACTGGGAGATGCTGGACCAGGTGATTGTTTCAGACGGAATTTTGAATAGCAGGAGAGGACTATTCCTGGATTTAAAGAATTTCAGGATCTTTAGTCCTGATTTTCTTCTGAGAAATGATCCAAAATATCCTGGAATGACAACCTTCTCAACATATCTGGGTTACAGGTATCAGGGTGGATTCAGCGATCATTTGCCCGTTTTACTTGATCTTGGTATCAGGTAAATTATTCTGAGGAGTTAGTCCAAGTTCACGTCCTTTTTCCAGCATTATTTTTTTTGCCGCTTCGTATTCATTTGGAATTAATCCGTCAAGAATGGCATCTCTTATCGCATTTTTTATAATTCCAACCTCCCTTCCGGGCTTTATCATGAAAGCACTTATTATCTCGCTTCCGTCGACAGGAGGCTTAAAATTTCTTACAGCATCCTTTTCCTCGATTTCCTTAAGCTTGTTTCTTACCGTTCTGAAATTTTCCAGGTGTTTTGTCTTGGTTGCTTCAATCCTGGAAGTTATATCGGCCTCACATAAAAGCATAAGGTCATCAATATCATCACCAGCTTCAAACAACAACCTTCTTACAGCTGAATCAGTAACGATTTCCTGTGAAAGAGCGATCGGACGTAGGTGAAGGTCCACCAGCTTTTTAACATATTTCATTTTATCATTTAACGGAAGCTTAAGTCTTTTGAAAATGTCAGGTATCATTTTGCCTCCTATGAATTCATGACCATGGAATGACCAGCCCGATTCAGCATCATATTTCTTTGTCACCGGTTTTGCGATATCATGCAGCAAGGCTGCCCATCTGAGCCAGATATTAGTCGTTTTCCTGCTAATATTGTCAAGCACTCTTACGGAATGAACAAAATTATCCTTATGTACTTTTCCATTTTTCTTTTCGACTCCTTTAAGATTATCAAGCTCAGGAAAGATAATTTTAAGCAGACCTGATTTTTCAAGGAGTATGAATCCTCGGGAGGGATTTTCACACATAATTATTTTGTTCAATTCGATAATTATCCTCTCCTGCGATACGATGGTTATCCTCTCAGCATTTGATGCTATTGATTTGAATGTGCTTTCCTCAATCGAGAAATTAAGCTGGACTGCAAATCTTATCGCCCTCATCATCCTCAGAGGATCGTCCGAAAATGTTATGTCAGGATCAAGCGGTGTCCGTATTGTTTTTTTTTGAAGGTCACTTATGCCATTGAAGGGATCCAGCAGTTCACCGAAAGTCTCCTTATTTAAGCTGACTGCGAGTGCGTTAATAGTGAAATCCCTCCTTTTCTGATCATCATCAAGCGTACCGGTTGTAACAACAGGTTTTCTTGATCCGCGGTTATAGGATTCTCTTCTTGCTCCGACAAATTCTATATCATAATCGTTGTATCGGAACATAGCTGTTCCGAAATTCTTAAAAACGGATACTTTAATATCCGCTCCCATTTGTTTTGCAGCTTTTCTAGCAATGTTAATTCCGTTTCCAACCACAACTATATCAATGTCTTTGTCAGGATGATCCCTTTTGAGCAGATAATCTCTGACATAGCCTCCAATAACCCAGGCTTTTACATTTTCTGATGAAACAACGTCAGAAAGCAGGTCAAAAATCTTGTCATTTAGACATATATTCATATATAGATAGGACAATTTATTAAATAATCATGACAAAGTTACAATTAATAACTATTTTTAAAGAAAATGAAGTGTTTGTTCATCAATGGTACAAAGATTGGTGTTAAAATAAGCATCATTTACTTTTGAATATTAAAAAAACATATTAATATGTTAGAGCATTTGACCAAGGAGACTTTTCTCAGCAAAGTATTCAACTTTGAAGTCAGCAAGGAATGGAAATTTGAAGGCAAAAAACCTTGTGTGATAGATTTTTACGCTGACTGGTGCGGACCCTGTAAAATGGTTGCTCCGGTATTGGAAGAACTTGCTAAGGATTTTGATGGGAAACTCGATATTTATAAAGTCAATACTGAGGAAGAGCAGGAACTTGCTTCAGTTTTCGGTATCAGAAGCATCCCGTCAATTTTGTTTGTACCAGCCACGGGTCAGCCTCAGATGGCGATGGGTGCCCTGCCGAAGGAGACGTTTATAAAAGCATTTAAAGACGTTCTTGGTGTGGAGAAGTAGAATGTTAATAAAAAAGATTCATTTTGTGTAAAAAAAAGACAGAATAAATGAAACATTGCCTATCTTTATTACGTTATATATGCGAAAGGTAGTAACCAAATTAGGTTACATGAGTTTTTTTCATGGATTTAGGTTTAGGGTAGTAAAGTAAATTCCCGCGGGGCATCTGTTCCGCGGGTTTTTTTACGCAAGATCCTTGAGAATTGTGTTGATCTCCTCCTCGGTTGACTTCAGCTTTTTCTGGCATTGCCTTATGAGCTCCGAGGCACGCTTGACCTCAACAGATAACCTGTCGACATCCATTTCCCCGCTTTCAATTTCCTGCAATATCTTTTCAATCTCGTTTACTGCCTGGTTAAATGAGAAATCCTTTTTTGCCATATTCCTTTGAATTAAAACAAATTATTAATTGTTGTTTCCAAAACCACCGAATTACACGGAGTTTTCACGGAGTTACTCAGAGTATTTATTATGTAATTACAATGTAATTACATTCATACATTTACATTCCCATCACACTCCGTGGCTGACGTTCTTTTGTCTTCGGTCTTCGGTCTCCATTCATTTCTTAAACTACTTTACTTTTTATTGATCCGTCACTGAACGTTGTATCGAGAAGATCTTCCTTTTTCACCTGTTTGCATTTTTTAAGAATCTTCCCATTTAATGAAGTGATCGTATAACCCCTTTTCAGAACATTATCCGGATCAAGGATTTTAAGTGAATTACTGAATCCGGCTAACCTGGTATCAATGATGTTCAGTCTGTTTTTTGAAGCGCTTGCCAGAATTTCTTTTTTACGGAAAAGTTCTTTCCCGTTTGATAACAATTGTGCCCTTGCTCCGGGGATCAGTCTTAAACGTGATGTCTCAATCTTCCTTTTGCTCTGTTCGAGCATAAGGATAGCTCTTTCGGTTATTTCATTACCGAGATCAACAAGGTGATTCTCTGTGTTATTCATGCAATCAATCAGGAAGTCGGCAACAGCAGTGGGGGTCTTCAATGACCTGTGGGCCACAATATCAGTTACGGAAAGATCTTTTTCATGGCCGATTCCTGTGATTACAGGCAGAGGAAACTGAGTTATATAATATGCAATATTATAATTATCAAACCAGCTGAGGTCGGTTTGAGATCCTCCTCCTCTGATAATAACCGCAAGATCGAATTTGTCAATATTGGAGGCTATTCTGTCAAGGGCTTTTATTATTCCTGATTCTGTTTCCTTGCCCTGCATGGGTGTCTCAAAAAGGACGGTATAATAAATGTATCCAAAGCTGTTCCCTTTTAAATGGTTGATAAAATCAGTATATCCTGCAGCATTGGCAGAGGAAATTACTGCAATTCTCTGAGGAACAGCCGGGAAATCAAGATCTTTGTTCATGGTAAGAACACCTTCCTCTTCAAGCTTTTTAAGGATCTGCTGACGTTTGAGGGCCATCTCACCGATAGTGAATGCAGGATCGATATCGTTTATAACAAGGCTTAATCCATAGATTTCATGATATTCAATTTTTACCCGGATGAGTATTTTCAGGCCATCCCTGAGCGACTCTCCGGTTGAATTTTCAAAAAATGATTTTATGAACCTGTAACGACCACTCCATATCACTGCTCTGACTCGCGACCTTATGCTGATTTCATCAGGATGCTTCTCCACAAGTTCAAGATAACAGTGTCCGTTATAGTTTTCCTTTATCTCAGATATTTCAGCGATCACCCAATACATATCAGGTAATGCCAGATATAAAGAATCCTTTATGATCAGCTGTAATTCTGTAAGTGACAATCTTTCGTTCATAGCGGATTATTGACCTTGATTACCTTATGAATGAAAATACCTCCTGGAGTGATGAGTCTGACAAAATAGATACCCTTTCTGATATACTGGAAATCATCCAGTATCAGTATACGGCTTATATAATCCCTGAAATTTTTCTTCATGACCAGTTTCCCGTTTATGTCATATATTTCAAAGGTGAGCTGGCCGGGTATCTCCCTGAATATGATTTTCAATTCGTCTGAAAAAGGATTCGGACTTATTAATGATCCGTCACCAGGTTTTAAAATATATTTATCCTGTAAACTATTTATGGTTGCTGCAATATCAGGAATTCCGTAACCATACAATGAGTCGGGTCGAAGAAATCTGTCTGAAGCAGAATGAAGTGCAGAAATAATTTCAGAATTTACTGCCTTTGGCACTGCCTGCATTATACATGCGCACATACCGCTGATGATGGGGCAGGAAAATGAAGTGCCGTTTGACCTCTCAACAATTGAAGCCTGTACCTGTACCGGGACACTGACTCCCTGTGAAACCACATCAGGTTTTATTTGCCTGTCGTACGAGGGACCCGCTGATGAAAATGCAGAAATCGTCTCATATCCGTCGACTGCTCCTACTGCCAGAACGCTGTCCCCGTCTGAAGGCGCTATTATTCGGATCCATGTTTTGTTCCTTTCATTCCCTGCACTGTTAACAACCAGGATACCTTTAGACGCAGCGATGTCGGCGGCCTGGGTAACAAACGTTCTGTTACCATCCATGTCTGAGAACTTATAATTCATTAAGGGATCATCAAATGTGCAGTAGCCCAGGGACGAAGATATGATATCAGCTCCAAGACTGTCAGCAAATTCCGCCGCGGCTGTCCAGAAATCTTCCTCTACCGGAAATTCAGTCTCTGTATCCTCGCTCCGCAGGAGCCAGTAATCAGCGCCCTGAGCAGTACCTTCTATCGATTCCGGAATATATCCTGCAAGTACTGAAAGCACCGCAGTACCATGATTATGGAACCCGTAAACGAACTCATTATGTTTTACGAAATCAAATGTTCCTTTGATCCCATTGCGGCTTCTGAGGCCATAGAGCGAAGAAATATTATCGGCGTTTGAAAAGCCTCCGTCCAGAACTGCGATCAGGATACCCCTGCCGTTTAGTCCGGAATTATGAACTGTCAGTCCGTTTAACATAAGAAGAGGCTGATCATAAGGCGGCAGATCCTCCTGTCTGGTTTTAAAGCTTAGTTTGTCATAGGTCTGGCCTTTTCCGCTGGTATTCTTCACTATTTTTACCTCTCTGACAAATGGCAGAGTAAGAAGAGCACTGATGTCAGCTAAATTCTCGGTTTTAAAGAGCGCTGTATTCATCCATCTGGAAGTGCAATGCAATTTGAACCCCAAAACAGTAATCTGGTCAATATATCCTGAGAAGACCGGAATATCCCTGATATCAGGCACAGGGATTCCAGCCTTTTCACGTCTTTTAACAGCTTTTTCTGACAGGAGCTCGCCCGGAGAAAAACTATTGATGTCGTTTGTTCCTTTATCTTTGAGATAAATCCTGTAGAAATAATTATTAGTCTTTTCCTGACAATCTATTGAATTAAAAGAATTTATCAGAAGCAGGGTAAAAGATATAATTCCAATTTTCAACCTGGTAGGATTAAAATATCCTGTCACCATATTTCGCCCGTTTTTTCCGGATCAGCAATTCTGACTTTGTTCCTCTCGAGTGAATCAATATAATCAGATTGATAAATATCAATGTTATGGTTGTCGGGTACGCCGGAAACATATTCTGTTTTGAACCTCAGGCTGCCATCTTTCCTATAAATGATCCACGAGCCCTCCCGTAGGTTACCTTTATATTCCCCGAGCATTTCAGGTCTGCCATTCTCGAAAAAAGCTTCGAACTTCCCATCCAGTTTCCCGTTAATATAATTCGTTTTAAGGGTCAGGGTTCCGTCAGAATAGTATTTCAAGCATTCACCGTTCTTAATATCATTTTTGTAAAATAGTTTTTCTGCCACCTTGCCATCCGGATAATACTTGATCACCGGACCGTTCTTTTTATCCCCTGAATACTCCACCTCACTTATCAGGACATCATTTGTCATTACTGAGAAAAACCGCCATTTTCCCTCTTTGAGCTGGTTCACATATTTACCAGTAGAAGCAACCAGCCCATTGGGATAATAGAGAGTGGCCATTGCCTCAGTTCCGTCTTTACTAAAAACCAGTACAGATTTTAAAGGTTTTTCCTCATAATACCGCTTAAATTCACCTTCAGGCTTATCGTTTCTGAAATATCCGTCGTACATAATATTACCATTCGGATATTTCTTTATCCAGTGTCCCTGTTTCTTCCCGTCTTTGTCAGTTTGATTGATTGGCCGATCTGTCTGAGAGAACCCGTAACCAGGAATACTTAAAAATAAAATAACAGCTATTGACTTAATGTTCATTGTATCAATTGAAATTTCATGACAAAAGTACAAAAAAAGAGGCTGATATTAAATCAGCCTCTTTTGAATATCAGTTAGAAAGGTCTTTTATTTTACCTCTTCAAAATCAACATCGGTCACCTCATCATTTCCCTGCTGAGATTTTCCGCTTCCCGATTGTTCCGGTCCGGGTTGAGAAGATGAAGGGCCAGAGCCTGCATTTTGGTTCTGAGCTGTCTTGTACATCTCTTCGGAAGCCGACTGCCATACAGCATTAAGGTCCGCAAGTGCTTTGTCGATAGCATGAACATCCTGCGCCTTATGAGCCTCCTTGAGTTTTGCCAGAGCATTTTCAATTCCAGATTTTTTATCAGCAGGCACTTTATCTCCAAATTCCCTGAGTTGTTTCTCTGTTGAGAAGATCATACTGTCAGCACTGTTGATCTTATCAACTTTCTCTCTTGCCTGGTGGTCAGCTTCGGCATTTGCCTTGGCTTCATCACGCATTCTTCTGATTTCGTCATCACTAAGGCCTGATGATGCCTCGATCCTTATCCTCTGTTCCTTGCCTGTGCCCCTGTCTTTTGCAGTGACATGCAGGATCCCGTTTGCATCGATATCGAAAGTAACTTCAATCTGAGGGATACCTCTTGGGGCTGGTGGCAGGCCATCGAGATGGAACCGGCCGATAGTTTTATTTCCGAGTGCCATTGGCCTCTCACCCTGAAGGATATGGATCTCGACAGATGGCTGGTTGTCGGCAGCAGTGGTAAAGACTTCAGTCTTTTTTGTGGGGATGGTAGTATTCGATTCAATTAGTTTTGTCATTACGCCACCCATTGTTTCAATACCAAGCGATAGCGGAGTGACATCCAGAAGCAGAACATCCTTGACTTCACCAGTAAGAACACCACCCTGAATTGCAGCACCTACAGCCACAACTTCATCTGGATTGACACCTTTTGACGGGGTCTTGCCAAAGAACTTCTCTACAAGCTGCTGAATAGCGGGGATTCGTGTTGATCCTCCAACCAGCAGAACTTCATCGATTTCTGATACTTTCAGTCCGGAATCAGCGAGAGCTTTTTGACATGGCTCAATACAAGCCTGAATTAGCTTATCACAAAGTTTTTCAAACTGCGAGCGTGTAAGTGTTTTTACAAGATGTTTTGGAATACCGTCCACTGGCATGATATACGGCAGATTTATCTCAGTCGTAGTAGAGCTTGATAGTTCTATCTTCGCTTTCTCAGCCGCTTCTTTCAGCCTTTGAAGAGCCATAGGATCTTTTCTCAGGTCAACTCTTTCCTCTTTCAGGAATTCTTCAGCAAGCCAGTCAATTATCATTTGGTCGAAGTCGTCGCCTCCAAGATGGGTGTCACCGTTTGTGGACTTGACTTCAAAAACACCATCACCGAGTTCGAGAATAGATATATCAAATGTTCCTCCGCCGAGATCGAAAACAGCGATCTTGAGATCCTGTGATTTCTTATCCAGACCATAAGCAAGCGACGCAGCAGTTGGCTCATTTATTATTCTCTTTACATTGAGACCTGCAATTTCTCCGGCTTCCTTTGTAGCCTGACGCTGAGAGTCACTGAAATAGGCTGGCACTGTAATTACGGCATCTGTCACTTCCTGTCCGAGATAATCTTCAGCTGTTTTCTTCATCTTCTGAAGGATCATTGCAGAAATCTCCTGTGGGGAATACATCCTGTCGTCGATCTTTACTCTTGGGGTATTGTTATCACCTTTGACAACTGTGAAAGTTACACGCTTTATCTCGGTGTTGACTTTATCAAAAGTCTCCCCCATGAAACGTTTTATGGAATAAACTGTCTTTCTGGCATTGGTAATGGCCTGACGCTTTGCAGGATCACCTACTTTACGTTCTCCATTTTCCACAAACGCAACTATTGATGGAGTTGTTCTTTTCCCTTCACTGTTAGGGATCACTACGGGCTCATTCCCTTCCATTACGGCAACGCATGAGTTTGTGGTTCCCAGGTCGATTCCTATTATTTTTCCCATTTTATGATATTTATGAAATTTCAATTAATGTCTCTCAAACTGCAATGATTATGCCACAGCCTGAACACGACTTTTTTATGAAATTATGGCACTACTTATAAATCACTGACTGATTAATGTGACAAAAAGACATGAATGAACCTTATGCATGTCAGGGCAAAAAGAACCTTTAATGACCAGGTAATCTCCGATACAAATTTGTAGCTTTGTCAAATAGATTAATCCTAATTAGTTATGTCGGTATTTAAATCTGTCCGGAGAGTGACAACTCATGTTCTGAATGAGATGAAACTGAAAGGCGAGAAGATCGCCATGCTTACTGCCTATGATTATTCAATGGCAAGAATAATAGATGAAGCTGAGATTGATGTAATACTGGTTGGTGATTCTGCTTCAAATGTGATGGCAGGATACGACACTACACTGCCAATTACTCTCGACAATATGATATACCATGCGGCTTCGGTGGTAAGAGGTGTAAAAAGAGCTCTGGTTGTTGTGGATCTTCCTTTCGGTACATACCAGGGAAACTCAAAGGAGGCTCTTGTTTCATCTATCCGGATAATGAAGGAGACTGGAGCAGCAGCAGTGAAACTTGAAGGAGGACAGCAGGTAGCTGAATCGATTGAGAGAATTCTTACAGCCGGGATACCTGTTATGGGCCACCTGGGGCTCACACCTCAGTCGATCCATAAATTTGGCACTTATGTGGTAAGAGCAAGGGAAGAAGAAGAAGCCAGGCGTTTAATGGAGGATGCACGAATCCTTGAAAAGACAGGTTGTTTTGCAATTGTGCTTGAAAAGATCCCGGCCAAACTTGCCGAAGAGGTTACCACCACTTTAAAGATACCT